>Ga0116204_1000619_pt1:0-17500 | contig 20233 bp, 16 predicted proteins | sample LakKivwa52mmetaG_FD_94481 | JGI IMG/M metagenome (GOLD analysis project Ga0116204, IMG submission 94481) | Anoxic lake water microbial communities from Lake Kivu, Rwanda to study Microbial Dark Matter (Phase II) - Lake Kivu water 52m metaG | ecosystem: Environmental > Aquatic >... | reverse complement strand
CTGTTTCCCTTTCGCTCGCCGCTACTGGGGAAATCACTGTTGTTTTCTTTTCCTGAGGCTACTAAGATGTTTCAGTTCGCCTCGTTTGCTTCTGCAACCTATGTATTCAGTTGCAGATATTCCGGTATTAGCCGGAATGGGTTACCCGATTCAGAGATCTCCGGATCAAAGCTTGTTTAGCAGCTCCCCGAAGCTTTTCGCAGCTTGCCGCGTCTTTCATCGCCTCTTGGCGCCAAGGCATCCACCGTTTACCCTTGATAGCTTGGCCACAAAACAGCTGACACAATTTCAGCGCTTGCTTTTCTTGTCTACATCCAAATTGTCAAAGAACGAACTGTTGAACGGCTATTTTCGGTTGTGCAGCGCTTTGGGACGAACCGTCATCTCCGGCCACATCAACCGATTGGTGCTCAACCGGGTGGTGGAGGTGAACGGGCTCGAACCGATGACCTCCTGCTTGCAAAGCAGGCGCTCTCCCTGCTGAGCTACACCCCCGAAGACAATGGTGGGCCTGGATGGATTTGAACCATCGACCTCACGCTTATCAGGCGTGCGCTCTAACCGAACTGAGCTACAGGCCCGGAGGGATTCCTGACGGTTCGGATTTCTGAACTCTGGTCAATACCGAACCTTTGTCCTCCAAAATCCGATTGAGCCTATCATCAACAGTTTTATTTCAGAGAGCAATGTTTGATCTCTCAAAACTAAATAGTGACAACCAACGAGGCAATTTGGACAGATCGTCCTTAGAAAGGAGGTGATCCAGCCGCTGGTTCCCCAACGGCTACCTTGTTACGACTTCACCCCAATCATCAATCATACCATAGGTGCCTGCCTCCCCGAAGGGTTAGCCCGACAACTTCCGGTACAATCAACTCTCATGGTGTGACGGGCGGTGTGTACAAGGCCCGGGAACGTATTCACCGCGGCATGCTGATCCGCGATTACTAGCGATTCCACCTTCATGGAGTCGAGTTGCAGACTCCAATCCGAACTGGGAGCTGTTTTTTGGGATTAGCTCACTCTCGCGAGTTTGCGACCCTTTGTACAACCCATTGTAGCACGTGTGTAGCCCTGGACATAAAGGCCATGAGGACTTGACGTCATCCCCACCTTCCTCCCCGTTAACCGGGGCAGTATCTCTAGAGTCCCCGACCGAATCGCTGGTAACTAAAGATAAGGGTTGCGCTCGTTGCGGGACTTAACCCAACATCTCACGACACGAGCTGACGACAGCCATGCAGCACCTGTCACCGGGCTCCCCGAAGGGCACTCCTGCCTTTCGGCAGGATTCCCGGGATGTCAAATCCAGGTAAGGTTCTTCGCGTTGCGTCGAATTAAACCACATGCTCCACCGCTTGTGCGGGCCCCCGTCAATTCCTTTGAGTTTTAATCTTGCGACCGTACTTCCCAGGCGGATCACTTAATGCGTTAGCTTCGGCACAGCAGGGGTAAATACCCGCTACACCTAGTGATCAAAGTTTACTGCGTGGACTACCAGGGTATCTAATCCTGTTTGCTCCCCACGCCTTCGCGCCTCAGCGTCAGTATTGGTCCAGGAAGTCGCCTTCGCCACGGGTGTTCCTCCTGATATCTACGAATTTCACCTCTACACCAGGAATTCCACTTCCCTCTCCCATACTCAAGTCTTGCAGTTTCAAATGCACTTCTTCCGTTAAGCGAAAGGCTTTCACATCTGACTTACAAGACCGCCTACGCGCCCTTTACGCCCAATGATTCCGAATAACGCTTGCACCCCCCGTATTACCGCGGCTGCTGGCACGGAGTTAGCCGGTGCTTCCTTCAGTGGTACCGTCAGTGTTTCGTGGTATTGGCACGAAACAGGTTCTTCCCACTTGACAGAGCTTTACGACCCGAAAGCCTTCATCACTCACGCGGCGTTGCTGCGTCAGGGTTGCCCCCATTGCGCAAAATTCCTCACTGCTGCCTCCCGTAGGAGTCTGGACCGTGTGTCAGTTCCAGTGTGGCTGATCATCCTCTCAGACCAGCTAACCATCGTCGCCTTGGTAGGCCTTTACCCTACCAACAAGCTAATGGTACGCGGGCTCATCTCCAAACGATAGCTTACATGTAGAGGCCACCTTTGATCATCGGTTCCAAGGATCCGATGATATCATCCGGTATTAGCACCGCTTTCGCAATGTTATCCCCGATTCGGAGGTAGATTACCCACGCGTTACTCACCCGTGCGCCACTTTACTATCTTCTGCAAGCAGAAGAATTCTCGTGCGACTTGCATGTGTTAAGCACGCCGCCAGCGTTCATTCTGAGCCAGGATCAAACTCTCCAGTAAACTGGAAATTGGCTTCGGCGGACCGAAACCAACGGTTTTGTCATTGGCCCCTTTGCGGGCTGTCACTATTTAGTTTTCAAAGATCAAACCGCTGCCGAGGCAGCTTCTGGCTTCAGCGGCCAGTTGAAAGGCTGACTTTTACAATCTCAAAACAAAGCTGTCAAGCCTTTTTTTGTACCCTTTGTTTTTTTAAGGGTCTCAACTTGAAAGATCAACTGACAGAACAGACCTGGAAAGATATCAACCTCGTTTTTTTCTGTCAAGCCTTTTTGGGTTCCCCCTAAAAGGATTGGCGCTTTTACATCGTGCCTGGCGGCCTGTCAACCACTTTTTTTTTAAACGCGGAAAAAAATTGAAATTGAGACTATATCCGCCCTGTCAAACAGCATATCTATTTGTATTATTGTGTTAATTTAACAATACAGTGTTTTTTCTTGCCCGCTCGCAACAACAATTGGCCCTCCTGAAAATCGGCCGGGCCAACGAGCTGGTCCCAGTTTTGGACGCGCCGGCCATTGCAGGATCCGCCGCCTTGTTCAATAAGTCGTCTGGCCGCGCTGCTGGTTTGCGCCAAGCCTGCCAAGTGAAACAGCTTGAAGGCAGCAATCCCCTGGCCAAGCTCAGCGGCACTGACCGTTATACAGGGCGCATCGTGAAGCCCTGCACCAGCGCCGCTACGCGGAATGGTACTGGATGGCAAAAGCGTTTCAGGGATAGCGCGCTGGCCAAACATGCTTTGGGCCGCTTCATGGACCTTGAGGGCCTCCTGATCGCCATGGGCGACACGGGTGGCCTCAAAGGCCAACACCGCCTTGGCGCTGTTGATATCCGCCCCTTGCAATCCGGATACGGCGTTGACCTCGTCCAAGGGCAAAAAGGTAAACAGGGCCAAAAATCGCGCCACGTCTCTGTCGTCGGTGTTGACCCAATACTGGTAATAGTCGTAGGCGCTGGTTCGCAGAGGATCGAGCCATACGGCGCCAGCAGCGGTCTTTCCCATTTTTGCCCCGCTGCTGGTGGTAATCAAAGGAAAGGTCAGTCCGAATGCCGGTTGCTGGCGCATACGGCGAATCAGGTCGATACCGGCGACGATATTACCCCATTGATCGCTTCCACCCATTTGGAGCCGACAGGCATGTTTGTCATAAAGCACCAAAAAATCATATGCCTGAAGCAGCATATAGTTGAACTCGATAAAGCTCAACCCCTCCTCCGACTCGATTCGCAGACGGTAGCTTTCAGCCTTGATCATCCGATTGACGCTGAAATGCCGACCGATATCCCTTAGAAAAGGGATGTAGCCCAAGGATGTCAGCCACTCGGCGTTGTTGGCCAGAAGGGCCTGGTCGTTTCTAAAGGAGATAAACCTTCCCAGTTGAGCCTTTAGGGCTTCGGCATTGGCATTGACCAGGTCTTCGGTGAGGATCTGACGCATCTCCGTCTTACCGCTGGGGTCTCCGACAAGGCCCGTACCGCCACCCACAAGGGCGATTGGATGATGGCCGTGACGCTGCATGTGGGCAAGGGCCATAATCGGCACCAGGCTGCCCACATGGAGACTTGAAGCCGTTGGATCAAACCCGATGTAGCAGGTCCGCCCTGGTGCGTCGAAATGCTCGACCAGTTCCGTTTCATGGGTGGTTGCCTCAACAAAGCCGCGCTCTTTTAGAGTCTGGATCACATTCATCGGATTCTCTTTTGAATGATGCTGTTATGGACGAAGGTCCGGTTGACTATTTGTTGGCAAATTCAACGGCTCGGGTTTCCCGTATCACCATCACTTTGATCTGACCAGGAAAGGTCAGATTCTCCTCTATTTTACGAGCGATATCCTTGCACAGCAAGGTGGCCTCCTCATCGGTGATCAGACCGCTTTCCACCAAAACCCGTAACTCACGACCCGCCTGGATCGCGTAGGTGTTGGATACGCCTTTGAACGAATTGGCTATTTGTTCAAGATCTTCCAGACGTTTGATATAATTTTCAAGCATTTCCTTGCGGGCTCCCGGCCTGGCACCGGACAGGCCGTCAGCTGCCTGAACCAAAAAATCGTAAACCGAATGGGGAGGCACATCTTCGTGGTGGGCCGCAATCGCATGAACCACCTTGGGGGATTCACCATATTTTTTTGCCAGTTTAGAGCCGATCAGGGCGTGCGGACCTTCGACTTCGTGGTCAACAGCCTTGCCAAGATCGTGGAGCAAGCCCATGCGACGTGCCAGTTTTTGGTTCAGTCCCAGTTCCGCCGCCATCGTACCGCACAAAAATCCGACCTCGATGGAGTGCTGCAACACGTTTTGGGCATAACTGGTCCGAAATTTCAGGCGACCCAGGTATTTGATCAGTTCGGCATGGATGCCGTGAACCCCTAAATCGAAAGCCGCTTGTTCCCCGGCCTCCTTGATGGTCTGTTCCACTTCCTGAGTAACCTTTTTAACAATGTCCTCAATTCGGGCCGGGTGAATCCGACCGTCAGAAATCAAACGCAACAGGGACTGCCGGGCCACCTCCCGACGCACCGGATTGAATCCCGACAAAATCACCGCCTCTGGAGTATCGTCGATGATCAAATCGATTCCCGTTGCCGCCTCCAGAGCACGGATATTGCGCCCTTCCCGACCGATGATCCGGCCCTTCATTTCTTCGTTGGGCAACTCCACCACCGAAACCGTTCGTTCGGCCACGTAGTCGCCTGCATAGCGTTGAATGGCTGTTGCGATGATTTTTTTTGACTTTTTATCTGCCTCTTCCCTGGCCTCGGTTTCAATCCGTTTGATCAGTTTGGCAGCCTCGTATCGGGCATCGGCTTCCATGGTGCGTACCAGCATTTCCTTGGCCTGGTCAGAGGTCATGCCCGATATCAGTTCGAGTTGATGCCGCTGTTCCGCCATCATTTCATTGCATTTTTTCTCACAACCTTCCAATTCCTCTTCTTTTTGAGCCAACTTTTTTTCGCGTCGCATCACCTCGCGGTCACGCTGTTCCACCTGATCGAGTTTGCGGTCAAGGCTCTCTTCCCTTTGAGAAAGCCGTTTGTCCTTGGTCTGGAGTTCGTTACGGGTTTCTTTGGTTTCGGTGTCGAACTCGCTTTTCATCTGAAAGAGGCGGTCCTTGATCTGGATGTCGGCCTCCTTGATCATGGTTTCCGATTGTTGTTTGGCCGCAGTGATAATTTTTTCGGCATCGTCTTGGGCGGCTTTTGTTTTTTGCATCAATGTTTGGGTTTTAATCACATTGGCCAGCACAAAACCGACCACCATGCATAGGACACCGATCATGACGGTAGTGGGGTCCATCCGTTATCTCCTTATTGTCGTCGGGGAAATTCCCGTTTAAAAGGGTGAAAAAACTTAGGTCTCGGCGCAGTCGAAATCAGACCGGACACCGGTAAAATGCAACACCAAGAACGTCTTGTTTGCGGAGGTTTGGAAGGAAGGGGGGAGACAATACCCCCGCCAAGTGCCGTGTTGGCAGGTCCTTGAGACCTGGCGGTAATGTGGGCGCCTTATGGATTCTTTAGGCTTTTCTGTACGGGCAGAACCTGCACACCGAAACCAGTGAAGGCCCCCTTCGGTGCTAGTGTTGGGTCAAGGAGCTTCTTCCAATCACAAACACGGCAGGGGTATTGATCTTTGCCGTTTCAACTCAACGGCGGCCAGGCAACCAGAGACATCAGCCAACCGTCGCAGCATTTCCGGCAGCGGCATCTCAGCATCCTAAGGGATAGCCGTCCATCGTTGCCAGTGTGCCAGTCTTTCATCGAGGAGCCGAATAACATCTTCTGAACGCAGTGCAAGAGCCTGCTTCATTTCGGACTGACTGGCTCTGAATTCAAAATGGGTACTGGCGATGTTCAATGCAGCTAAAATCATAACGGTCAACTTGTTCATCTCCGAAACGCTGCCGATTTGCTGAGATTGAATTTTGGCGACTTCATTGGCCAAAAAGTTCGCCACTTCCTGGGCTTGAATTCCTTCGGAACTGGTCCTAAATGTGTAAGGCCTGCCAAAGAGCTCTATCGTAACCAGTTGTTCCAATGAAGCCCTGTCTTTACTGGTGCAACCGGCGGCCGCTATCGCAACATTAGCCTTCAGTGATTTCACCTAATTTGAGAAGAAGGCCGTCGATGCGGGCCCGAATCAAATCCCGCTCCTGGGCGTGGTTGTTTTCTGCCACGACCTTAGCCTGCAAATCCTCTTCCAACCTCGCAACCTTTTCTCTCAACTGCAAATTCTCAGATTCAAGGCCTTTGCAAACCTTGATGAGCTGTTCAACTTTTTGTTCAATCTGGCTAAATTGGCTGAAAATGATCTCGTCTTCCAAACTGTCACCCCTTTGTGTACGGATAAACTATAATCTTGGCGATAGCGCAAAGTCAAGTCGGTTTTGGAATCTGCCCATCCTCAATCCCAGGCAGCCTTCCCAAGGCACGGCAATACACTCACTCCAAGAGCCTTTTAAAACAATCTGCATCCAAACGATCATGGCTGGAACACACAAGGGGCAAACCAATGATCTGGTTTGCCCCCTGTGATTTGTTTCGAAACTGACGCCGGCGGAACCCGAGCCGCCCCTTGTCAACTCCTTCGTGTTTCGGCCAGCCGGATACGGTGCAAGGCCCGCTGAAGAGCCGCCTTTGCCCGTATGTACTCGATATTGTCAGCTTTTTCTGCAGCCAGCCGCTGGCGGGCAATTTCCAGTGCCGTTTTGGCGCGCTCCAAATCGATATCGCGCCGCCGTTCCGCGGTTTCGGCCAAAACCGTTACCTTGTTGGGCAGGGCTTCGGCGAATCCACTGCTGACAAAAACGGCCCTTTCGGTCCCATTGGCATCGGTGTAGCGCAATGCACCGGTATTCAGGGTGGTCATAAAAGGCGTATGGCCAACCAGTACGCCGAACTCGCCCAGGGTTCCGGGTGCGACCACGATCTGGACGTCCTCGCTGACCACGACCTTTTCAGGGGTCACGATCTCAAGCTTGATGTTTCCTGCCATGTCGTTGTCCCTTTGCTATTCGGCTTCAGCCATTTCCTTGGCAGCCTGAACCACTTCCTCAATACCGCCCTTCATGTAAAAAGCCTGTTCGGGTATGTCGTCGTGCTTGCCATCGCAGATCTCGCGGAAACCACGAACCGTTTCCTCGATCTTGACGTATTTGCCGGCCTTGCCAGTGAAGGTTTCGGCCACGTGGAAGGGTTGGGATAAAAAGCGCTGGATCTTGCGGGCCCTTGACACGGTGACCTTGTCTTCGTCGGAAAGCTCTTCCATCCCCAGAATAGCAATGATATCCTGAAGTTCCTTGTACTTTTGCAAAAGCACCTGCACCTGCCGGGCCGTGCGGTAGTGCTCTTCGCCGATATAGTTGGCATCGAGGATGCGCGAGGTGGAATCAAGCGGGTCCACCGCTGGATAAATCCCCAGTTCGGCGATCTGCCGGGACAAAACCACGGTGCCGTCCAAGTGGGCAAACGTGGTGGCCGGTGCCGGGTCGGTGAGGTCGTCAGCCGGCACGTACACGCACTGAACCGCGGTGATCGATCCTTTTTTCGTCGAGGTGATGCGTTCCTGCAATTCACCAAGGTCAACGGCCAGGGTAGGTTGGTAACCCACAGCAGACGGCATACGGCCCAACAGGGCCGACACTTCGGAACCGGCCTGGGTGAACCGGAAGATATTGTCGATGAAAATCAGCACGTCCTGGCCTTCTTCATCACGGAAGTATTCGGCCGCGGTCAGTGCGGAAAGGGCAACGCGGGCGCGGGCACCGGGAGGTTCAGTCATCTGACCGTAGATCAGGGCCGCTTTGGGCAAAACACCGGAGGCCTTCATTTCATGGTACAGGTCGTTGCCCTCACGGGTACGCTCACCCACGCCGGCAAACACCGATATCCCGCCGTGCTGCATGGCGATGTTATGCACCATTTCCATCATGACAACGGTCTTGCCAACGCCGGCACCACCGAACATTCCCATCTTGCCGCCGCGGGGAAAGGGCACGAGCAAGTCGATCACCTTGACACCGGTTTCAAGCACGCGCACCGTAGTGTCCTGGTCGGTAAATTTGGGCGCCGGCCGGTGGATAGGCATCATTTTTTCCTGGCTGATCGGTCCCAGTCCGTCCACGGGCCTGCCCACCACGTTGATCACCCGGCCTAAACCGGCAGCGCCCACGGGCACCATGATAGGATTACCAGAGTCTTTTACCGGCATGCCTCTAACCAGACCGTCGGTGACGTCCATGGCAATGGTGCGCACCACGTTGTCACCGAGGTGCTGGGCCACCTCGACCACGAGGTTGTCGGACTCATCGCTGATCGCCGGGTTGCTGATAAACAAAGCGGTATAAATGGTGGGCAGCTTGCCCTGATCGAACTCCACGTCAACGACCGGCCCCATCACCTGCACGATCTTGCCGAAGTTTTCTCCCGTCGAATGGCTTGACATCGAATCTCCTCCTGTATGAGATGCAAATATTTTTGCGTTTCTAACCTTTAAGGGCCTCGGCGCCGCCGACGATATCCATCAGTTCTGCGGTAATGGCGGCCTGACGGGCCTTGTTGTAGACGAGGGTCAACGAACCGATCAGATCGTTGCAGGCCTTGGTGGCGTTGTCCATAGCCATCATGCGGGCCGCATGCTCGCTGGTGGACGTTTCCAGCATAGCGCTGTAAAGCTGGACATAGACATTACGCGGCAACATGTCATCGAGCAGTTCCCGCGGCGAAGGCTCGCAGATGTGTTCAGGCAAGTACGATGCACCGGCGTCGGCCGGCGCAGCCTCCACTACGGCAATCGGCGGAATGGGCAACAATTGTTTGACCGTGGGCAACTGCCTGGCCATGCTGACAAAGCGGGCGTATACGATATAAACCTCGTCGTACACCTCGTCCAGGTAGCCGTCGATGAGTTTTGTGCCCGTGGTAGAGGCGATATCGAAGGGGATCTGGCTGCCGATCACCCCCACATGCTCGCCGGCGATGTTGCCCTGGAGCTTGCGGCACCAGTCCCGTCCCTTTTTGCCAAAAAGGGTGAAGGAAACCCCCAGGCCGGCGGCCGCCTTTTCCTTGCGAAAGGCATTGGCCTGGTCAATGATGTTGGTGTTGAAACCGCCGCACAGACCCCGGTCCGAGGTGCACACCACGAGGTGAATATTGTGGACGGTTTCCCGCGGCACCAGCAGGGCACTGGACTGTTCGCCGGCCCTTCCGGCCAGAGAGCCCAACACCTCGGCAAATTTTTCGGCATAGGGGCGAAACGCCTCCATGTTGTTCTGAGCACCCCGCAGCCGAGAAGCCGCCACCATGTTCATGGCCTTGGTGATCTGCTTGGTTTTTTTGACCGCCGAGATTTTGTTCTTGACGTCTTTGAGTGTTGCCATACCGAATCAGCCTCTTTATCCCGTGGCGGTGATCGACCCGTGGCGCCGGGATTCCCGGCGCTCCCGTATTCAATTCACCTATTTGATGGTGTCTTTGAACTCCTCGTCATAGGCGGTAAGGGCATCGCGCATCAGCTTGTCAAGGTTGTCGTCGATGGCCTGCTTTTCCTTGAGGCCTTTGAAGACCTGGGCAAAACGCTCCTCGATGAAGGGATAAAGACCGGCCTCGTATTTGGCCAGAACATTGAGAGGGTATTTGTCCAAAAAGCCGCGCGTTCCGGCGAACAAAATCGTCACCTGCTTTTCCATGGGAAGGGGCTGGTACTGGGGCTGTTTGAGAATTTCCACCAGACGGGCCCCGCGGGTAAGCTGGCGCTGGGTGGCCTTGTCCAGGTCGCTGCCGAAGGCGGCAAAGGCCTCCAGTTCGCGGTATTGGGCCAGATCCAGACGCAGGGTGCCGGCCACCTGCTTCATGGCTTTGACCTGGGCCGCGCCACCGACCCGGGAAACCGACAAACCGACGTTGATGGCCGGACGTACGCCGGCAAAAAACAGGCTCGGCTCCAGATAGATCTGGCCATCGGTAATCGAAATAACATTGGTGGGAATGTAGGCAGACACGTCACCGGCCTGGGTTTCGATGATGGGCAGGGCCGTCAGCGAACCGGCACCCAATTCGTCGTTGACCTTGGCGGAGCGCTCCAATAAACGGGAATGGTTGTAAAAAATGTCGCCGGGAAAGGCCTCGCGTCCGGGCGGCCGGCGCAGCAGCAGGGAAACCTGGCGATAGGCCGCGGCCTGCTTGGAAAGGTCATCGTAGATGATCAGGGCGTGTTTTTTGTTGTCCCGGAAATACTCGCCCATGGCACAGCCCGCATAGGGTCCGATGAACTGCAAGGTGGCCGGATCGCTGGCACAGGCCGCCACGATGGTGGTGTACTCCATGGCCCCATGTTTTTCCAGGATGGCGTGCACCTGGGCCACCGTGGATTTTTTCTGTCCGCAGGCCACATAGATGCAGTACACATCCGTGTCTTTCTGGGCCAGAATCGCATCGACGGCCACGGCGGTCTTGCCGATCTGACGGTCACCGATGATCAGCTCACGCTGGCCCTTGCCCACGGGGGTCATCGCATCGATGGCCTTCAGTCCGGTGTAGCAGGGCTCATGGACGCTTTTGCGGGCGATAACACCGGGAGCCACCATTTCCACGCGCCGAAATTCGGTCGCGTTGATCGGGCCCTTGCCATCCAAGGGCTCGCCCGTGGAGGTGACCACCCGGCCGAGCACGGCCTCGCCCACCGGCACCTGGGCGATGCGCCCGGTGCGTTTGACGATATCGCCTTCTTTGATGTGGATGTCCTCCCCCATAATGGCGATACCCACGTTGTCCTCTTCGAGGTTGAGCACCAGACCCAGGATACCGCCCGGAAATTCCACCAGCTCCATGGCCATGGCCTTTTCCAAGCCGTAAACCCGGGAAATGCCGTCGCCAACGGACAGCACCACGCCGGTTTCACTCAACTCCACCTTTTTGTCGTAATCGGTGATTTGCTCTTTGATAATCTGGCTTATTTCATCGGCTCTCAGTTCCATTAGGCACTCTCACCCCTTTTCAAAGATTCACTCATGTTAAGTATCTGTGTCCGGATGCTTCCATCCAAAACAAGGTCCCCGATCCTTGTTACGATGCCGCCGATCAACCGCGGATCCTGTTCGACCTGTAAAACGACATTTTTGCCGGTACGCCGGGATAGGGCCACCCGGATCTTTTCAACGGTCTCGGATGCCAATTCGGTGGCAGAGACCACGCTGGCCCGGGCGATACCTTTGAGTTCGTCGGCCAGCTTCTGATAATTGTCGTTGATGATTTCCAAAAGGGAAATCCGTCCCCTGTCGAACAGGAGCAACAAAAAGGCCTTCATGACCGGTGAAAGGCTGAGCTTGCCGATAAGCGCTTCCAGCACCCGCTTGCGGCCGGCGGCAGCATAAAGGGGATTGCATACCGCCTGTTCGAGCTGCTTTTCTCGGGCCATCATGGCGGCAACCCCGGTCAACTCTTCCCGGTACACTTCGGCCTGTCCGTCCTGTTTGCCAATGAGCATCAGAGCCTTGGCATAACGCCGTGCTATAGCCAAATTCTTCACTATGCCACCACCTTCTCTAAATATTCATCCACTAGCCGGTTCTGATCGTCGGCCGTTATCTTTTCCCTGAGAAACACCTCGGCTTTGGCCAAGGCTTTTTCCATCACCTCGGCCTGAATGGCGGCCTTGGCCTTGGCGAACTCGTTTTCGATGTTGCGCTGGGTCTGCTCCTGAAGCTTTTCGGCGGCGACCTGAGCCGAGGCGAGAATCCGCTGTTTGGCCTCCTCAGCCTGGCGCACGTATTCGGCCATCATCTTGGCAGCTTCGGCATCCAGGGCCTGCAGCTTCTCATTGGTCTGGGCAAGTTGCTGTTCCGCCGCGATCTTTTGGGCCTGCAACTCTTCCAACTGGCTTTTGATCCCGGCGATACGGGCATTGAGGGCCGCTGGAATCGGTTTGCGCAACAAAATGAAAAGCACGATGGCCAAAACGGTGAAGTTCATCACCCGATAGGTATCCGTGGCCACCCAACCTTTGGCTCCCTCTTCATGCCCACCAGACTCAGGGCCGTGTCCGGCGCTATCGCCCGAGGCCATGGCCCCGCCGGCCAGGCACAGGCAAAGGACCAGGGGTAAAAACCATTTTAACAGCGAGTGTTTACGGAAATCACCCACGATCTTCATCCGATTGCCCTCCCCAGAATCCGTTGGCCGATAAGGTTTGCATACAGATCCACATCCTTGAGCAAGGCCACACGAATCGCCTCCTTGTCGGCCTCGATCTTTTCCTTTGACAGGGCCAATTCGGCCTGAGCCTTACGGGTCACCTCGTCCATAATGGCCTTTTCCTGTTGGGCCACTTCCTGAAGAACTGTTTCTTTTTTCTTCAAGGCCTCGGCCCTGGCTGTTTTCAGGCCGTTAAGGTAGGCTTGGTCTTTTCCCTTGGCTTCTTCGGCAAGGCCGGAAATGCGGGTTTGGGATCCGGTGATGGTTTCCTTGCGCTTGGCCAGGATGCCGCGGATGGGCTTGTAGAGAAGCTGGTTGAGGACAAAGATGGTAAGCAGGAAGTTGCCGATTTGAATGAAAAGGGAGCCGTCGATACTGATCAAACCGCCAGCGGCATGAGCGGTGCCGGCCGTAATGAAGGTGCCTGTAAGCGTCAAAAGGATCGCTGTGCGGCGATCACCAGAACCTGTCATAGAACATCCTCCCTTGCAAATGGTGATTTAGCAAGAATTTCAAGCGGTGATGACGCTGCCGACCGACAAATACGGGGGTCTATACCAAGGCGCCAAAGCATTGTCAAAGGTTTTTTCCAGAAATGGATCAATCGATCATAAACCGGCGCATGCTCACGTTGAGCATCAACCCGATGACCATCATCAGGGTCAATGCCGACGACCCGCCATAGCTGATAAACGGCAGGGGCACCCCAACAACCGGCATGGCCCCCATGACCATAGCGATGTTGATGAACACCTGCCAAAAGACCATGGCGGTCAGCCCGATACATAAAATCTTGCCAAAAGGCTCACGGCAATGGTCCGCGATGCTCAGACCCCATATCACCAAAATTACAAACAAAAACAGAACGACGACCGTACCGGCAAACCCCCACTCTTCGGCCAGTACCGAAAAGATGAAATCGGTGTGCTGTTCGGGTAAAAAGGCCAGGTTGTTCTGTGTGCCCTTGAGATACCCCTTGCCCCAAAACATGCCCGATCCGATGGCGATCTTGGACTGGATGATGTGATAGCCGGCCCCCAGGGGATCACGGTCCGGGTTTAAGAATGTCAGGATTCTAAGTTTCTGATAGTCCTTGAGCAAAAACCAGACGCCCGGCACACCGAGCAAGCCACCGGCGATCAAGGTCACCATGGATCGCCACTCGATCTTGACGAACAACGCCATGGAACCGGCCACCAGAGCAATGAGCATGGCGGTTCCCAGGTCCGGTTGTTTGACAACCAGGGCAAAGGGCAGGGCCGTGAGCAGGGCCGGGGTCACCAACTCACGCAGGGTAAACCCCCGGGTGGTGACTTGTTTGGCAAAATAGCGGGCCAAGATGATCACGACGGCGATTTTGGCAAATTCGGAGGGTTGAATCGACACCGGGCCCAACACCAGCCAGCGTCGCGAACCGCTGACCACGCGCCCGAAAGCATGCACGGCCAGCAGCAGGGCGATGGAAAAACCGTAAACCATCGGCCCCCATCGTTCCAGCTTTCGGTAATTGAATAAAAAACAGGCCGCCATGGCCACCAGACCCCCACCAAACCATATGGTTTGTTTGAGGTAAAGCCGGGAAAGTTCGGCGCCACCGCCCTTGACGGCGCTGAACAGGGTCGCCAGGCCGATACCCATCAATACCAGCGTCAGGCCGAGCAGGCCCCAGTCGAAATGCTGGATCAGTCTGCGATCAAACATGCGTTAGCTCATGGCCCATAGCACATAGCCAAAGAAATTGGCCCCTCCCAACCCGGACGAGCCGGAAACAAGGTGTCCTATTCGGGGCCGGGGGCCGGGTATCGGTATCGGAATCGGTATCGACAAAAAAACCGAATCAAAAAATCCGGCCACCGGCCCCGATACCGACCCCGACAGGCTTTAGAAGTGTCGACAAGGTTCAATCCCCCTCGACCGCCTGTTCGCGGATCACGTCCGGGGCGTCCTCCTGCTCCTCGGGTAACGGTTCAACAAAAAGTTCCCTCGCCGGCCGGTCCGGAAAAAAGTAAGCGCGAATCAGTTCCGCAGCCACCGGGGCCGCGGCCGTGGAGCCATGCTCTCCGTGCTCCACGATCACGGCAACGGCGATACGGGGTTTTTCCGCAGGGGCATAGGCCACGAACCAGGCATGGGATTTGAGCTCTTCCACAGCGGATTCCTTGCGGCCGTTGCCGGCCGGCCGCCGTCCGAACACCTGGGCTGTGCCTGTCTTGCCGCTGTAGGCCAACCCCTCGATCCGGCTGCGACCCGCCGTTCCCTTAGAGCCATTGACCACCCGCCACAGGCCTTTGCGCACGGCTTCCAAGACCTCGGGCCTGACCTGAAGCTGTTGCCGGACGACGGTCTGGGATTCCAAAACGGTCCTGCCGCCGGCGCTTTCGATACGCTGGATCAGCTCAGGCTTGAGGACCCGCCCACCGTTGCCGACGGCGGCCGTTGCCACTGCCATTTGCAGCGGCGTGGCAAGGTTATACCCCTGTCCGATGGCGATGGAAAGGGTTTCGCCTTTATGCCAGGAGGAACCAAAGCGCCTTTTCTTCCAATCGGAGGTCGGAATGAGCCCTTTGGCCTCATGGTCCAGTGCAATTCCGGTGGGTGTCCCCAGACCCAAGACCTTGGCATAGTGGGCGATGCGGTCCACACCCAAACGCAGGCCCGTCTGGTAAAAAAACACGTCGCAGGATTCTTCCAAGGCCCCGACCACATTGACGGTGCCGTGACCACCTTTTTTCCAGCAGCGGTAAAAGCGATCGCCGAACTGAAAGCCGCCCGGGCAAAAAAACGTGGTGTTCTCGTCAATGACTTTTTCCTCAAGACCGGCCAGGGCGGTGATGATCTTGTACGTGGATGCCGGTGGGTATTCGGCCTGTATGGCCTTGTTTTCCAGAGGGCGCACCGGATTGTTGGACAGGGCCTGCCATTGCTGGCGGGAAAGTCCCGTGATGAAGATGTTCTGGTCAAAAGAGGGGCTGTTGGCCATGGCCAGGACCTGGCCGTTGACGGCATCCATGACCACGGCAGCGCCGACCATGTGGGCCATCAGGGCCTCGGCCCGCTCTTGGAGCCGATGGTCCAGGCTCAGATAAACATTGTGACCGGGCTCGGCGTCAACGGTCCGCAACACCCGCACCACCTGGCCCCGGGCATCCACTTCCACCTGGCGGCCTCCTCGCCGGCCCTGAAGATAGGATTCAAGGGATTTTTCCACCCCGAATTTGCCGATCAGATCCCCTTGGCGGCAAGCGGCGTATTCGGCGCACTTGAGTTCCTCGGCACTGATCTCGCCCAAATAGCCGATCAGATGGGCCGCGCTTTGCTTTTGCAGGTATTCACGCCGCGACTTGACATCCATCTGTATCCCGGGAAGCTCATAGCGGTGGGCTTCCACCATGGCCAGGGCGTCCCGGCCGATATCCACCTTCAGGGGCAAGGGTCGGTAAGTGGGGTGCCCCTTGGCCTTGTCGATCTTTTCTTTAAGTTCAAAGGCCGATACCTGCAGGTAATAGGCCAGGTTGTCCAGAGTTCTGTCCAGGGGTTTGGCATCCCGGATCACGACGCTCACGTCGTAGGAAGGCCGGTTGTCGACGAGAACCTCCCCGTTGCGGTCAAAGATCAGGCCGCGGGAAGGAACGATGGGCTGAAGCCGGATGCAGTTGTTTTCCGAAAGCCGGTGATACTCCGGTCCCTCGATCACCTGAAGGTAAAGCAGTCGGAAAAACAATACCAAAAAGGCCGCCACCACCAGCAGGCCGATCCGGGCCAGACGGCTCTTGTACCACTCGGCATCGGCCCCATCGATCCAACTGCTCAGGGTTTTTTCAGCGGTGTTCATCTGCCTGCAGACCATTGGGCAGTTGGCGTTTGCTTGGCACTTGGTTTTGCAAATGAATGGCTTTTCCGATTGAACACGTTGGTGTCGTTCTGCAATTACGCATGCCCGTTTGACGGATGTTGCTGTTGCAAACGCCAGGACTGCACCGCTGACCGGCCGCGCAGCAAAAGCCGTATTCCCGCGGCACCGGTGCCCAGCGCCCAGAGGCTCTGATGAAAAGCGTGGTTCGGGGTTTGGTGCCCGAAAATCGATCCCGATGCGCTCAGGGCGGTTAGCACCCCAAAAAGCAGGTGCTCACCGACCACCATTGCCGCCATCAGAAGGGAAAGGACAAAAACGCTTTTCACATGCAGATAAAGCGCCGACCAGCGGACCAGCAAGAAAAGCCACAGATAGGCAAAAAAGTAAAGGCCGAAGGGGGCTGCCGACAGCTGGTCGACCCCCGCGCCCAGGAGGATCGCCATCCCCAGGCCATGCCAAAAGGGCATAAACAGGGCCAGGTAAGCCACCACGACCAGAGCCGGGTCGTAAAAACGGGCCAGCAAAGGGACGTGGCAGATCACCGTTGTCTGGACCACAATCACCGCCAGAGCGGCGGCCAGATGGTAAATGGCCAGGGTCACGGCTTGGGATACAGCTCGGTGCCCGATGAGGAAAGCAACACAAGCACCTCTTCCAAGGTCTCAAAGTCCACGAAAGGAGCGGCGTTGACCTGCTGGAAGATCCCCGTGCCCTCCGGATTGAGGGCGGACACGCGGCCCACCGGCAGCCCCTTGGGAAACACGCCATCCAGCCCCGAGGTAACGATGACATCGCCGACCTGCACATCGTATTTGCGCAGCAGGTAATCAAAAATGCAGTGGCCGGCCGGCCCCCCCTTGACCACCCCACGGGCACGGGTGCGCTGGACCAGCCCATCCACGGCATGGTTGTGGTCGATGACCAGCAGAACCTTGGCATAGCGTCCACTGACCTCGACAACCTGGCCCACAACCCCCTCGGCCACCACCACCGGCAGACCGCGCCGCAGTCCATGGTCGCGGCCCTTGTCGATCACCACGCTCTTGAACCAGGGAGAAGGGTCCCTGGCGATCACTTCGGCGGCCAGCACCTGGCGCTGGATGGTCTGCTGAAAGTTGAGCAGGTTGCGCAAGCGCTGGTTGGC
>Ga0116204_1000618_pt1 | contig 20238 bp, 13 predicted proteins | sample LakKivwa52mmetaG_FD_94481 | JGI IMG/M metagenome (GOLD analysis project Ga0116204, IMG submission 94481) | Anoxic lake water microbial communities from Lake Kivu, Rwanda to study Microbial Dark Matter (Phase II) - Lake Kivu water 52m metaG | ecosystem: Environmental > Aquatic > Freshwater > Lake... | reverse complement strand
CCTGCTCCGCGAGGGAGTACTTGCGCTGTGAAACGAGCCAGTCGCAAAGCGCAAGCCGACGCGCGTGATCGTCGGGATCGATCGACTCGCGCAGCGCCTTGTACTGCTCGTCGAATGGTCGGATGAGCACCACGCGGTACACCTCCTCACGCGGAATGACGCGTGGTGTATCGCCGATCACATGTCGTACTTCATCGAAGTCATCTGCGACCAGTTGCACGCGACGAACACCTCCATCGCGGAGGTACACAAGCGCAGGCGCGGGTGATGTCACCTCCACGAGATTGATGACGTCGATCACCAGATCCTTGTTGAACTCTGTTCGCTTGCCGTCGCGCTCAATCACGAGCCGCGTCTCATCCTCGGTGATCACCGTTCCGCCGACCCCAGACTTGCGGTCAACAATCACGTGGACTCGACGGGTCGCCTTCGAGTCGGTCTGTGCAGTGGGGACGGCGGACTCTCCCTGCCATGACGGGTTGGTCAAGATCAGTGAGACAAGAAGCAGAAGCGCAGTCATCGGCATGGCACTCTCACACGGGTATCACTACGGCAGGGGTGTGATTTCAAGTTCCTTCGGGCGGCTCACGGTCGTGCGCCACGTCACGAGCAGGCCGTCCTCTCCCGCACGGGTGGGCGGTACGGCAAGATCCCAGCGAAGCAATCCGAGCGGTGCAGAAGCCGCGAGGTAGTCACTTGCCATGGAAAGTTGTGGTTTGGCATCCTCGACTCGGACTTCAATGCGGTCACTACCGCTCACGGGCCTTCGATCGATGAGTTCCATGTCGATCGTTCGTCCACTGCCGTTCATGATTGACACGCGATAAGACGAGACCGTATCGATCCCGCCACCGAACAGCCCCGACTGGCGGTCGACTCGCTCCACCTCCTCGCGTCGGACAGTCACGGAGGGATCGATGCCGAAAAACACGGACACCTCTGCATTGGGCGCGGCACCGTCGAAAAGAGTCGATCCAACGAAGTCGCTGCCGACAAAAGCCGAGCACTTTCCCGGCAAAAGATTGAAACTACTGCCGTTCACGATCGTCGCGCGAAGGAATACGCCCTCTCCCGCTACGGGCTGTGCACAGTGAACGAAGCGCGCCTTCGCATCGAAGGACGCGATGCGTGCACGGCGACTCGCCTCGCCATCACTGACTGCATCGAAAGGAAGCGCGATGGTGTACGTCACGGCCGGACCACTCCCGCCAATCCGCGCATCGGAAGAGAGCGAGATGGCATCAGCGGCGGATCCGATCCGGCCCGCCAAATCGGATGGCGCAGAGTCCGTTGCAAGTTCCACTGCCTCGGACATTTCCACAGGTGCGGCGACCCCGCCTCGCGCGATGGGGCGCATCGGTTGCAGCACATCCACTCGCCATGGAGTCACAGTTGGAGGTGCGGCTGCCCGTGATGGCTTGGCCGTGGAAAGCGCCAATTGAACGCCCTTCCAATCCTCGCCCGATGCCTGTACCACGCGCGCATCAAAATCGACACGCACCGATCCCGCGGATTGATCTGCGCGCACCGAGTACGTTGGTTCCCACCCGGCCCGCTCCACCAAGTATGAGAGCCGAACGTCCGCGCTCGTACTCTCCGTGACGGCGACCACGACTTCCGCCGACTGCATTGAACTGCTCATCGATCCGAGTTGCTGTTGTCGGGATACCGCGGCATCCCGCTGTGCAAGCAACGCATCCGCCCGCTGCTCGGCTGCACGAAGCGCCAGCGAGATCCGTGTCTGCTGTTCCGTTGTCCACTTGAGGAGCGCCTCGAGTCTCGGGATGTCGAGCTGTGAGGTTCCCGCGGTCGAAGTCGCATCTGTGGTGGCGCGAACGCCAATAGCTTCGATGCGGCGCTGATCTGCGCGAAGTCCAGACAAGGTGTCCTTCGTTTCGGCCAGTTCGCGGTCGATCCGTTTGATCTCCGCATCGGTCGCCTGTGCTTCAGCCGTGGTGGGTGACTCCACAGCGCTCTGCGCCAAATAGTCGACCGACAAGATTCGTCCCACGGACGATTTCGCCTCGATGGTCTCTGGCTGTACGGATGCAGGGAGTTGGGCAAAGCGAAGCCTCCACACACCCGAAGTCAGTGTGACCGTCGCCTTGCGGGTGACGGCAGCGCGACCTTGGTAGAGCAGAACCGACTCGACCCGTGCGTCACAGGTTCTTGTCGACTCCAACTCGGGTACGGTCGCGACAACCTGGGCATGACCAACGGGAAGTGGAAACAAGAGTGCCACGGCAGCAAACATCAGTCGACGGCATGCCGAGCTCATGAGTCGGAATCCAAGAGTGCAGCGCGCGTTCCTGCGCGCTCAAGCAGCGCCGCGATTTCCGACGCACCAGCAAGCCCGCTCGATCGGACCTGATCCACAAGCGAGCGAATGTCGCGCGACTTCTGCAGGTAGCGGAGCGAAACAGACGCGACGGCATCACTGTCCATCGACGCGAAGAAGTCGATGCCCTCGCGGTAGACCAGACGGCTCGCCACGCTCTTTGCCACCATCCACTCCAGATACGGAACTGGCAAATCTGAAAAAATGCGCTCACCGCAGGTGCGGTGCAGCTCCGGCGGCAAATGGCGCAGCACGACTTCACGAAACAGATCGCCGTGCTCTCGGCGCCACGAGGCCACCGCAGGTTTGATTGCATCGGCGCCCGAGTTGATCGCACGCGAGAGGCGTGTCGAAAGCTCGGACAGTGGTACCGACGGATGGCGCCTCGATTCGGCGAGCAGAATGACCGCCTCGGCCTGCGCGATCTCACGAAGCCGCGTGAGCACCTCCTCGACATACCGCGGCTTGATCGCCAAAAACTGCGCCTCGTTCATCAGCATGCTCGATGCGATCTCGAAACTTGAGCAGATCACACCGCACTTGTTCGCGCTTGAGTCCTTGAAGATCGTCGTGCCAGCTTCGGTCAGCAGATTGCGCGCTTGCGGCGTCAGGAAGAGGTTCGCTCCTTCCACAATCAATGGGCTCGATGGGCGTCCATCAGGCTGCAGGTACTCGCGCCAGTTCCGCTCGTTGATGGTGGCTGGACGACCGCCGCCAGGAACAAATGCATCCGCCACGAGCCGATTATGAAGCGAGTTGCGAAGTTGAATGCCCTCAAGAGTGTCGGCTGAAACGACTCGTCCCTGAGCGGACAGCCGAGAAGGATTGAAGTGCGCAATGGCAAGTCCCGCATGAAAGAGCCGCATGAGTTCAGCATGATCAAGTCCGTTCGGATCTTCGCCGACACCGCTGCCGTCCGCCACTCCAATGATGCATGCGTTCTGCCCATAGTCGCGAGACAGAATCCGCATCATGTTGCCTGCCACATCCCCATCGGGCCCACCCGTGATCTTGACCGTGAAGCGCCGCTTCGCGGGGTCGATGCCGCGCGCGAGTAGTGCAGTACGCAGAAAAACATTGACGCCTTCACTCGTGACGCCGAACTCCTTGTGGTTGATCCCTCCATTCGGCTTTGAACTCATGAATGCGTTTGCCAGCGGATAGCAGCGGGTTGCGGCGCGATCCACGATCCAGTCGATATGTGCGGGGGTGATGTTCTCGTCGGGACCGAGATAAATGAACTCATCGAATCCCAGCAAGTCGACCACCAGCCGGCGCGTTGCAGGCTCTGGCGTAATGAGGTCGAGGATGCCATCCACGAATGCCTTGACGCATCGCGTAGGTTCCGCCGGTGGCTCCAGCACGATGGCGGCCTTTGCGCCGCCCTCAGGGATGTCCTTGTTCTTCAGTTGCTGTGCGAAGGAAAGCCCGTACACCTCGTCGTAAAGCCGCTCGGACTCGCGGTCGTACAGCACTGCCGTACTCGGCTTCACGATTCGGAGCCCACCGCGAGCGATCTCCTTGAAGCGAACATGGAAGCCGTGGAAGCCGCGGCCGTAGACATAGAAGACGCCAAACGGGAGTTCTGGTCGTGTCGGCCCCTGCAGCAGTTCTGGAGCAAGACGAAGCGTCAAAGAGAAACGATGAGGAACAAACAAGTTCGTTCGCAGCGTTGCACGAATCGCATTCAGGAGTGCTTCAAAGATGTCGCGTGCATCATCCGAGTCGCCAAGCGCAGCGATGCGTGTCGCCAGTTCCGAGGCGCGGAGGTCAAACGCATCTGCAGACAGCGGGTGCGAAGGGTCGAATCTCGCCTGGAAGACCTCCAACAGTGGCTTCGTCAGTGTGGCGTGTGCCGCGAGTGCATCCGTGACGCGTTCGCGGGTGAACGCCAAGGGATCCGACGGCACCAACATGTGGCGAACCAGATCGGCAAAGGCTGCCACCAATTCCCCCTCTGGCACCGTGAATGTCTGGTGGCGTTCCACGAACTCGATGACGCGGAAATCAAGCCACTTCACGCGCAGCAGCTCCTCGCGCAGTCGCAGCCAGCGTGGATCGTCGGACTCGATGCGCGTTCCAGTGGCCCACTGCGCGATAAAGGCGATGAATGTCACACGCCCCGCATCCCCATCTCGCGCCACATCGAGATGCGCACGAACAACGCTCGCGTCATGGCGCCGCAGCACGCGAGCCGCGCGCTCCAGCATCGTGCGCGTACGAGCGTTCGACACGGCAAGCGTGATACGCGCAACGGTCGGATCATCTTCCGTTTCAAGCGAGATGGTCGGCAACTCTGTGCCGCTCACCATGCGGAAGAGTTCAAAGTGCCGGCACATCCGCAGTGGAGTGAGCGTGAGCAGATAGCGGGATGAGCAGCCAGCGAGATATCGGCGAAAGTCCCCGCCGACGACCGTCGGATGGTGCAAGGCCGCGTACTCCACAGCCGCATCAATCGCAGCACACTGGCGGGTTTGCGTCGGATCGAACGGTTCCTGTTCACCAAACTCGAAGGTGTCGATGATGAGCGAACCATCGCGGGATGTGTGGATCTTGGCAGCGCGAAGGGATGCATCGAGCGGCAACTCGCGCACGACTTCCGCCAGAATCCCGGTCCGATTGCCCGACCGAATGGCAGTGATGGATGCCCCGTCGCTCGATCGGAATGTGGTGTCTACCGGACGCCCCGATGCACGCGCCGCCAAGATGGCGCGCAGGTGCGCACGCTGTGCAGCGGGAGGGGTGTCGAGGAAGTACATGCGAGGCATGTTGTCGACGAACCATGGCACCAGTTCGGCGGCGATGGAGCGGAACTCGCCGCAGAGGTCGTCCAAGAGTGTGTCCTGCGCCGGCACCGCTGAATCGCCAGTTTCAGTTGATCGAACTCCCTGCATGGCGTAAAACTACCCGTTCTGGTGCCGAACTGGGAATGGTCACTCGATGAATGCGATCCTCATAGGGAATTTTGATGGAGTGCATCTTGGGCATCAGGCACTTGTCCATGCGGCGCGGCGGGAGCCGAATATCGATTGTGTGATCGCCGTCACCTTCGATGCACATCCAAGAACGCTGCTTCGCGGCGGCGCACCACCGCTGCTGACGCTCCCCGCCGAGCGCTCGCGCCTGTTGCACGAGGCGGGGGCGACTCGGGTTGAGTCGCTGCGGCTCGATGATGGGCTGCTTGGGCGTTCACCCGAAGATTTCGTGGAGTGGCTTCAGAAGCGCATTCCGTTTGGACTGATCGTGGAGGGTGCGGACTTCCGCTTCGGTCGTGCTCGGAGTGGTGATGTGCACACATTGCAGACAGTCGGCGCGCGTCTTGGATTCCGAACGCTCGTTGCTGAGCAGGTCGAGGTCAGTCTCTCGGACGGCAACATCGTGGCGGCACGGAGTTCGCTGATTCGGTGGCTGCTTGAGCGTGGGCGCGTGGCTGACGCGGCGCGGGTTCTTGGTCGGCCCCACACAGTCGAAGGGCCCGTGGTGCGTGGCGCGCAGCGCGGACGCGGACTCGGCTTCCCGACCGCCAACGTTGATCCATGCGGCATCATGCTCCCTGCTGACGGCGTGTACGCCGTGGAAGTGACGGGCGAACAAGGTGATGCGTGGCGCGGCGCGGCAAGCATCGGCAGCAACCCAACCTTCGGTGAACAGCCACGAACGCTCGAAGTACACCTGCTCGGGGTGGCTTCGTCACTCGATCTGTATGGGAAGATCATCCGTGTGCAGTTCCTTCGGTGGATTCGAGGCATGGTTCGGTTCGACTCGGTCGAAAGCCTCGTCGAACAGATGGCACGCGACTGCGAGAAGGTGGGAGCATGAGCGGCTACACATCGACCGCGACGATTGCGCAGATCGCGCAGCGTCTCCGTGGCGCAAAGCACATTGCTGTTGTCACGCACGCGCGCCCTGATGGAGATGCGGCGGGGTCGGTCTTGGCCGCTGTGCGTGCGCTGCGAGCCGTGGGCTTGCGCGCGGATGGATTCTTCTGTGGATCCGTGGATCCGAACATTCAGGCACTCGCGCGCGCAGGGGAAACCGTGCATGGCAATCCGCCCACCATGGATGCGGACATCGATCTTGCGCTTCTCGTCGATACGGGTTCTTGGAATCAGGTCGAGCCACTCGACGGATGGCTGAAGTCCATGGCAGGACGCGTTGTCGGACTCGACCATCATGGGCGAGGCGATCCGATCGCCAGCGATCGAGTGATCGACACATCGGCAGCCGCCGCCACGCAGCTTGTTGCTCAACTTGTGGAGGCGCTCGGCGTCGACCTGAAGAAGCACGGTGGCAGACATTCCATCGCCGAGGCGCTGTTCACGGGACTTGCCACGGATACAGGTTGGTTTCGATTCCAAAGCGTCACTCCCGCCGTGCTCGCGCTTGCCTCGCGGCTGCTCGACGCTGGAGTCGACCATGTTCACCTTCATCAGCTACTCGAAGAGAACGGCAGACCTGCTCGCCTCGGCATCACCGCGCGCGCGTTGTCGTCGGTCACGCTGCACCGAGAGGGACATATCGCCATCATGCTGCTCGGAGGCAGTGATTTCACCGCCACGGGTGCCGGCAGTGATGACATCGGCGGCATCGTCAACATCCCGCTCACCATCGGCGGCATCGAAATGTCCTGTCTTTTGAGCGAGCAATCGCCCGGAGTCACCAAGTGCAGTTTCCGCAGCAAGCCCACGGCAGAGGGGCGGGCGAGCATCGATGTGAATGCATTCGCAGCGCAGTTCGGTGGCGGGGGTCATGTGCAGGCTGCAGGTGCTCGCATTGCGAAACCGCTCGCGGAGGCACGGGCAGCCGTGGAATCGGCGCTCCATGCGCTCGTCATTCAGGAGCACTCATGACGGTGGGGTACGCACTCCTTCGTGCCGCACTGTTATTCGTTCTGCTGCTCTGCAGCGCGTGCGGGGGCGGCAGCGCACCCGCGCCGAGCGAGCCGATCACCGTTCAACTCTCTGTGCGGGGAATGCACTGCGGCGGCTGCGTTGCGGCCATCACTGCGGAGGCGCGCGAAGTGGATGGTGTGGAATCGATCGATGTATCGCTCGAGCGGCACGCGGCCACGCTGCGCGTGCGAGATGAGCCAACGGCTGCAGAGGTCATTCGTGCAATTGAGTCGCTCGGTTACCGAGTGACTCGTACCGCAGTTCAGGACGATGGGCTGGCAGCTCCGCCCACGCCCGCGGCGCCACTGTCACGCGGGGGCTGACAGCACCCCGCGAGAGCGGGGGCGACACACAGCAGCGCGGGCAGCACGACAACGCTTGTCAGCAGCGTGCCGATCGACCCCACAAGGATGAGGCAGCCAAGTGATTGAAGTCCGCGGTGCGAAGCAAAGAGCAGGGTGCCAAAACCGGCTGCGGTTGTCACCGCACTCATGAGCACCGCGCGTCTTGTCCACATCCACGCGAGCGGATCACCACCCTCGCGCGCACGGTGCAAGATGTGAACGGCACCATCCACTCCAAGGCCCACAAGCATCGGTACCCCGAAGAAGTTTGCCAGGTTGAGTGAAACCCCAAGCGCACCCATGCAGCCGAATGTCCAGAGCAAACCAAGAAGCAGGATGCCGATCGCCACAGCGGTTGCTCGGATGCTCCGCAGATCGATCCACACAAGGGCGGCGACACTGCCGAGGGACCAGAGAGACATCGTGATGAATGCATTTCGCATGTCAATCAGCGACTCGTGCACGGTGAATGGAACGCCCGTTGCACGCCCATCGATCCGCGTGAGCGCTGCAGTAAATGCGGCAAGTGGCGTTGGCTCCCAGATGTCTTCCTTGGGCAGCAGCGATACAAGGTATGTACCGCGCGGGCTCATGAGCCGATCACGAAGCGCGATCGGGAGCGCCTCCCTCTGCGATGCAGCCGCACCCTGCGCCATGTGGCGAAGGGCGCGCGCCGCACGACTGGCGTTCTCATGCGCATCCGAAGCGGTCTTGGCCGCCCCCGCCGAGTCCCGCAGTTCGGCGCCGAAAGTGCGCAAGCGGTCTGCTCTCTCGCGCAGTGGCGCCAAGTCATCCGCACTCGCGCCAAGCGAGCCAAGCGTCTGAAGGCGTTCGAGACTTGCGAGTGCTGCCGCTGTTGCCCGCTCGAGTACTGCCACGCGCTCGTCAGTGGTTGCCGTACAGGGCGGGGGCTCCGCAGCACATGCTGCCGAAAAATCGCTGCGCATTTGCGCACGTTCGGGCGTGTCAGGTGGCATGACATCTCGGATGCTCAGTGTGCGCCCAATGGTGGGCTCACTCGCCGCCACAGCCCGAACACGATCGACAGACGCATCATCGGCGCACAGGATCGCGCCAAACCATGAAGCGCTCGTCGAGTCGGCGAGAATGCGATGTTCCCACTCGATCGACTCGAGCCCTTCCGCCTGCAGTTTCAAGAGATTGCTCTCGAACGAGACACGTGGGAGCAGCACCGCACTGACCGCGGAAACCACGAGTGTCGCTAGCAATACTCCGCGGGCGGCACGACCATGCATCACCGGATCGCCTGAAGTGGACCTGACCTGATCCACGGGCGATCCTGCTTCGCGCCACGCCTTGTCCATGCCTGCGCGCGCAGCAAGGGTGAGCATGGCAGGTAGCACCACGGTCATCATCAGAGCGCAGATCAGCAGACCGCTTCCTGCGATGATTCCAAGTTCGCGGAGTCCGCCGAAATCCGTGACGAGCGCGAGGTAGAACACGGCGGCACTGGTGGCTGCACCGACCCAGATCGGCACGAATCCACCGGCCATCGCACGCCGGGGCGCCAGAGAGGGTTGCACACGCCTGCGCCAATCTGCGTGGTGTGAGAGCGCATGAATGCCGTAGTCAACGCCCGCGCTGACGAGCACCAACATGAAGACAAGGCTGAGGAGATTCAGTCGACCCACGAGCACCGTAGCCACGCCATAGGTACATGCAAAGGTGAGGCCAAGTGCAAGCGCTGCGAGCATCGGCCGCAGCACGCTGCGGAAAGCGGCGATCAGGAGTGCCACCACGATCAGCGCTGCGATCGCCGTGCCACGAGATGTATCTGCATTGCTCGTGGCAAGTTCATCCGCCTGCAGAACAGGTTTCCCCGTGAGCCCAATCTCGATCGACGGCTCCGATTGTCGAACACGCGCAAGGATGCCGCGTACATCGTGCAGAAGTGGTTCGATGGTCGCCAGGCTTGAAAAGTCCTTCTGCGGCTGAATCTGCACAAAGAGCATGGATCCGCCATCCGAGCGCAGATACTCGGGCGTATGCGGCGCAGCGAGTGACTCGCTTGAGGGCGGGGGACAGACCGCATCAATCAGCAGCAGCGCGCTCGCCACGCGAGCCTCCTGGTCAGCACGCGATGCCGTCACACCCTCGGCCACCGTTGCGGCGAGAAGATTGCGGGCCTGCTCGAGCGCACAGACAGCCTCCGCATCTTTCGTTGCATGGAGCAGCGTTGGGAACGCGCCACGTGCTCGCAACAGATCGTGCAGTTGCGCGTTCGTCATGGACCACGGTGCCAGCCGCCACTGCTCGCTTGGATCGATGCGACCCACGGCATGGGGAATGCTGTTCAAAGCGGACAGTTCACTCACCAGTGCATCGACCGCACGCTTGGCACCAGCATCATCGCCGCGCGGATCAACGGCAATGGTCAGTCCCTCAAGGTCGCCGAACTCATCGAGAAACTCACGGTAGCGCACCATGAATGGTCGGTCTGGACTGATCAGCGAATCAGTGTTCGCATCGAGCGTGAGGTGTCGCAGCGAAACGAAGATGGAAAGCGCCGCGGCAATCGTTGCCACGAGCACGACCGTCCATGGATGTTCCGTGACCCACAGCGCGAGTCGTTCAGGCCACGGCAGCGCGCCATCGGCACGATCACTCGGCGATGCTCTGGTGTTCATCCGTCTTTGCAAGTGTCCGCGACGGTGGTATCACCGCTCATGCGCCACCATCTCGCCGCTCGACTGCGTGCGCGTAGCAAGAACGCCGTCACGCAGCACCCAGCGACCGCCCACGATCACATCGGTCGCACGTCCATGAACTTGCCAACCATCGAACGGGCAGTTGCGGCTCCGCGACTCGAATGTCTGCGCATCGATGGTCCACGCGGCGTTCGGATCGATGACCGTAATGTCCGCAGGGCCGCCAAGGCGAAGGTGCCCAAATCCCGCGGCGTCGATGCCGAGCAGTCGGGCTGGCCCGATCGTCAGCAGCGCGATCAACCGCTCCCAACCGATGGCACCGCGATCCACGAGTGCCTTGGCGTACAGCGGCAGAGCGCATTCAAGCCCGATCAACCCAAACGGCGCAGACGCAAAGTCGACCGCCTTCTCCGACGCGGAGTGCGGCGCGTGATCCGTGCCGAGAACCTCGATCGTGCCATCCACGATTCCATCGATAATCGCACGGATATCGGCATCGGTGCGCAGCGGGGGATTCACCTTCGCGTGCGTGTTCGTGTGCGTGCATGCTTCTTCCGTGAGCAGCAGATGATGCGGTGACGCCTCCGCCGAAACAAGTTCACCTGCAGCACGCGCGCGGCGCACAATGTCGACAGACCCAGCGGACGAAAGATGCTGCACGTGATATCTGCAGCGATGTGAACGATTGAGGCGGATGTCGCGCTCGATGATCACTTCCTCTGCCACGGCGGGCCAACCGCCCAGCCCCAGTCGTGCACTCATCACACCTGCATTCATCACGCCGCCCGCCGTCAGCGTCGGATCCTGGCAGTGCTGCATGAACGCCTTGCCGAGCGATGCGCAAACCGCGAGCACCTTGCCCATCATCCCTGCCGACGCGACGCAGTCACCATCGTCGGTGAACGCCACCGCACCAACACCCGCCATGGCACCCATCGGCGCCAGTTGCTCACCCTTGCGTCCAACCGTGGCCGCACCAGCAACATGAACGCGCGCAAGTCCCGTCATCGCTGCGCGCATCTGTACGAACTCAACGGTGCTCGGGAGGTCGATGGCGGGAGTGGTATTCGGCATGCAGCAGACCGCCGTGAACCCACCGCACACAGCTGCCGCTACGCCAGATGCGATCGTTTCCTTGTGTTCTGCGCCGGGTTCGCGAAGATGCACATGGGGATCGATCAGCCCGGGCACCACCAACTTTCCTTCGCAGTCGATGATTGCAGCATCCGATGCATTCCCGCGCGAGCGTTCATCGGAACGAGTGATGATCGCTGCAACACGCCCATCCTCGACGAACACATCAGCGGTTTCATCAAGACCGCTCGCCGGGTCGATCACCCGTCCGCCGCGCAAGAGCAAACGTGCCATGCCTTCGCGATCCTATCGAATCGGGCGCAAAGATTGAGATCCCTCACGCGGGAAATGAAATGCGGCAGGACCCGCACTGGCGAGTCCTGCCGCGAAAAACCATTGAGATTCAGACGAAAGTCAGACGCCGAATCAGCCGTTCGACTTGTCCGAGCCCTTCGACATTGGGCAGGTCGCTGGGCACGACTTCACGCCCGAGCAATCCTTCTTGCCGCTCACGGCACCTGGCGATGCAGCGTCGGTCTTGGCGGTGTCGCAGGTCGCTGCCTTGTTCTCCTTGCAGCAAGCCTTCTTTTCAGCGCAAGAGGTCGAGCAAGACTTGCCGCTCACAGCGCCGGGGGCAGTGGTGTTCTGATCACCAGTGCATGCGCCGAGCGTGAGAACAAGAGCGATTCCGAGAGTTGATGCAAAGATCTTCATTGTTGGCTCCAAGATGGGGTGGTCTGAAATGAACGCGGTCAAAGACTTCGGGCAGTGGAACACCACCCGATGACATTTATACCCCTGAAATGCCTGAAGTGCTCACCTAACATCAAAAAATGCCATCGCCAGCCATTCCGCAACTGCTAAAACGGGCGCGTGGGCTGCCAAGTGTGCCGGGCGTTTACCTGATGAAGGATGCGGCGGGGGCAGTGTTGTACGTCGGGAAGGCGCTGGTGCTGCCCGACCGAGTGAGTTCCTACTTCCTGCCGAGCACAGACCTTGGGCCACGCAAGCAGCCGCTGCTTGATCAGGTAGTCGACTTCGATACGGTCGAGTGCGACAGCGAGTGGGAAGCTTTGCTGCTCGAGGCACGGCTCGTCAAGGATCTCCAGCCACGGTTCAACGAGCGCCTGCTCGATGGAAAGTCTTTCCCCTATCTCGCCGTCACGATGCGCGACGAGTTTCCCGGCGTGTTCATCACGCGGACTCCCGCCCACGAGCGCTTCAAAGGTGCGCGCATCTTCGGACCATTTCTCAGTGGAGGATCACTGCGGCACGCGGTGCAGATTCTGCAGCGTGTGTTTCAGTACCGCACCTGCGACCTCGACATCCGTTCGGAGAATCCCGCCAACAGGTCCTTCCGACCCTGTCTGCTGCACTCGATCGGGCAGTGCACAGCACCATGCGCCAATCGGATCTCGCCGAGCGCGTACCGTGAGGACATCGACCGGTTTCTGCGATTCGTCGTCAGTAAACGCAGCGCGATGCTCCGCGAGTTGCGATCGGAAATGAAGACGGCGTCCGACGGTCTGCTCTTTGAGCGCGCCGCCACGCTGCGCGATCAGATTCGTGCCATCGAGCGGCTCGATCACCGCGAACTTGGGCGCGGTGATCCCCGCAGCGACTGGGAGGGGCGCAGCAACGACTTCATCACGAACCCACTCGACGGCGTTGCTGCGCTGCAAGCTGCGCTCGGAGCGGACGCGCCAATCCGCTGTCTCGAAGCGATCGACATCGCGCATCTCGGCGGCGGTGAAACGGTCGGCAGCAAGGTGTGCTTCATCGATGGCAGACCGTTCAAGGATGGCTACCGACGGTACCGGGTGCGAACCGCGGACAACGACGACTTCATGGCGATCCGCGAGGTGGTGAGCCGTCGTTATCGAGATGCAGGTGATGGACTCGAGTTGTATCCAGATCTCGTTCTCATTGACGGCGGGGCAGGGCAACTCTCGGCCGCGCTCGAAGCGTTCGCCACGCTTGCGGTGAAGCCGCCACGAGTCATCGGTCTCGCCAAACGCGAGGAGTTGATATTCCGTGCTGGCAGTTCGGAGCCGCTGCGCCTGCCGCGAAACAGCCCTGCACTGAAGCTCTGTCAGGCGGTCCGAGACGAGGCACACCGCTTTGCGCAGCGGTACCACCATCTCCTTCGGTCGAAGCGGATGCTCGGAGACGCGTGAGTCTGGGCGAAATGTCAGGCCGGAGACGGGAGCGCGCCTGGCGGCAAATCCTCGCTCGGCTGTTGCCCAGTTCCAGGGTTCTGGGCCGCGGGGTTCTTTGGCAGTTCCCGCTTCAAGAGGTCCGCCACGGATGGCTTCTGGAAGGGCTCGCCTGCCATGATGCGATCCACATCATCCCGTGAGAGCGTTTCCACAGCAAGCAGGGCTTCTGAGATGGCAACGACCTTGTCCCAATGTTGCTCAATCAACTGCCGTGCATCGGCGTATGCACTATCGATCAGCGTGCGAACCTCCTGATCGATCACATGCGCCGTCTCGGGCGAGTAATCCTTCTCCGGGATGAACATGTCTCGCTCATCGGACCCGCCGTAGTTGACGAATCCAAGTCGGTCTGACATGCCCCACTGGAGCACCATGGTGCGCGCATAGGCGGTCGCCATGCGGATATCCATCGATGCGCCGCTTGAAATGTCGCTCGTCTTCTTCTCTTCAGCGATGCGCCCGCCGCACAGCACCCGCATCGTGGCAAGGAGATGCCGCCGCGAGTAGCCGTAGCGGTCCTTCTCCGGGAGGCTGAAGGTGGCGCCCATCGCCTGCCCACGCGGAATGATCGTGACTTTGTGAAGCGGATCCGCGTCCTTCAGCAGAACCTGCAGCAGCGCATGCCCAGCTTCGTGGTATGCAGTCGCCACACGCTCTTCTTCCTCGATCTTGCGGCTGCGATTGGCGCGGCCGAAGCGCACCTTGTCGCGCGCCTCTTCGAGATCGGACATCTCGATCGAGTCCTTTTCGGCCATGGTTGCGATGATCGCAGCCTCGTTGATGATGGCTGCAAGATCCGCGCCGCTGAACATCGGCGTCCCGCGCGCAAGCCTCTCCAGATCGACGTCTGCGCCGATCTTCACCTTTCGCGCGTGGACGGCGAGAATCTGTCGTCGTCCGCGAAGGTCGGGCAGCGGAACGGCGACCTGACGATCAAAGCGGCCAGGGCGAGTCAACGCAGGGTCAAGCACATCGGGACGATTCGTCGCGGCGATCACAATGACTTGATCGTTCGCCTCGAATCCATCCATCTCGACAAGGATCGCGTTCAGCGTCTGCTCCCGTTCGTCGTGACCGCCCGAGGAAAAGCCGCCGCCTCGGCGACGACCCACGGCATCAATCTCATCGAGGAAGATGATGCAGGGCGCGTTCTCCTTTGCCTGCTTAAAGAGGTCGCGAACGCGGCTCGCACCGACGCCGACGAACATTTCCACGAAGTCCGATCCGGAGATCGAAAAGAAGGGGACATCTGCCTCGCCCGCGATGGCCTTCGCGAGCAGCGTCTTGCCGCAGCCGGGTTGCCCGGAGAGAAGAACGCCCCGTGGAATCCTTCCGCCGAGCTTTGAGAAACGCTTCGGGTTCTTGAGGAACTCAACGATCTCGCCGACTTCTTCCTTTGCCTCGTCCACGCCTGCGACATCGGCAAAGGTGATCTGCACATTCTCCTTGTTGGTGACACGGTGACGGCTCTTGCCGAAACTGCCAAGCATGCCACCAGGACCACCACCCGCGGCGTTGCGCATGCCGCGTGCGATCAGGAACCACAGCACCAACAGGATGAGCAGCCCCGGTGCGAGCGTCAGAAGCAACTGCACGAACATGCTCTGCCCGACCTGTTCCTGCCATTTCACGCCCGAAGTGGTCAGTTGCTCACGCACCCAGTCATAGTTGCCCGGAATAATGCGTACCCAGACCATGCCGCCCTTCTGCCCCGATCGTTCGGTCGCACCGGGCAGCGACTTCGATAGCGTCGCCATCAATTTGTCATCCTCGATCACGACCGAAGCCGGTTCGAAGTACCCCTCTTTGGCGAGCACGAAGAACTCCTGAGGAGTTTGGATCGCCTCACCGCGATTTGAACCGCCCATGAGCACCGTCCACACCACGGCCAACACAGCCATGACCAAGATCCAGGTCATGAACTGTCGGCGCATCTTCGGAGGGGCCGTGTTGCCCGGGCGGTTGCTCCCACCGTTGCCGTCGCCTGGACCACCGGCGGGATCATTGCCTTCTTTCCGGCCCCGTTCGCTGTTCATGCGAAGCGAATCAAAGGCCAGTCGGGAGTGCGCAGATCGTGTGGGTTGCGATTGCATCGAAAGAGTGCTGTACGTGCTGTCGTTCAAGAAAACTGCTCCTCGCGAGGGACTGCCTCACTGTACTGATCGAACATGTCTGCGGATCACCAATCGCCCTGCAGACTTGCAACTATATCCCGTGCCATCTGCTGCGCCACGGCAAACCGTGCGAGGTCTATCGGCTGATTGTTGGGAAGGCTTGCGACGAAAACGGCGGTGGACTTGAATCCTGCGCGCGAAATGATCGGCTTCCCAGTTTTCATGTCCAGCCACTCGAAGTCCACCGTGACGGCAAACGCCATTTCCTCGGGCAGACCCGTACCAAGACTCTGTGAAACCATGTTCATGTCCACACGGGTGATCGTGCCACGAAGGACCGTGTCAGCGCGCCCCTCAGAGGTCACCTTGTAGGGCGTCATCTGTTCGAACTCCTTCACGAGCGCATCGCCGAGTTGAAACTGCACGGCTCGGTCCGTGGCGTTGTTCTTGAACAGTGGAACTGCGACGCTGCGAAACTTGCCTGAGTACATGGCGCCCGAGGCGTAGCCCTGCGAGGGATTGCTTGTGCAACTTGCAAGCGGCAGCAACAGCATGAACGCGCCCAGCATCAGCAGGTGGACGGGATGGCGATTGGTGGGGCAGGCGATCATGGGGGGCTCGCTGGCGATGCGTTTTCACCCGGCATCGTGTTCTCCTGCGGCGGACCAAGGGGCGCGGGCTTCAAGTCGGTTGACTCTGGAAGTGACTGCTCCCAATCGAGCCCGAGCATCTCCTTGCGGAGGGTTCGGTAGTCGGGCGTCGACTTCGCAACAAGCGGCGGCAGCTTCGCATAAAGCTGGGGTACCTCACGCAGCGCAATGAGGGTTGCGATCGACTTCGGATACTTCTCCACGAGTCGACGGATGTAGAGCTCTGCGGAAATCGGATCGTTCTGCGCGTCGTACCAGGCTGCCTCGGAGAGCAGTTTGGACGCCTCCGATTCGTAGATTCGGATGATCAGCGCGTCCGCTCCAACGCGTTGCGCCGTGATTGGATCGAGCGCCTGTAGTTCTTTGAGCCTCGCGCTTGCCTCGAACAATCCGCGGGCGTCATACAGGGGCCCCTTGTAAGCCGCCAAAAGCGTGTAAATGAGCCGCAAACGCGCCTTTTCCACTTGTTTTGATCGGGGATAGTTCTGAACGAAGAGGTCGTACGCGTCCGAAGCCAACTGCAGATCTCGCTTGCGGAAGTAGAAGTCCGCCAACTCCATTCCTGCCTGCTCGGCGAGTTGACTGCCGGGAAGTCGCTCTTGCACGCGAATCAGGATCTCCTGCGCCTCCTCGTCCGCGTTCAGCCAGCGAAAGGTGTTGAAGAACTTCCGGCGCAAGCCGTTGGCATAGGCCTTTGCGATCTGGAACTCTCTTTGCAGCGCCGTGACGAACACATCACTGCCGGGATAGTTGCGAATCAGCTCCTCGTAGTCGTAGAGCGCCTTGTATTCGTCGCCCTGCGCGAGCATGGCATCAGCCTTCAGAAGCAGCGCGTGCGCTCGAAGGGGATTCGCCGGATAGCGATCGAGCCAGCCCGTCGAGAGGTTGTAGGCGCGTGCCGCATCACCCCGTGCGAGCGCCAGTTGCGCCTGATGCAGCTGGCTGTTCGGACTGTTCGGATCGGTATCCTCGGGCACCACCCATCTGTCATCAGCTGACAACTTGAAGTCCACCTGGGCATGAGTCCGAAGTGTCAGCGGCGGCGACCACGCGCACAGCACGATGCAGAACCAAATGACCGTCCCTTGCAGTGATGCGGAGGTCGTCGCTCGGGAATTGATGGGGCGGAAGCTCCTCACCGGGGGGCAGTCTAGAGAAATTTCTTGCGCCGCTTGCAACAACATCCTGTGTCGCACCGACACTCATGCCATAGCGGTTGGACAGCTGATGATCCACAACCGCATGCGTACCGACTCGGCAGGCATTGCGATCCGATGGGAGGTCCGAGAGGCGTGGGTTTGTGAATTTCTGCGATCCCCACTTGCCAGACCCAAAAATTGAGTTGTATATTGCCCACGTTCGGTCATGGAGCGACCGAATGCACCGCGGCAAGGATCGCTGCGGTGGGGAGCACGAGAGCTCGGTTGATCGCGGCGCCAGAGCGCGCTTCCTGCGATGAGGTCAAGGAGAGACCAAGAATGAGTCGCGTCAAGACCAAATCAAGTCGAGGTGGGGCAGCTCGGGCTGCTGTTCGTCCGCACGCAGTGAAGAAGCAGAAAGCGGCGCCAGAAAAGGCGCCTCGCTCATCGCCGCTACGCGATCACCGCCGCGAATCTTCGCAGCGGGCGAATGCGGCGCAGTTGGAGATCGCGCGGATCTGGAAGCGTTACTGCGCCGTGCGTGGGCACGCGGAGCACATCAAGGAACGGAATGATCTCCGCAACAGACTGATCGAGAACTATCAGCCAATCGTTCGTTTTACCGCCGAGCGCATGCGCACGCGCCTTCCATCGGAAGTCGAAGTGGATGATCTTTTCTCCGCCGGGGTCTTCGGACTCATGGATGCGATCAACTCCTTCGATCCTGCGCGCGGGATCAAGTTCGAGACCTTCTGTCCGCAGCGAATCCGAGGAGCGATCTTCGATGAGCTGCGCCAGATGGACTGGGTGCCTCGTCTGGTGCGTTCGCGCACCTCGCGTATGGAGCGCGTGAGAAAGCAGATCGAGATGGAGAAGGGGCGTCCTGCAACACAGGCCGAACTCCGAGCACGGCTCGATGTCAGCGAGGAGGAGTTCGAGAAGATCCACCGCGACTCAAGCCCTGTCGGGCTCGTCAGCCTCAACAAGAAATGGTCTGATTCGGACTCGGGTGGCGAGGCACGGGAGATCGATGTGCCCCACGACGACACGGGCTGTGATGCGTTCTCCATGCTGCAGCGGCAGGACATGCAGACGCTGATCACGCGCGGACTCAGCCGTTCGGAACGCTTGATCGTGATCTTGTACTACTACGAGGAGCTCACGATGAAGGAGATCGGGCTCACGCTCGATCTGTCCGAGAGCCGTGTGAGCCAGATGCACTCATCCATTCTTGCTCGGCTCAAGGCGCAGATGAAGCACCGCCTGCGCGAAATGACGGAGGAGTAGCTCGGAGATCACCGCCCCAATTCCGTGCGGAAACGCGCCCGTTTTGCGGTCCCTTTCCTCGTTTCGTGAGGGTCAACTCCGTTCAGTTGGATTCAGGCAGCGGTCGCACGAAGATATTGGCGAAGTCGATCGCTGATCCGTGGTTCTGCAGTCCGATCCATCCTTCGCGGGGCACGCCGGGGAGTTCGGCATTGTCAATCACCTGCTGCCCGTTCAGCCACACATTCAGCACATCGCCCCTCATGCGGATCAGGAAGCGATTCCACTGACCAGGGGCTTCGTCCGCAGCGATGCGGGGGGTGCAGGCGGCTCGGATGGCATCGGGCATAGACGCATCGGTGCGGTAACCCCAGACTTCTCCGCTGCCGCATGGCCATGACCAGATGTTCACCTGCGACTTCTTGTTGCCCCGCAGATAGATCCCGCTGTCGCGCTCCTGCACCTTGACGGTCTGCACCGATCCATCCTCTGCGCGCAGTTCCTTCCCGTCCTTGCCGATCAGGGGGCGATCCATCTCTCCTTGGTGCCCATCACCCCATCGCCAGTCCACCAACATTTCAAAGTCACGCCAAACGGCCCGAGACGACAAGTCTCCGCCCTTGCCGTCGTACGAGAGCAACCAGTCCCGAACTTTCCAGTGCGCCATGAAGCTCCAATCCCCGCCCCAACCATCCAGCGTGCCATCAAAGATGCTGCGAAAGCCGACATCCACGGGCGCACATGCCTCTGCTGTGAGCGCCGGCGTAGCCGCAGGCAGTTCCGTGATCTGGATGTTGCGGAATCGGATTGGTGTTCCCTCGCTTTCGAGGCAGATATAGCCCTTTCGTGGATTGATCGCGGTACCCCCAGAGACTTCCGTGCCATTGACTGCGAGCCGCAGTGTTCCGCGGTCTGCAGTGACGCGGTAGTGGTTCCATTGCCCCTTGCCCTTGGTGGTGCGCGCTGACGGCAGGCACCGACTCCAGCCCGCCGGATGTGGGCGGTCAGGCGTCATGGTCGCGCCGTGGATGGGGAAGATGTCGCCATGTCCCGTGTAGAGAACACGCCCCTCCTTGTCGGTGGCATCTGGTGTGAGCATGATCTGCACTTCGACCGATCGCGTGAAGGGGACGCCGCGGGCCGGCAGCGGATCGCTCCAGATGAAGAGCCCGGCGTTTCCGGGTTCTTCCTCGTGCATCCACTCCATTTCAAGGATGAAGTTCTCGTATTGCCGCTCGGTGCGAAGAACGCCCGTGGGCTTGCCGGAGCACTCGATGAATGGCATGCCATCACTGTCCTTGCCAACAGTCCATGTGGTTGGGCTGCCGTTCACATTCACCCACCCCGTAAGGTCGCGTCCGTTGAAAAGGTCGACGGCAGCGGGGGGTGCGGCAAGAGCATGTTGCCAAAGAGGAATGCAGAAGGCCGTGGCCAGCGCGGTTCGAAGGTGAGCAATCTCTGGCATCTTGAAATGGTAATGAAAGCGGCTGACCCGTTGCCGGGTCAGCCGCTGTGTTCTTGCTTCAACTCTTG
>Ga0116204_1000615_pt1 | contig 20302 bp, 21 predicted proteins | sample LakKivwa52mmetaG_FD_94481 | JGI IMG/M metagenome (GOLD analysis project Ga0116204, IMG submission 94481) | Anoxic lake water microbial communities from Lake Kivu, Rwanda to study Microbial Dark Matter (Phase II) - Lake Kivu water 52m metaG | ecosystem: Environmental > Aquatic > Freshwater > Lake... | reverse complement strand
GCTACCGGAGTGGTAGAAATTTCATAACTGAAAGTGATAGCTTCTGGCGAATCATTAATAGTTTGATAATTCTTCTCAGAAGGAGCAGCTAATGCTCCGTAAATAAGATGAATCTTATACCCGTATTCTTGCCCTTCGGTATCATTACCGATTAATGTACGATAAGCTAAACCGAAAGAAGAACGATTTTGCTGCCCTACTAATAAGCCTGGAGTAGGTTCTGCTGAACCATCACATGCTGCCCATTCGTCCGGATAGGTATAGCATTCAATTGTTGCTCCAAATTCTTCCGTCGACATCAAATTCAAATACTTTGTGTTGTCTGCGTATAGTGGCTCTGCCTCTGCTCCAGAAGGACTTTCTGTTACATTAGTCAAACCATTCCAGGCAACCCCTAAAGGGTAAGTACCATTAGTACTTTGTGGGTACAAAACGCCACGATCTACGCCTGCTTCATACAAACGTTTTCCAGTTTCGTCCCATTTGATTTTAAAAGTCATTTTTTAGTTTCCTCCTTTTTTAGAAATAAAGTGTATAGACATCATGATTTAAACCATTAGACGTATAGTGCCTATCAAATATACAAGCAGGCAACATTAATAATTTGTCTATGATTAAGCTATCCGGGTTACTGTCTATTAGCGTTACCGAATATCTTTTTTTGTGTTTATACGGTAAGTTATTTGCAAACTCCGTATTAATTCTTTCTCTTCGATACAAAATACAAGGATATTTCAATGACATCGTTGGCGGCGGCTGAAAATATACATTTGCCGAACCTAAAATTGATACTAAAATATCTTGCAATTCTAATCTAGTGCCCATTATACACCCCGCCAATCGTTAAAATAAGACGAGGGCCTTCGACATCTATATTAGATATCTTCCAATTAACCCCCATCCAATTTACATACCGAATATGATCTAAAAGTTGAAAAGCATACATGTTAGCAAGAATACTTATTTTATTGTTTACTACAATATCATCATTAAGATTTGCGCCTTGTTGCCATCGTTTTGTGTTTTGAAGAATATCACCATAATAGGCTCTCTCCGTTATTTTTTCAGTCCATACCCCTGGCGAAGTTTCTTCTGTTTCAACAAATCCTATTACGCCATAGAACTTTGCCATCCTAGTGTACTCCTTTACAGACCAAGATCTGCTAGTTTCATTTTCTCTTTTAACACCTTTTTATATTTTTTAAGCATTTCTGCTTTAACTAAAAGTTGTCTATACAGAGATTCATCTACAGGAAAGGGAGTAATACCGCTATTATAACGTTCTATCTTGTTATTGATTTTTTTTAATCGATCACATACTTCATCATACTCTAACTTGATATACTCTGAATTACTCCCTCTCATTACTTATTAACCGGCTAAACTAAAGGAAGCTTTTCGATAACAATCGCCGATTTAGGTTTAACTAATGCCCCAGAACAACGGGTTTCAATTAAATACTTAAATTGGTTATAATCAATATCGAAGTCATCAAACATATTAACTGCACCGCCTTTGTCTGCGCCCATTTTGTAATCTTTAAGATTAACTAAAATAGCAACTAAAGACATCGTGGTATCAACTAAATCGATAGTCTCAATTCTTGTTACCCCCGCCATTACCGGAACTTCCACTATTTCTTCAACAAGAAGTGCGGCTGCTAAATCAGCTTTAGTATTATATAAACGACGGCCAAGAGAATCTTTTAACAACAACATATCAAGCACTGTCGCTGTTGTTGTATACATTCTTACCGAACCTGAACCTTTGTAGAACTGATGTGATTTGACGATTTCATCAATTAAATCTTTTGTAGTAATGTTATTAGCTAACGCAATATGATGAGAATATAAATCCGCATCAGAAAAGATAGGACGAATATTCGTTTCGCTGATCTTGTCTTCGGAAGCCACATCACGGCCATCACCTACTAAAACAGAACGAGCAAGCTCTTCGTCTAACATCATACGCATTTCAGCCTTCAACCAAGCAACAACATCGATATCCGTGATATCAATAATATCATCACGATCTAATTTTTGTTTCTTATAAATCGTTGTGGGAGTAGTAATACGTTTAGCTAAAGCGAAGAATTCTTCTTTCTTCAAAGTACCCTTAATATAACCTCTAGCCCTAGCCTCTTCATGAGTAATATCTGCAGACATACTCTTAATACGAGAGAAAGGTGTATGCGAAGTGCCTGCTAATACTTTATGCACCCAGCCCATTTCACGGGAAACCCATTCCGGGGTAGGAGTAACGTTTCTAGCATCCGGAAATAGAAAATCAATATTTTCAATACCATAAGTCACAGCGTGCGCCAAAGCCGCAGCTTTCAAAGAACCATTGTAATTCTTTTTAGAATCCTCTACCATAGCAACAAAATCAGCATGTGATAATACTGTTGACTTGTCCTCATTATCTTCAAATACATTCTTTTTCATTTTATTTCCTCCTTCATCAGAATGTTCAGCCTCTTCCTCTTCCTCATCGTTGCCTTCCATTGCTTGAGCAAGCAAGGCATATACTACATTTTTTTGTTTTTCATTCAACGTATCAAATACGTCTTGAACTGTTTCGTCCTTATCTTCATGTTTTACTTCTTTATCTTTATTCATTGAATGTTCGACCTCCTCCTTTTCAACGGAAAGTGTTAACCCGGTATAAATAACTGCTTCTGTTTCGTCAGTCTCATACGTTCCGTCTGAGTGAGCGAAATTCAAATTGTCGATCAATGCCCCAGGATTAGCCCCTGTTAGAACTAAGCTAACTTCTCTAATCTCTCCATGCAAAACAATTTTACGATCCTGCTTGAGTTTATTAGCATAAATAGATAATGCTGTAATATCCCCATGCTTAACCAATTCTTTTGCATTCTTTCCGGCTTCATTATCATTTAAGATGCAATAAGCATACACGCCATCTGCTCTATTTTCAAGAACAGCGTGTCCTAAAATATTAGTAGGCTCATTGTGTAAATGCTGCCATACTAATGGTACTTTATTCCCATCGTTATGCTTAAAAGCATCTTTTTTAATGACCCGGCCATCTGAGCATTTAAGATCATTTTTTGTGGCATAGCCACTAAAATCATACCTCATGATTACCTCCTTTGCTTAGTTTTTGTGAAGAATCTTCTTCTACAGGGTTACTAGCCCCTTCATTAGGATTAAGATTTTTGTTACGAAGTTCTTCCGCCCGTGGATCTGATGATGGCTTATACCCAATAATAGCACGAACATCATTAGAAGAAAGAATTTCATTACGTGTGAACTTGTCGGCAATATCTGCCATCTGGTTCACTGGAACAAGTTTAAACGGATCGCGGAAATATACAATAGACTGAAGCTGAGTTCTTGCAGTTTTGGTTAAGAACTTTCTTTTCATCTCCTCAGTTATTGCCGTTAATATGGGTTCCACAGTTCGGTTATAATAATTAAGCATTGTTTTCTCATCAGCAGTACCATCCATGACACTTTCTGTAATACCTAACTGGCCATATAGCATACTCGTTAAATATTCAATTTGGGCCATAAGATTATTCTCTGCTGGGCGATTCAACTGCGTAACCTTTTCTGTACCGTCTGTATAAGCTATTCCATACTTAGAGCCTGATAACTGAAATTCAATATCTTTCCGACGTTTTTCGGCTTGTTCTTGTCTTGCTTGCGATTTAATTACATACGGCAATTGAATAATTAAATCTAACTTCCCTGAACTACTTTGCTCGTCAATTGCATCGAGCAAATTTAATTTATGTACTAGCCTTCTCAAAGTAGAGTTAGGCTCATTCATAACTGCGTATAAAGGATTTTCAATAATTGCCACCATTTTTTTTGGTAAAGTCAACTCTTCTTTTTGTCCAGTTTTATCGTTATAAATCTTTACTCGGACATTATTTGGAAACCATTCCAAAATTTTAGCAGTTCTTAATGTGTTAATCTCGTATGATGACGATTTAGTAGGATCAATAGTTGTGTCAACGGGAACTACTGCTACTGTGCCTTCGTCAAACATAGACATCACAATATCTTGTATTAATGCTCTTCCCGATTGATCAATGTTGGCTTCTATCTTTAAACATTCATTTAAAGAACCGTCAATACTTTCTAAGTACCTTCCATTTTGATCTAAACGAACATGTTCTATGTCTATAGCCGCTACGTCAATTGCTATACGGTTATAAATAGAAGATATAATGGACCGTTCATTGCCAATGGTTAACCTTACTCTATCTGGTCTAGTAGAATAACTCATGCCTGCTTCTGGGAACCACCCTCCAGCTGGATCTCTGTTTCTAAACGCATTCCAGGCATGTTGAATACGCTCTCTAAATGTTGTAGGCATATATCATCCTCCTTTAAGGCCTTCTAATATTGTCAATAACCGCCAATTGTAAATCATCTGATTGCCAAATTACATTATCGACTTTTTCTTGCAACAATCTACCACCCCAACGATCAAACACTCTTTTATCTTCTGCGGCTCTGCGAACTGCGTCAACGAATTTTTTCTTTCTTTGTACATTATAATAGTGGTGACCTGCTTTTGCTCCCATTACTGCTGCATGCAAGCCTGCCTCCATTAAATCTTCTTTAGATACTAAATCGTTTAGCCCTCTAGCCTTTCCGGGTTTTCTAGTTCCGTGATCTTGGTATTTATTTGCAGCTGATTTAGCCAATGCGTCCTTTGTGGCAATCTCAAAAGCTGTTTTAAATGCAATATTTTTAGCTAATGAGAGCATCTGTTTTTTACTTATGGGCCTTCCTGCTACTGTTAATACCCCTACTGCCATTAAAGGCAATGCTGCTTTTTTAGCAGCTGTTGTTGCAATTATTGTTGAATATGGACGATTACGCCATTCAAATCTTTTTGCATCCGAAGTGCCTTTTACCGAAGGATTTTTTAATATTTTTCTTAGCTTTTTACGATAAGCAATTTCATTTGCTTTTCTAGTCCGAATATAACCTGATACTTTTTTTCGAATCCCCCATTTCATACCTAAAACGCCATAGTGGGCTAAATATGATTGATCATCGTACATGTTGCCTCCTTGCTAATATCTCTTCTAATTCAGAAGAACAAGGGCCTACTTTTACTTTTTTTAAAAGAAAAGCCAATAATAAAACTAAAAATATCTTTTTTGATTTCATTTGTTTTTCGACCTTTCTATCATTCTGTAAATTTCAGTGTTCGACATTTTTGTATCAGGATGTTTTTTACGATAGTCCTTTACATAATTATCTCTTATTTTTGATTGCGCTACATCGTCAAACTTTTTAATTCCTGCCTTATAACCAGCATAAACTCCTCCATATCCAGCTAATTGAGGCACAAAAACCATAGCATTTCCTTTAACTGCATCCTTAACTAATTGGGGGCCTACTAATTCTTGTACTGATTTTACTGCTATTTTTCCTTTCGTATCGAAAGTTATTATAGGATTTATAGCTCCATACCCAGAATATTTCGAGTCGTTAACATCTTTTATTGCATTGTATCCTTTTCTTGCCAGCTCCTGTAAATATCGATCAGTTGCCGTTTGTTGAACTAGGCCATGATCAACCAAGGACGCATTAAATACTTCATAAACATTTTTATCAATTATTCCTGCTCCTATACTTTGTCTAGCTTTTTTCACCTTTCTCATATAAATGGGGGACATTTCTAAGAAAGTATTGTTTACAGCATTTGTTAAAACCTTAGCAAAATTAGGATCACTTTTATATAATTCTCCTAGAATTTTTTCAGCAGCTTTAGGCGATGCCTGTTTAATATCCGATAATATTTCAATATTCTTAGTATACGCATTACCCTCTTTTAGTTTTAAAACATAACCATAAAGCCCCCGGTATTTAATTTTGTCAAGGCCGTTATCTGTAGTATAAAAAACATCTCTAACGCCAAGAGTACCGTCGCTCGAAACATTTTGCAACATGGTACCACTTTTTAAAATTTTATCTATATTGTGTTCTCTATACTTATAAGTAGCATATGCCCCGCCCGCTACTACTGCCACGGCAGCTACCCCCATTAATATTTTTTTAGTTCTTATATTTTGATAGGCTGCTACTGCTGCTTCGTCTGGGGACATTCCTTTTTTTTGATATTCTTTTTCCAAAGTTAATTGCTTTTCTGATTTCTTAATTTTATTAAGTTTTTCAAGAATTTTAGTACTTCGCAAATCATCTTTAGCATAGGAATGCTCTCTCACTGTCGACTCTAATTTTTCCAAATCTGCTTTCGATGCTACACCAAATGCACTTTTTAGATTCACTTTCCTAGATTCTATCTTAAAATCCTTTTTCGTTTTCTTTACATTTTCTTTAGCTTTTTTTACCCCAGGAGAATCCACTTTTTTTCGAATCCCCCATTTCATACCTAAAACGCCATAGTGGGCTAAATATGATTGATCATCGTACATGTTGCCTCCTTACTCTAGCGCTTCTTTATTAAGCTTGTACGCTACCCAAGCATCCATTAATGCCGCTACACTATCAATCTTTTGATCGTATCTCTTCTTAAATAACTTCCGATTACCGTTTGTATCTTCTAACGTGATCGTATTCCCCATAGTATATGACATCATTGACTGATCAAATATAAGCATTCTTTCCTCAGCAAGATTCTTTAATTCGCCTAAAGGCACTGACTCTGTTTTTGCTCCCTGAATAACTTTCTCTATACCAAATGGACCATTTTCTTGTTCCCATCTGTTTATAAATTCTTTAGCGTTATAAGGATCGTATCCTACGGCACGGACATCATACTGAGAATCTAATATAAATTTATCCAAATCATCAAACACTTCATCCATGTCTAACACTGTTCCTTCTAAAACTTGGAGGCTTGACTCTTCTAAAAATTCTTCATACTTGAATCTCATAGCTGTTGGAAGTTTCATAAGAGTTAAAGACGTAATATAGCATCTTGTCTTTACGCCGAATAGCCCATTCTTTAAAGGAAATAAAAAGGTAAAAGCACAAAAGTCATCTCCTTGCGAAAGGTCAACCCCCATTGCACAGGGCATTCCCCAGAAACTTCTTTTTCTATGAGGAACTGTTTCTTCATAAGTAAAGAAATATGTGTACCCTTCCATAGGAATACCAAAACGTTTTGCAAGAATATCATTCCTAGATGCTGGAGCTTTTTCTGCTCTTTCCACATCTAACTGATAGGTTTCGTACGTAACAGTTTTGCCTAAATTCGGGTTCGCCTTTATCCACATTGCGGGGTCATTAACTTCTTGAACATCATCTAATTTGTAGTACCAAATTGACACATGAGGGTTAATGTATTCACCTTTTAAGATGTCCATTAATTCCATTTTGATTGTATCCCCCGAACTATTACGGACGGTTCCTTCTGAACTCATTGCCACAATTAGGTAGTCGTCTAATTTGGACGCTCCTTGTTCTATTGCCCCCACAACATCTTCTCTAATGTCTCCAGAAAGCCATTCATCTATTGTAGAAATTTTCGGACGCAATCCTTGAAGTTTATCGATACTCATAGGTCTGACTTCTAAGTAAGAACCAGTAAGGAAATTTTCAATCCCCTTCTTTGTTGAGGCCAATTTAACTCTATTCATCTTTGAGCCTGTAGTATTCTGTAAAGATCCTTCTGTTAGGAACTGAAACAAAGGCCCTCTAGATCTGGTAATAGCTGTTCGTATTGGAGACATTACTTCTTCTGCTTGTTTCATAGTAGGAGCAGTAGTTATCTGGTGAGTGGTTGTAGTATCTACATTTAAAAAGTAATTTTGGATGCACGAGCCATACATTGACTTCGCTGCTCCTCGAGCTACTATTAAGTATTGTTTAGAGACCAGCCGCTTTTTAATCATCTTACGGACATAACGCCCACTATGAGAATTATCTTTGGCTGGTTCGTAGATACTTCTCTCTACAAAATAAAACCAACCAAATACTTGCTCTCCCCATAATTTAAATGACTCAAGTAAATGTAAATCTGATCCATCAGTTAATGTTAATTCCTTTTCACAAAACTCAACCCAACCATCTACTGCTTTATCATCATAGTAAATACCTGGATTTGCAATCAAAGAATCTATACGATTCATCTCCATAGATATTTCTCGGCATACAGGTATCCGACCAGAGATTACATCTTCTCTAAACTTTGCATAGTATTTGGGAGTAGCTTTATTAGATAATCCCATTTTGAATTTATCCTGCTTTATTCAAAGCTTTTTCTATAGCTTTTAAAATATAATCGCTTGGCGCTGCTGCAAGTTTAGCCCCAGCTGTTTTTAAACCCGAATTCATACCTTTTACTACTAAACCAGTTAATACTCCAGTGGCAGCCCCTAATAAAATCTTAGACGCAAATCTTTGACCTTTTTTTAATGCAGAAGGATTCAATGACGCATACTGTCTCTCCATTTGAAGACGATTTATCCTTTTACGCAATTCATCATCAGACAGATTCTTAATAGCATTTTTTTCTCGATCTGCTATTTTAGACTCTATCCTAGCAATTTTTCTTTCTCTTGCTGCTTTAGCCTTATCCGCCCGATTCTTTGTAAAGTACATTCCTCTTTTGGACAAAACTTCATGTCTGTTCTTTAATCTACGCACCCCCCACTTCATACCTAAGACCCCGTAGTGGGCTAAATATGATTGATCATTCATCTGTTACCTCCTCCACCACTGGTAATGGTGGTTCTACATGTGCCGTCATTCGCCATTGTATTTGATTTATTTGTCGGTCAATTGCATCTAATAAAAAAGAAGTTGTAGGAGGATCAAATATTAATTTAACCTTCATGAACATATAGGTTTTTAAATAACCTATTAGCAATGGATCGATAACAAAATCCTCCCATAGATCTTCTTTTCCTACTATTTGAAAACCGTCTTTAGGACCGACCCCTAATTGATGTAATTCTAAAAAAGTAGAATTAATATGCATCATCACAGTTTCGTCAAAAGGGATATATTCTTCTGGTAGCCCTAACATTTGTTTAACTGCTGTTAATATACTATCCATGTTTAATCCTCCTATTTCCACGGGCAGGTATCATTTTTTTTTCTTACTACTAATACCGCTTTTGGCAGCAAATCTTCATCTCCATAATGTATAGCCTGATGCGTTTGATGCGAAACACACACCAAATATTCAGGATCATAAACATGTGGTCTTCTTTCTAAAATATCATTCTTGGTAATCGCATTCATATGATGAATTATAATTCGATCATGAAGTTCATATTCTTTTATGCCCAAATCGCAACCCTTATCACGTATAATTACTTCATCTCTAATACGTTGCCATTCCTCTGACTTGTATAATGCTTGATTAATATAGCGATCAAACCCAAAAGTCGATTCACCTACTACACCTTTTAATTTAAGATAATCATATCGCTCTTTAAATGTTTTCAACTTTTTAAATTCTGAATATGATCTAGTCATCATAATCCTCGTCATCTATAGTTTGGCCACTATAGTTTCTCATAGCGTTTAGAGCATTAGTATAAAGTTCTTCTACCCTTTTCGCAGAACGCATAGCTTCTGTTTTGGCAGTTAAATAATCTTTTTGCTCCTGCAGAATCTCTTTCTCAATTCTCTCTCTTGTAGAGCCCAATTTTAAAAAATGAGAAATAACTTGGGAAGAAGCTGTACCTTCCATCATTTGTTTCTCTGCTAATTTCATAGCCAATGCTACCAGTTGATTTTCTCTAGCTTCTGGTGTAGTACCTGGTGGTCTTTTCTTCTTAGTTTGTCTCTCGTCATCATTTGACTTAGACACTTTTTCACTCCTTTCAAGAGAGATCTAGGCACTTTAGGTGGAGATAACAAGAGTTTCAGACGTGATAAAAACCACGACTCTTGAAAGGAGAACCCGGTGTCAAACCAGTTTTGTTAGAAACCCCTGGTACCCCCGCCAAAAATGCCTAGAAAAACACCCCCGGAGAATTTTTTAGGAGGGGCGCGATACGCAAGGGGGGTATGTTACGCGAGACCCCCCCCTTATGCGTTTACTTAGGCATCAGACTCTGTTGACTCTTCACTTTGTGTATTAGAATCTAACTTTTGATTACTAATTGAATCTTCTTCTGTTACTTTCTTATAAATACCTAAATCATTTAAATCTAAAATTTCATCAATAGCTACTTCAATAGCTATACTTTCATCTTCTTCACTAAGTTCTTCTGATGTTACAACAATTCGTGCAAGGTACGCACAAGTATGGTAGCCTTTTCCTACATCATAGGCATACCATTCATCAAATTGAGTGAATGGGTTAAAAGGATTGTCTATGGTAGTTAACATTGATTTAGACATTTGTTTAAGGCTCCTTTCTATTTCGTAACCTTATTAATTGTTGTTACAGAAACACCTATTGATTGAGCTATTTCAGCAGCTGTATAACCTGATTTCTTCATGGCCTTAGCTTTAGCTAATTTAGCAGGGGAAAGAGCATTTGTTGGGCGAGGGGTAGCATACGTTTTTACTTTATCAATATCCGAATTGTCTATTAATTTAGTTAAAACATTATGCGTAAATGCCCCAGCTTGAACTGCTTCCCATTCACGAGGTGTAAAATCTACTCTATTCTTAGACGCTCCATTACGCACCCTAGCTTCTGCTATTGCCTGGCCTTTAATCTTTTTTAAGGTGGCGTAATCTTTCTTTAGATGAGGGTTCTCGTCCACTTTCATTCTAACTACTTTATCTGCTAATAATTGGGCCTGTCTTTCTAAAGGAGCATTCTTTAAAGCTATATTTAATTTAGCCATTAAAGACTGAACTTCAGGGGCATAGGCTTTTCTTGCTGTTTCTGAAACTCTCACGCTCTTAGTATGATAAGCTGCTTTTCTTGCTTGATTAGCTAATGCTTTTAGTTTATTAGCATATGTAGCATAAATACCTTCAACTATAGTGCCCGAAGATAATTCTCTTGCGTCTTCTACTTCTAACATTTTAGTAGACATTGTTATCTTAGGCATAGTCTTTATAATCTTTTCACCTTTTTTATTAATTGTTATTTTAGTGCTAATCTCATTTGTATAGGTCCATATTTTTTTACCTGTTTTAGGATCAATATCAAAATACTCGCTTCTATGCGGAACCGGTTTATCAGAAGAAGCTCTTGAAATGATCGTCGATGCTCCTGCATCTTCTCTACCTTGATATCTTTTTTTCAAAGCAGCAATACCATTATCTACAAATGATTTTTTATAATTTAAGTGGTGTTTTTCAGCATCAATTACCACCATTGAATGCCTTACTGCTCTAGCTATTTCGTCATCAACTGCGCCTCTAATTGTCATATCAGTTATTAAATTTGAAATATTACCCATTTGTAATCCTTTGGATCTCGAACTTGGCGATTTACCTTTAAAATCTACTTCACCTTTAGCTTCATTCCAAATCCCACCATCCATAGTTTTCATTCCATCATAAGGCGGATAAGATTCTCTTGGGCTAAAATTTTGTAAACCGGTCAAAGGCGAGGTAGTTTTTATAGTTTTCCCATTTGTAGGAATAACTAATACTGAATCCCCATCAAAATCTGCACCAGATAATCTTTCTGCCACCTTTGGGTGTATACCAACTGCATCTCTTGCTCTGCCTATGATTTTACTTATTAATGGCTGTCTATTATTTACTGTTAAAGTGGGGATTTCAAATGTTCCACCATGCGGATATCTAATAAGCACCACCTGTTCCCCATCATTGTAATTGGGCGCATATATTTCTTGTGGATTCATTTTAGGGAATGGCAGAATAGTATGCCAGCCTTGTCTTGGTAATGCTGCTGCTTTTAAATGTACAGAAGCTGAATCTGCGTCATCCGCAAATGACGTAAGAAGTTTTTTTCTTATTACGGGATTGTTTAAGGCTAGTATACTTTCGTATTCTTCGTTTTTTATTTTGTAAGCTAAATCCAATTGCTGAGTTACTAATGGTCGGCCTTGCTTCGACAATATTTGAGAAGACAAAGATTTAGACCATTTTTCCCAATCACCTTCTTCATATACTATATTTAAAGAACCTCTTTGCCCACCTTTTTTAATCTGAGCGCCAAACGGATTGTCTGGGTCTTCAGTCATTGCTTTAAATACTTTTTCTTTAGATGTACCTTGTTTTTTATTTGTATTATAAATCACATTATAACCTTCAGGAATATCATCCGCATACATCGCCATCCCTTTTAGATAATGTGTTCCGTCTACACCTATTCTAACTTGGGCATAATTAGCTTGCCCTAGATCTAAATTTTCTACACCTCTTCTTATTTCAATAACCCCATCTTTATCTGCCCCGCCTTCTTCATTATAGCGAACATACACTTCTTTAGAAGAAATACTTTTTATAGGGCCTAAACCATAATAAGATCTACCCTCCTCGAGAACTTGATGGTTCATAGGTAATTGAATTTGATCTTTATGGGCCTCAACTTCTTTCCAATCTGTTCCTGGAGGAGCCAAAACCATCATATGCGTATTATGTGATGTGCCTGCTTGTGGCACTTTAACAAAATGGATTGTATAACCGTCTTGTTTTAACTTTTGAACTGCTGCTTTTAACATTGTTCGGCTTTCGCCTAAATGATTTTCAATACCTAAGCCCACATCTATATATTTTTTTTCGTCAACACTAGTTTTTAAAACATTAGCTAATGAGGAAACTCTTTGCGATCTCTCTTGAAGAACTGGGTCTAATAATGCTCTAATAGAGGATTCATTTTTCCCCATTTTCCTTCCTATTTCGCTATCTGAATATCCTTTATTTTTTAATCTAACTGCTTCTGCATATAAATCAGCTCTCATTTCAGAACGGGCAATCGTTTTTCTTGAACGCAGCTCACCTGATTTCATACCCCAACCTTCAGCTATTTCAACATCAGACATTCCTTTTTTTCTTAAATCATTATATTCTCTTAAAAACGAGGCTCCTCTTTGAAACGGTTCTTCGCCACTACCCCATGGATATCGCCCCGAACGTCGAGGCATACCATAATGTTTTAAGACATTCATATTTACCCCTCCATTTTAATTTGGTCGATTAGTTTATCAAAGGCAACTATTTTATCCATAATATATAACAATTCTTCTCTAGGCGGATCTAAAATCTCAATATCATCACTTTGATATATTCTTAATTCAATCTCAATATTATTTGGATTATATTTATATTCTAAACAAAATAAAGCAGCATATATCATTAACTGCCTCATAGATGTAGGCGAAGATCCTGATTTATAATCATGAATTCTAAGAAAATCTTTTTTAAAACTTATAGCGTCTACTGTCCCAAAACAATTTTCAGAAAAAAATAAAACTTGTTCTGTCTGCATTTTAAAACCAATAGCATCATTAACATACATATTTAATGTTTGTTTTGTTTTTGGTAATTTTATACCTTCTTTGATTAGTTGATCCGCTATTCCATGTAATCGGGTTCCTCTTTCTGTCGCCAAATATTTAGAAAAAGATAAGGCTACTTTTTCTTCATCATAATTTATCCAATGATATTTACTAGCGCCGAGAAAAGCGTGCTCGCCTATGAACTCCGAATGCCTGTTGAACTTCATGCAGTACCTCCTCTTTATTTTCTGGACAAATTACTGAAGCATACGACATGTCATTTAATGCTTCCAAATAATACTCTTGATTTGGTTGAAAAGCTTCTTCTAAAGACTTTTTACATTCTAAAGCTGCCCATTTATTTTTATACAAAATTAAAAGATCGGGGAAGCCTTGAATATAATTGGCATCATTTTTTAATATTATACACCCAACAAAAATTTCGTTTAATTCTTTAATTAAAGCTGCTTGAAAACGACTTTCTAACATTTTTGGTTCTCCTTTTCACAAAAAATATAAGAAATGTCTTAACGACTTCTTCTCCTTCTATTATAAGGTATGTTTTTCACGCGAATACCTTTTTATTAAGAAGCATGTTTTCGTTAAAATCTTTCTTATGTTTTAAACAATATGCAATAGCTAAATCGATTTTTGCTCCTGACAATAAATGATAATAATATAAAGTTTTAAATTCAGTATTTAATCTATCAATTCTTCCTGCTGCCTGGTGCATTACTTTGTAAGAATAGTTTTGCGAATAAAATACAATTGTATCTGTCTCTGTACAATTCCATCCTTCTGCCCCAGATGTATACTGAACTAAATATAACCAATATTCTGTATAAGGAATTTTTTGATGCTTATGCCCATTCCATTCTGAAGTTGAAATTTCTAATTCGTTTCCAATATTTTTTAATATCTCTAACTCGTAATTGAAATTATAAAACACTATAACTTTTTTATTTTCTTCTAAAATCTTTTTTACAGCTTCAATTCTAGTAACATCAGTATTAACAATTTTACGCCATACATAACATAGTTCAGTAACATTTTTAATTGGTTTGTCTTCAAATACATTCCATCTTTTTTTTGAAACTTTTTGATATAGCATTTCGTCATGCCCCACCATAATATTTTTATGCACTGCGACTGTAGTTTTTTTATAATTCATATGCACTAATATATTTCTTCTATGCTCTACCAATTTCCAGGTATCAATAAAATGGTCTACCTTTGGATATTTTACAAAACTATTAAAAATTACATGCGACCTAATGAAATCAGTTCGGTTCTTATAAAAACCATTAGCCACGAAAACAGGAACATAATCTAACCAATTATCTCCAGGAGTGGCAGTTAATAAAAGCCATTTATTTTTTTTTGTTATTTTTAAAAAAGCTTTTACCCAAGCCCCAGACCCTACTACTCTTTGCTCATCAAATATGAAAAACGAATTTTCTACTTCTATATATTTATTTATATTATTCCAAGAATCTATTACTACTAAAATATTATCAATACTCATTTCTTGATTTCTTGATAAACCAAAATGTGCACATTCTTTATCCCATTCAAAAGTATCTCTTTTTCTAGCAGTAGTTATTATATATAAACTAATTGGCTCTTGCATCTTAAAAAATGGTTCTAAATGCCCGCCACAAATTTTAACAAAATAATAAGCTAATGCAGTTAAAGATTTTCCTGAGCCGACTCCACCACAAAGGATGGAGCCAGACCTCAGTTTTTCTAATGTATCTTTTTGATAATCAAATAATTTAATCAACTACTTCGCCCATCAATGTGGAAAGTGCACTATCTGGTACATCATAATATTTGCTTTCAAACTCATCTTCCTTAAGCGTTACCCACATCGATTTTAAATAGGCTTTTATTCCTGATTTACCATTTACTTCCCAAGAATATGGACGAATTACTAAATCTACATTAGCAATTTCTACCATATCAAGCATGTTGACTTTATCTTCTCCTATATCGGTTTTCCCTCTAGAAGAAATTACTACGATCCTTGGTGGAAACGACCCAAAAGAAACTGAAACTTGAATAAAGGGTGTAGGTGGCTCCTCTTCATCTACAGGTTTAGCCCATCTAACATTCCACCCATCTTCTTCTAATTTTAATCCTAAATCATGGTCCATAAAATAACAAAAATTGCGATTACCTGCTGCATTGTATTTTCCCTGCAAACCAGCAAAATTTCTTCTACCAATTCGAGCCCCTTCTGCAACAATATTATCAAGATAATTTTTTGGCATATTTTCTCCTTTCGATTACGAAATAAATTCCTCAAAATCTCCATACTTAGATATTGTATCTACTGCGTCATCTACTAAGGACGCAAAATAAGAACGATCAATATACTCTTCTTTTCCTAAATTTTTAACCATTTCTGCTTCCATCCAACGATATCCTTTTGAACCTGTTGCCGCATAGTATTTCCCTTCTTTTTCTCTTAATAATATGCCACCACCAAATCCTGGTCTAATTGGACAGAACTCACCTACTTTACCCACAAAATGATAATCGTGTTCCCCTTCAGCTAATGCCTCATTCATATCCAAATATAAAGAAGTAGTTACAGCTTTTGTCTCGCAGAAATCTTTAAACTCTATTGGCTCTTTACTAAATAAAGTTTTGAATACGTAAGGATGAGCAAATTGTGCACCAGTTGCAGTCCACTCTCCTTTTGAAGTTTTAGCAATATATACTGCATCATTAACTAAACAAAATTTTTCAAATGTTTCTTCATGCTCAAACTCATACCCATATTTTTTGCCAAATTCTTTTACATACTCTATGATCTGCTCAGTAGCATCAGCAATTTTTATGGAGTCAGTTTTAATATGCATAACTTGAAACCCTTTTCCTTGCACGGCATGTTTTAAATCTATCATAAATAAAGCCCCTCTTTTTGCAACAATATTATCTTTATTACGAGGATCTCTAAATTTGTTTTCAAAACTTGCTGAGGTTAAACCATATACAATATTAATAACTATTTTTAACGCATAAGCTAAATCCGAAGCTTGTTCTTCATTCTCTAAATATTTTGCTAAAACCCCATTTAACATTTTTTTTGCTTTCTTAAAATCTTTATGTTTAATGGCCACCCTAGCCTCTAAAAGCTCTTTAAACTTTGGTGTATATGGCCCAAACATATCTAACTGTATCAAACTTGTTGGGTGCATCGATACTACATCTAATAATACTACATTCGACTCTGTACCTGGTTCTGCATATACATATCCGCCTTCTCCTGGATCTTCATATCTATATGAGCTTTTTCCAAAATCAAAAGTATACCCAGGAAACATTTCTGATAAATCTGTATACACAAATTTTTCTTGAGGCTTCGGATCATCTCCAAAAATAATTTTAGCAGTATGCTGTTGGGTGGTATCGTTTGGAGTTAGACCACTAAGCTCAGATAATATAAGTCTGGCAACAAAATCTTGTTTTCTTGCTTTAAATGTTTCTTCGGTAGCTATAACATCGTTTACGCAATAATCAGCTACTTTATCCCAGTCTTTTTCAGGTACAGGTTCGTCCCATTTAAAACCTAATTCTTGTTTATGAATACCTAATTCAATTTCAAACTTTTTTAAACTTTGTTTTTTTGAAGAGAAGTCATAAATATCAGTATATGATAAATTATATGCCTCTCTAAATAAAGCATTAGCACTACCATTTATAATTTTTTGACTTAGATTAAACAATTGCTCAATAGAGTACCCGATATACTTAGCATACAAAATATGATTATCATATCTTCTACAATTAAATCCTACTAACTTAAATTTAAGAAGTTTTTCTATCATCGAAGAAGATGGGTTAATCATTTTAACTGGGGGTTTTCCTTCTGGTTTATATACCACAACAAATAAATTAGGAAAAACTTCTACATCATAAAACAAAAGAATCTCCTCCTCATAACTTGTAATTGGAGCGTTTTCTTTTTCTGATTTAAATTTCATTTTATTAACTATATCTAAACAATATGGGGCTTGATTAGTACTATTATTAGCAAAAACAAAAACTTCTTGCCACATGTCTGAAATATCATAAGCTAAACCTGAACTATGTGCATCTTCAAGAATCTTATATATAAAGTCTATACTTGGTTTTGTTCCTGGATGGAACTCTTTATTTAGATTTCTTTTTATAAGATTTCGAAGCGCTATTTCGCTTTTAACGGCTTCGACATTAATCATTTTTTCTCCTTTCAAGGGTAAACCTGATTTTAATGTAGCTAAAGGAAAATTATTACTTTTTGTAAATTTTCTTCTTAATGAGCTTTTACCTGTAAACACTTTTACTTCTATGCCATCAGAATATATTCTACTTAATTTTGTAACATCCCCTGCATATATATAATGTAGGTGTATTCCTTTTCCACTTTTACTAAACTCTGCATATGTAGGTGGCCATTTACTGGCTTCTTCCAAGTTTTTTTCTAAAGATTTTATACCTTTTTCATCTTTAATGTCAAAATCTATGACAATATGATTTTCAGGAACTTTTACATAATGAGTTTCTTTAGTATCTAAATCTTTTAAGGTGGTTTCTACTTCATCCCATTTTTTTCCTGGTATATCATTAGACGAAGCATACTGAGCTTTACAATCAGCGCACAAACCATCTATTAAAGACTCATCATGATCTAATACTAAAGACATTGGTTTATCATCTTTTTTTTCTACAATTTTTGTTGTGAATTTTTCAGCTATAAACCCAAAATAATAACTTCTAATTTGTTTTCCTTCTACACGAGTTACATCAAAAAAACTTTCAAAATAATTTTTAAGCTCTTCCCTAAACTTATGTTTGGGCAATTTAAATTCAACTAAAGCATCATCACAATACCTTTTATAAATATCATAAGCATGTGATAGAGTAACGCCATTTTGTTCTTTAAAAATATCATAATGCGCTTCCACAAAGTTAAAGAAAACGTCAGTTTGCAAAATCATGTCTAAAGGTCTATACCCCGCATAATAGTTTTTTCCTCTTTGCTGATAAACTTCTAAACAATGCCTCGCAATGGCTCCTAGTTCAAAATCTATTTGCTGCATTAATGCTTGATATCTTTTTGAATTAATCCTTTGCCCTGTTGGACGAACATCTATTAATCTTCTAATAATACCGGATTTTGCATCTGTAATCTTAACAGGTCTATTTGTGGCCATAAACAAGAAACAATTTACTCTAGCCATATAACTAGGTTTATATTTCTCATTCATTGTCATCTCTTCATGAGATATTATGGAATTAAGCTTTGTATTGTCTTCAATCTTTGAGAGATCACCATCATGTTGAATTGCGACCAGTGGATTGCTTTTGAACACCTCCGTGGAAAAAGCGTTATTAGATGAGGTGAGTGCTTTTGCTTCGAACGTCGTATAATATCCGCTGAATAATTTCTGAATGATATTAAGCATCGTAGATTTTCCTGCTCCTGCTTCACCATATAATACAATGAACTTTTGTATATCCTTTGCGTCTCCCGCCACAATAGAACCGATAGCCCATTCGAGTTTTTCACGTTCTCCTTCCGAATAGAGGGTTCCGATAATTTCATCATAAGCATCTATACTTCCTTTCTCTAATGGATAAGGCAATCTTCTACTAACATAATCTTTCTTTTTAACTTCAGTATTGGAAAAGGTTAAATTCTCATCAAGTTGGTGGGCATTATCAGATATATTTTGCATAAAATTTCTAAATAACGACCATGACTTTGTTGAGAAGTCCCCCATATATTTTACTACAACCTGTCCATCAGTTCTTGATAATACTTTCTCTTTATATTTACTAAGATCAGAATCAACAAGTCTTTGAACATCATATTCATCAGTAGACCATATCTGCCGCTCATCGTCCCATATTGCATAGAAGGACTTGCCACGAACCATTAAATCTTTAGACCTACCTACCTTAAAGTCAGGATATACTTCTACTACGCCATTCTTGACGCTCCTTTCTTTAATCTGATAAAAATCCACAAGTCTTCTCCTTTCAAATCTGTTACATTGTTACATTTTTTTGTATTTCTAAAACTTTTATATATCTTATTTTTTTCTTATATAGAGTTAGAGAAAAAAAGTGTAAAAGTGTAACAACCACGAATTAAAGCCCTAAAATGACAGCAATAAGTGTCAAAAAAGGGCTAAAATACGTGTTTTATTACCTTTTTAAGGGTTTTTTGCTGTTACACTTTTTTTTCGAAAACGTAACAATGTTACACTTTTTTGTAACAAGTTAGCATTCGTAACAATATCTTTCACTCAAATAAGCATTCAATTGATACCAAAGCTCGACCTTTCGTTGGTCTACGTCCGTATTCTTTAGAGGGAAGAATCCCCCTTCGCCGTTACGTCCGTAATCTCGCTCAAGTACTTTATGGATCGTCATAGCTACTGCCATATGCCCGCCAACGAAATGGTATTGAAAATCACTAAACCGGCTAAGGCCAATGTTATTAATTAATTCCCAAAACCATTTTCCAGGTGTGCTTTCGTGATCAGGGTCTTCCATGATATCATCCATTTTTATTGCCAATCCTATCATCATTTCTAAAACACTACATGGGCCCGCATCTAAAACAAATCTTTCGTACGGGCCTAAGTCGTGCTCCTCAATAAAAGTAGCACGTAGCTTAAGCCCGTCTTCCCCACGATTATCATCGTTAGGTACGAACCAGAAATATTCGATACCGTGTAGTCGTTTCGCAAGGATAGAATACGACTCCTTCTCAACATCTATACCAATGATATTACACAACCAAATGAAGTACTCATCACGAAGTTTATCGTCATTAAGTTCAAAACCTAATTGCCGTTCTTTAGACTTCCCCATCTGTCTTCACTTTCCTTACTTTTTTTACCACCTGTTTTTTTTCAGGTTTTTCATCTTCGATCCCCAACACTTGCTTTGAATATGAACCTT
>Ga0116204_1000614_pt1 | contig 20317 bp, 14 predicted proteins | sample LakKivwa52mmetaG_FD_94481 | JGI IMG/M metagenome (GOLD analysis project Ga0116204, IMG submission 94481) | Anoxic lake water microbial communities from Lake Kivu, Rwanda to study Microbial Dark Matter (Phase II) - Lake Kivu water 52m metaG | ecosystem: Environmental > Aquatic > Freshwater > Lake... | reverse complement strand
TCATACAACTTATCACCAGGCACAGAGAACATACGGCCACGATCTTGCAGTTTCCACAATGCATAAGCCACCGCTTCACCGTGTTCTGCTGAAATCAGCACGCCGTTGCGACGTCCTGGCATATCGGCTTTAACAGGACCATATTCATCAAAAATATGCGCCATCAAGCCAGTCCCGCGGGTCAGTGTCAAAAACTCGCCTTGGAAACCAATCAAGCCACGTGCGGGGATTTTGTATTCCAAACGGGTGCGGCCATTGCCATCAGATTCCATGTTCTGCATTTCACCGCGGCGACGGCCCAATTCTTCCATCACTGCGCCTTGATTTTCATCTTCTACGTCGACAGTCAAAATTTCATATGGCTCACATTTCACGCCATCAATTTCACGGTACACCACGCGTGGTTTACCCACCGCCAACTCAAAACCTTCACGGCGCATGTTTTCCAACAAAATCGTCAAATGCAGTTCACCACGACCAGACACGCGGAATACATCTGCATCTTCTGTGTCTTCTACGCGTAAGGCCACGTTAACCAACAGCTCCTTGGTTAAACGGTCACGGATTTGACGTGAGGTCACAAATTTACCTTCTGTACCTGCAAGCGGTGAAGTATTGACCATAAAGTCCATGGTTAATGTTGGCTCATCCACGCCCAAATGCGGCAAGCCTACAGGATTGTCACGATCACAAATGGTGAAACCGATACCGATATCATCTAAACCGGAAATAATCACGATATCGCCGGCTTCGGCACCTTCGACAGGAATACGCTCCAAACCTTTAAAACCCAACACTTGGTTAATACGACCTTGCGCAATTTGCTGGTCTTCATTCATCACCACCACCACTTGGCCGGGTTTGATTCTGCCATTAGTGATGCGACCTACGCCCAGACGACCAGTATAAGTTGAGTAATCCAGCGCTGAAATCTGCATTTGTAGCGGCGCATTGCTATCACCTTTTGGCGGCTCAACGTGACGCAAGATAGTTTCAAACAGCGGGCGCATGTTATCGCTTTCCACCTTCATGTCCAGCGTCGCAAAACCATTCAACGCAGAGGCATACACCACAGGGAAATCCAGCTGTTCATCTGTTGCACCCAAATTGGCAAATAAATCAAAAGTGTTGTTAATCACCCAATCTGGACGAGAACCCGGACGGTCAACCTTGTTAATCACCACAATCGGCTTCAAACCCAATGCCAGTGCTTTTTTGGTCACGAAGCGTGTTTGCGGCATCGGGCCTTCAACTGCATCCACCAGGAGCACCACACCATCGACCATGCCCAACACGCGTTCTACTTCACCACCGAAGTCGGCGTGCCCTGGAGTATCCACAATATTAATATGTGTTCCTTCATAATTCAGCGCCGTGTTCTTGGCCAGAATAGTAATGCCACGCTCTTTTTCAATATCACCGGAGTCCATCACGCGTTCTGCAACTTGCTGATGAGACGAGAATGTACCCGCCTGCTGCAGCAACTTGTCCACCATGGTGGTTTTGCCATGGTCAACGTGGGCGATGATTGCGATATTTCTTAGGTTTCTAGTATTGGGATTGCTTGACATGTATTGCTACCGGTTCATTTGAAAGGCCGCGATTTTAACACACTAAACCAATAAACTTTGTACTTAATATGTAATAAAGCTTTGACATTGTTAGATTTATGCCTATAATGCGCACAACTTAAAACTTTATTCAATTATTCAAAGTTTTAGATTCATCGCCCTGACCCTCGATTGCTCGTGAAATTTTGTAGCAGTCATCTTTTTAGATTTATTTTAAATCTATCTTTACTGGTTAGCGGCTATGCCCGTGCGCTGGTAAATAAAGCAACTCAATATAGTTTTTTGAAAGCTGCTTTACGCGTTTTGTTTTTCTTTAACCTATACAGGTCATTGATAAACTTAGATGTATTTGCTTGCGCCCTTTTTTGTTTTTTTTGAAAGGGACTATTTTGTCTTTTGAAGCTCTAAATCTACACCCAGCCATTTTACGTGCTATCGAAGAAGCTGGTTACACCACTCCTACTCCAATTCAAGCGCAAGCGATTCCTGAAGTGATTGCCGGCCGCGATTTACTAGCTTCTGCTCAGACCGGCACCGGTAAAACCGCTGCATTTACTTTGCCTGCTTTGAACCTGCTGGCTACGCCACATGAATCACGCAGCCGTGGCCCTCGTATTTTGGTGTTGGTACCAACACGTGAGCTGGCTGCACAAGTGAACGATTCAGCACGCAAATACGGTAAATACATCCGCGCACGTACAGTGAGCATTGTCGGTGGCATGCCCTACCCATTGCAAAATAAACTGTTGTCTCAACCTTTAGATATCTTAGTGGCAACGCCTGGCCGTTTCATCGACCACTTGGAACGTGGCCGTATTGATACCTCACGTCTGCAAATGCTGATTTTGGATGAGGCAGACAGAATGTTAGATATGGGCTTCATGCCTGATGTAGAGCGTATCTGCGCAGCATTGCCTACAGAACGTCAAACCTTGCTGTTCTCAGCCACTTTAGATGGCAATATTGGTCGTATCGCGCGCGATATTCTGCAAAATCCAAAAACCATTGAAATCGCACAGCAAAAAGAAAAACATGCCAACATTGAGCAGCGTCTGCACTATGTGGATGACATGACCCACAAGAACAAACTTCTGGAGCATCTGCTGATTGCTCCTGAAGTCAACCAAACCATTATTTTCACATCTACCAAGCGTCATGCAGACGTATTAGCTGAAGACTTGTATGCAGCCGGCCACAAAACTGCCGCTTTGCATGGCGACATGACCCAAGGCGCGCGTAACCGCACCTTAACTAAATTACGTCATGGCGATGTGAAAGTGCTTGTTGCTACCGACGTAGCAGCACGCGGTATCGATGTCGCAGGTATTACTCACGTGATTAATTACGACTTACCTAAATTTGCAGAAGACTATGTTCACCGTATCGGCCGTACCGGCCGTGCTGGCGCAACTGGTGTGGCAATCTCGTTTGCTTCCAACATGGACCGTCATATTCTGCGCAAAATTGAGCAGTTTACCGGTCAGCGTATGGAACCGGCAGTGATTGAAGGATTTGAACCTAAACGTCCAGTTCGCATGGATGCACCGAGTGGCCGCGGCGACCGTCGTGATGGTCATAAACCAGGCGGCCGCGGTGGCTTTAAACCACGTGATGATCGTGGAGGTTACAAAGGTCGTGATGGCAATCGTAGTGATGGCCGTTTTGAAAATCGTGGCAGCCGTGACTCAGCGCCTCGTGAAAACTCACGTGAATTCTCACGCGAGCCTAATGGCAACTCAGCACACTACGCGCCTAAACAAGAGTTCGGCCGCAGCGAAAGGCTTACAGGTGAACGCACTCGTAGCTTTGGCGATCGCGCAGCGTTTGATAGAAACTCTGGCGAACGCAGCCGCTCTAACCCAGCATCAGCTAATCGCAGTTTTGGCGATGCAGCTGCATTTGGCAAAAAACCTTATGCACGTGACGGTCAACGCGGCGAAGGCCGCAGTGAGGGTCGCGCAGAGCGCAGCGCAGCGCCTGCACGCCGTGAAGGTGGTCGTAATGAAAGTCGTAGCAGCAATGCAGCGCGTGGCTTTGCCAACGGCAACGGCGGCACTGGCGCACCACGCCGCCCACGTAGTTTTGCTTAAGTAAATTAGGAAGCTACGGCTAGGTTTGGGTTTATATCCAACCCTAGCCTATCACTTCTTATCAGAGATATTGAATGACAGAAACCATAAAATTTGATCAATTAGGTTTAGCGCCAGAGCTTTTAAAAGCGCTCACCGAATCTGGTTACACTACACCAACCCCAATTCAGGCTCAAGCAATACCACTGGCTTTAGCAGGCGGCGATTTAATGGCCGGCGCTCAAACTGGCACCGGAAAAACTGCAGCATTTGCATTGCCTTTGCTGCAAAAACTATTGCCATTAGCCAACAGCAGCACTTCTCCCGCCAAGCATCCAGTTCGCGCGCTCATCCTGACGCCAACACGCGAGCTGGCGATACAAGTTGAAGAGAGCGTAAAGGCTTATGCCAAACACACGCAGCTTCGCTCGCTGGTGGTATATGGTGGCGTAGATATCAAAACACAAACACCGCATCTCAAAACTGGTGTTGAAGTATTGGTCGCAACTCCCGGTCGTTTGCTGGATCACATTGAACAAAAAACATTACAGCTCAATCAAGTGCAAATGTTAGTGCTGGATGAAGCTGACCGCATGCTGGATATGGGCTTCATGCCTGACTTAAAACGTATACTGGCATTACTGCCTAAACAACGTCAGAACATGATGTTCTCAGCCACATTCTCGAATGAAATCAAGAAACTGGCTGATGATTTTCTGCATAAACCACAACTCATTGAAGTGGCGCGCAGTAATGCCACCAATGACAATGTTACACAAAAAGTATATCAAGTTGCACAATCAGATAAACAAGCACTACTAACGCAATTGCTGAAAAATGCAGATGCCAAGCAAGTGATTATCTTCACCAAAACCAAGCTCACGGCCAGCCGTTTAAGCCGCAGCTTGGTGAAAGAAGGCATTGCTGCCGATGCGATTCATGGCGACAAAAGCCAACAGGAGCGTATCAAGGCGCTGGACGCATTCAAGGCCGGCACAGTCACTGCATTAGTCGCCACCGACGTCGCTGCGCGTGGCTTAGATATCAGTGAACTGCCGATGGTGATTAACTATGAGATTCCGAGTGCACCTGAAGATTACGTACACCGTATTGGCCGTACCGGCCGCGCCGGGGCACTGGGGGTAGCCATTTCATTCGTCAGTGACGATGAAGAAAAGTATCTGCTGGAAATTGAAAAGCTGATTAAGCGCCAGATTCCGAAAGAGACCATAGCGCTAAACAGGCCTAGTCAACGCAGTCGCCCTGCTACTGGCACAAAATCCAGCTATCAAGACAAAATGCAAGATTCTGCACCGGTAAAGCGTCCTGCCCAACAAAAGAGCAGTGACCCTTGGTTTGATAAGCCTTACGAGCCTTCTGTAGTAGCAACACGCACTGTGGCGAACAAAGTTTCATCCAGCAAGAAAAAGCCTATTGCAGCTCTACTTGGTGGCTTGCCTAGCATTAAATAAACAATAATGTTTAACAATCAATACAAGTCGTAAGTCATTGAATTATATAAATTTTACGCTGGTTCTTCATTAAATTATTATCGGATAAAATCGATATTTATTATTAATTGGAGAGCTGAAATGACAGATTTAACTCACGAGATCGCAGAGACAGCAACTGTGGCAGGTGAATGTGCGCTGGGCGCATTAGAGGGCGGCGCAAAAGGTGCTATTACTGGCATAGCAGCTGGAGCAGCGACCGCTTCGTTAATTCTCACTACCAGTGCGGCAGCATCAACGCCAGCTTTGCTTGTAACCGGCGCTTCAGCGCCAGTGGTTCCAGAAGCGGTGTTATTTACGGCGGCAGCGTTAGGTGTTGGCGGCGCAGTCGTTGGGGCTGCCAAGGGGTGTCATGACAATGTTGAACAACACTATCAGCAAGTATTGAATAAAGTGGCCGAAAAAGTTTCTGCAGATGAGCGCCTTAGCCATGATGAAAAAACAGCCATGATTGAACAAGCCGCAAGACGCCTGCTCGATAGTGAGCAATCAATTGAATTATCTAAATAGCCTTCATTAGCTTCAAAAAACTATTGCGCAATTAGCCTGATCGATTGCGCATAAAATCAGCCACACCATACAACTGTGTGGCTAATTTTTTCATTAAATCCTCATCGTAACCAAGCTGATGCATGGCTTTAATCATGCAGTACATCCATTGATCACGCGCAGATTCATCAATCGGAAACGGCATATGCCGCGCACGAAGCATGGGATGACCGTAGCGCTCGATATAGAGCTGCGGGCCGCCGGTCCAGCCAGTTAAAAACATAAAAAGCTTTTCACGTGCTGAAGTTAAATCCGCTTGATGCATATCACGGATAGGTTTAGCTTTGGGGTCGCTATCCATGATGTCGTAGAACACTTCTACTAACTGACGCACATTGGCGACTCCCGTTTCATTTCCGCCCAGCAGCTCAAAAAACGTACGTTTGTCGCTACCTGCTTCTTCAATCTTATCCAGCATAATCTATCTAAGCGATAACAGGTTTGACCAAGCTGGCCGCCAGTTTGGCGCGTTCTCTCGCTTCATCGACATCTTTACCGGTAGCCAAAGCTACACCCATGCGGCGCTTTACAAAAGCTTCAGGTTTGCCAAATAAGCGGATATCGGCACTCGGTACAGCCAACGCTTTATCAACACCTTCAAAAGCCAGTTGCTTGGTTTCGTGCCCACCATAAATCACAGCGCTCGCGGCCGGGTCACGCAAGCTCACATCAACTGGCAAGCCTAAAATAGCACGCGCATGCAAATCAAATTCGCTAAAACGTTGGCTGGCCATAGTCACCATACCAGTATCATGTGGACGAGGGCTGACCTCACTGAACCATACTTGATCACCTTTAATAAACAGCTCTACACCGAACAACCCTAAACCACCCAAACTGTCAGTCACCGCCTTGGCAACGCGCTTGGATTCTTCAAGCGCATTCGGGTTCATCGGCTGCGGCTGCCAGCTTTCTACGTAATCGCCATTCTTCTGCACGTGCCCAATCGGGTCACAGAAATAAGTGCTGACGACACCGTCCGCATTTTTGGCACGTACCGTGAGCAAAGTAATTTCATAATCAAAATCAATTTGCCCTTCCACAATCACCACACCCTGATTCACACGACCGGCAGAGGCTGCATAATCCCAAGCAGTTTTCACTTCGCTGGGCTGGGTAATACGAGATTGGCCTTTGCCTGAGGACGACATGGTAGGTTTAACGAAACACGGGTAACCGATACCTGCATCAATCGCCGCCTGCAATTCGGTTTCACTCTTGGCAAAAGCATAGGGCGAGGTTGGCAGTTTTAACTCTTCAGCAGCCAATCGGCGAATGCCTTCACGGTTCATAGTGAGCTGCACGGCCTTCACAGTGGGAATCACCGTAGCAACCCCTGCTGACTCAATATCTGCCAAGGTAGTAGTATTGAGTGCCTCAATTTCCGGCACGATTAAATGCGGTTTTTCCTGTGCAATCAAGTGACGTAGCGCTTGATCATTGGTCATGTCAATCACGTGTGTGCGATGCGCAACCTGATGACCTGGCGCATTTTCATAGCGATCTACCGCAATGACTTCTGCACCCAAACGCTGCAGTGCGATGATGACTTCTTTTCCGAGTTCACCGCTGCCAAGCAGCATGACACGGGTTGCATTAGGGCTAAGAGGGGTACCAATTTGCATAGCATTCTTTCAGTTTCAGATTGCCTGAATCATAACATGCACGACTTTTTTAAGAAATTTGAAGATGTTAATAAACTGTGAAAATGGATTTTAACCACAGATGTAACCGGTCCACTTAGGGCTTAAGCCCTAAGTGTAAGCAAGATGACAGACTTGGCATTATCGGCGTGCATCGGCGTCTATCGGCGGTTAAATCAGTTTTGGGTTTTATTTGTGCATCTGTTTTTACTAATGCTTAATCTGATGCTTATCCATACGATAGCGCATGGTCATACGCGTAATGCCCAGTTTGCGTGCCGCCTCAGACACATTATTGCGAGTATCTGCCAGCGCCTGCAGCAAAATCGCTTTTTCTGCAGCGTCCAATGCAGATTGATTGCTGTCATCGTTCAGTGCCGGGTCAGCAACACGATAAATCGGCAGCGCCAAATCCGCCTCGGTCACCACATGGTTGTGGCAGAGCAAAATGGCGCGACTGACTTGATGACGCAGTTCGCGCACATTGCCGGGCCAAGTATAGGTTTCAATCATGCGTTTTGCCGCTTCAGTAAAGTCTGGCATCGGCAATCCATAACGTCTGGCGGTTTGCGTAGCAAAGTGTTTTGCCAGGAGCATCAGGTCTGAAGTACGCTCACGCAGTGGCGGCATATGAATATTCATTACATTTAAACGATAATACAAATCCTGCCTGAATTTACCTTGCAACGCCATTTCATGGAGATCGCGATTGGTCGCGGCAATAAAGCGTGCAGGCACGGCACGCTCTTTGGTGGAGCCGAGGCGACGTACTACACGACGCTCCAGCACATTGAGCAGTTTTGCTTGTAAAGTGAGCGGCAATTCGCCAATTTCATTCAGAAACAATGTGCCATCTTCTGCAGCCTCTATCAAGCCTGGACGCGTCGCTGTTGCACCGGTAAATGCACCCTTCTCATGTCCGAACAACTCGCTTTCAATCAACTCTGATGGCAGCGAGGCACAATCCACATGCACGAAAGGTTTATCGAGGTGGCGCGAAGACAAGTGCAGCAGGCGCGCAGCCACATCTTTACCGGAGCCGGTTTCGCCATTAATCAGTACTGTCGGTGGTACCGCATCATTTGAAACCAGCTGCGCAATACGCTGAATTTGCGTACGCACGCCCTGCATGAGCGGGCTATCACCCAGCAACTCTACACCTTCAATTGCATGTGCGTTGCGCTGACGTGAATAATCGAGACTATTGTTCTGATGCGCCAATGATTCTGCTTTTTGAATCGAAATCATCAATTCATCAAGATCTATCGGCTTTTTAAGATAATCAATCGCACCCTGCTTCATGGCGTTCACAGCATCGCTGATTTCACCGTGTGCAGTCATCACTATCACCATAGCATTTTTAGCAACAAAATAAGGCAGCAAGTCTAAGCCGTTACCGTCAGGCAGGCGCATATCCAGCAGCACAATATCCGGACTGAACTGGCGACTAATGTCATGCGCGTCTTGTATGCTTTCTACATGTGCACCTTCATAACCGGATTTCTGCAGTTGCCTCAGCACTGCGCGTGCAAATATGGCTTCATCCTCCACAATCAGCACTTTGGATTGCTGTGTGAAGGTCGTTGAGTGTTGTGCTGAGTCTGATTTACTTACCATACCTAAATGCGCGAGTTGCATTGCTTTACCCTAATTAAAGTGACTTATTGCTTTACTTTCTTATCGCTTGATTTGCTTATTGCCTTACTTGTTGAAAGACTGCAATAAACATTCCAAAACTTTTTATCAGTAAATATCAATGTAAATCAAATAGTAAGCTCATTATTTTTTTATAAGCCCAATGCATTCTAACGCAAAAATGGTTGTTTTCAGCCAATTAATTTGGCTAAAAACAACCATAACTACTAAATACTGTTTAATAACTGCCGTGGTGGCACATTCAAAAAACTACGCAACCCGACCCAAGCCGCTAGCGGAATAGCGACTGTCGCCAAAATCAAAGTGAATAACGCCAGCATCAGGTTGAATTGAAATGGGATTTCCAGCACATAAGTGCTGATGAAGTAAGCAAGGGCATTTGCAGTCAACGTAGCCAGCAACGCAGCTATCAAGCCTATACAAAAAAACTCAGTCAAGTATGCTGCGCTGACCTGACGTCTTGATGCGCCAAACACGCGCATCAAAGTAGCCTCCGCTACCCGTTCGTCACGCGTGGCCACCAAAGCGGCATACAATACCGCCAAACCCGTGACTAGGCTGAATACAAATACATATTCAACCGTCGTACTCATTCTTTGCATAATTCCACGGACTTGCTGCATCAGCGCCGCAACATCAATCACTGTTAAATTCGGATATTGTTTTAGCAATTGATTAAGCGATGTTTCCGCACCTAAGGGCAAATGAAAGCTGCTGATATAACTGGCGGGATATTGCTCCAACACACCGGGCGGCGTCACGGCAAAAAAGTTGGCGCGCATGGTATCCCAATCCACCTTTCTCAAACTGGTCACAGTGAGCGTCAACGGATTGCCAGCCACATCGAAAGTCAGCGTATCTCCCAGCTTAATACCTAAAGTTTTAGCGAGATCATGCTCTAACGATAGATAAGGTTTACCGTAGTCTTCAGGCTGCCACCATTTGCCAACCAGCAGTTTATTATCACTTTGCATCTGGCTCGCCCACGACAGGTTAAATTCACGCTCAGCCAAACGCCTAGCCCGCTCATCCTGCCACCGATCGCTGCGAACCTGCACCTGATTAATACTGATCAAGCGCCCTTTCACCATAGGAAAAACCGAAGTGTCTTGAATGTTTTGCCGTGTAAAAAATTGTTCAATTCCATCAATCTGGTCAGGCTGAATATTGATGGCGAAGCGATTTGGCGCATCAATAGGCAATGAAGCCTGCCAATTACTTATCAAATCACCGCGCACCAGTGCCAATAACAGCAACACGGTTAAGCCCATGCTAAAACCGAGCATTTGCATTGCAGATAGACCCAATCTGGTTTTTAGCCCCTGCACACCAATGACAAGCGTTGCTAGAAGTCTGCTGCCAGATCGCACAGACAAGAGCAATTTAGCAGCATGCACCAAGACATAGGTCAATAACACCAGCACCGCTGACATGAGCAACATCGCTGCAATTGTAGAAATTGCAATCTTGCTGTCCTGCGCCTGCCAGAATACCATCGCCATCATAGTGAGCGCAGCAGGCACATACTTGGCCTGCGCTGACATCGGCTGCAGCAGTGTTTCACGGCGCAAAATATTCATAGCACTTAACTTGCGCATCTGCCAGGCATGTGGCATCACTACCGCTACCATCATCAATATACTGGCAGCCAAGCCTGCAGCCGCAGGTGAAAATGAGACTGCAGGCAAGGTGCCCACAAACAAGTGTCCGGCCATTTGCGCCAGACCCATCTGCACAAAATAAGCAATGACCACACCAGTCAAGGCACTAAAAAATGCTATCAAGAGCGTTTGCCACAGCAGTATCTGCAGTACAGTTTTTTGCGTGCTGCCAAAACATCGCATCAATGCAAAGGCATCCAGGCTCTGCTTGATGTAAGGCTGACTGGACAGCAGCATGGCAACCATCGCCAAAACCACACTGACCATTGCAGACAACCCTAAAAATTGCTCAGCTTTATCTAGCGCCAGCTTGATTTCAGGGCGCGCATTGCGCAAATCCTGCACGCGCTCGCCACGACCCAGCAGTAGTTTAATTTCAGCATGAAAAGCCTCAATCTTATCCGGCGCTCCACCCAGCAACAGCTGATATTTCACTCGGCTGCCATACTGAATGAGCTTGGTATCTGCCAAATCATCTGCAAGCATCATCAGTCTTGGTGCAAAGCTGAACATATCACCACCGCGAGAAGGTTCACGCTGCAAAATAGCGCTGATGCGCATTTGTTTTTCGCCTACAGCCAATGTGTCTCCTACCTGCACATTGAGTACATTTGCCAACCTGGGCTCAATCCAAACTTCGCCTGCACTGGGCGCAGATTTAACCACTTTCCCTGCGTCATTAGCAGATTGTCCCAGCGTCACATCACCCCGCAACGGAAAGCCTGACTCAACTGCCTTAATTTCAGCAAGCTGCCCGACATCTCCAGCCATCACCATGCTCGGAAACTCATAGGTTTTGACAGCTTTCAATGCATGTTTATCAGCCAGAAGATCATACTTTTCCGCAATCGCATGATCAGCCAGCACTACCAGATCACCCCCCAGCAACAGCGCGCCTTGCTGGCTGAGTGCAGACTCAACTCGTTTAGTAAAAAACCCAACTGCAGTAATTGCCACCACTGCGAGCACAAGAGCAAACACAAGCACTCTCAAGGCACCGGCTCGCCATAAATTGAGGGTCTGAGACCAAGCTAACACTAAGGAAGACATCATGCCTGCTCCTGCGCACGTCCATGCTCAATTAGCACGCCGTTCTGCAGTTTAAGCTGGCGCTGACAGCGGTTAGCAAGCTGCATATCATGCGTTACCAGCACCAATGTCGTACCGGCTTCGGCATTCATGGCAAACAAAAGCTCAATAATCATCTGACCGGTTGCCTGATCCAGATTGCCGGTAGGCTCGTCTGCAAACAGAATGCTGGGCTGTGTAGCAAATGCACGTGCAATGGCCACACGCTGCTGCTCGCCACCTGAGAGTTGTTTCGGATAATGACGAATACGCTCAGACAAACCGACTTTTTTGAGCGCTTCCAGTGCGATAGCTTTTGCCTGCGGGTTATTTTTGAGCTGCAATGGCAGCATCACATTTTCCAATGCGGTTAAGGCTGGAAGCAGCTGAAACGACTGAAACACAAACCCCATGCTGCGTGAACGCACCTCTGCTCTTCCATCTTCATCCAGCGTGCTGAAGGCTTGACCTTGAATATGAACGTTACCGCTGCTGGGTACGTCCAACCCGGCAAGAAGACTGAGTAAAGTAGATTTACCGGAGCCGGAGCTGCCAATAATGGCAACTTGTTCACCAGTGAAGATACTCAGATTTAAACCGCGAAGAATATAAATTTGCTTGTGATGATTACTGACTTCATAATGAACATTGTTGGCTTGAACGATGGGGAGTGCTTGCATTAATGTTATTCCGTTTATTTTTAAAATCAAAAATTGCTACAGTTAGTCTGTTTTTCTGCGCATTCGTTGCATCGCATCCTACTGCATCTGCAGGCAATCAAACGATTTTGGTATTCGGTGACAGCCTCTCTGCAGCTTATGGTCTGCCTCAGCAGCAAGGCTGGGTTGCGCTGATGCAGCAGAAATTGCAGCATAAAAAACTGCCATTCCAAGTCATCAACGCCAGCATCAGCGGTGAAACCACCAGTGGCGGCTTGACACGTATGGATAGCGCTTTGGCACAATCAAAAGCCAACATCGTGATTCTGGAATTAGGTGCTAATGATGGACTTCGCGGCTTACCGATTCAATCCACGCGCGCCAACCTGAATGCTATGCTAAATAAAATCAAGCAATCTGGCGCCAAAGCGCTACTTGTGGGTATGAAGATGCCACCCAATTATGGCGCACGCTACACCGCGGAATTCAGCGACACTTATGCAGAGCTAGCAAAAACACACAAGGCTGCGCTGGTTCCTTTTATGCTGGAAAATGTAGCCGCCAGACCCGAGCTGATTCAGCAAGATGGTTTGCATCCAAACGCGATGGGGCAACCCATTATTTTGGATAACATCTGGCCCTACTTAAGGCCTTTACTTAAAAGATAAAGCACTTATTCCTGCCAAATAATTTCCAGGCCTGCCTCACCTGCTGCTGCCTCCAAGCCATAAGCGATGCCAATCCCAGGCACACATGCCAGCTTATCTTCCCAGTATACTAAGGGCAGATATTGTCGTTTCCAAGGCGGCATGCCAATTTCCTGCAGCAGATATTTTAAGGTTCTGGTGGGGCGCAGCGGATTGGGTTTAAACCGTTCACCGCCGTCACGGTTGCTGATGCGCAATTTAGTCATGCCCAGTCTTAACTTCAGGCCCTTACCGCTCACTTGGTTAAACAATAATTTGCCGCCACTAGGCAGATGAAGGCTGGCCTCACCATTCCACACCAGATTAAATGCATGTGCCGGTTTATCTTCGCACAAATAAGCGCGTGCCTGATATTTTCTCAATATCAAATGCTGTAGCGGAAGATTTAAATCCGCATCCTTTTTTGCATAAAGTAACTGCTCGACAATTTCCTGCAGATACTCCGCCGTTGGCATGCTTAAACCATTTTCGGCAAACCACCAACGCAATATGTTTTTAATGCGCGGCATAGAAAGCTGCGCCAAGCCTTTCAGGCACAAAGTATTATCAACCAGCACAGAGCGCGCATCTAGCTGTGCCAAATCTTTCAGCAGAATATCGGCCTCGGCCATATGCATGGCCGTTCTAGCCAGCACATTTTTCAAACTGGGATACCTGGATTCGAGCACTGGGACAACCTCATGTCGCACAAAATTGCGCTCATATTCGATACAGTCATTACTCTCATCTTCACACCACTGCAAAGATTGCAGTCTGGCATAACTTTCCAAACTTAATCTAGACTGCTGCAACAGGGGCCGCAGCAGTTTTCTGGTCGCATCCACGCCGGGCATAGCTGCCAAGCCTCTTACGCCTGCACCTCTGAATAATTGCAGCAGCAGTGTCTCGGCCTGATCATCCTGATGGTGCGCTGTTACAACAAAATCAACCGCTGGCACCTTAAACAAAGCCTGATAGCGTAGCTGACGTGCCTCTGCCTCAACCCCTAATCCTTGCTGATGGTGAATCTGAACGTGGGCAATCTGGACAGGCACATGACGCTGCGCGCACTGTTTCTGACAGAATTCTGCCCAGCTGTCTGCGTTTGGACTGAGGCCATGATGTACATGCATGGCTTGAAGATAAAACGGAACTTTGTCGCGCAATGATGCCAGCAAATCCAGCAGCACCATAGAATCAAGCCCACCACTCAAAGCCAACAATAGTGTCGGTTTTGCGTGATGGGCTAGTACGTATTGTGTCAGAAACTGATGCAGCGTAACGCTCAGCGGATGTGCGTCTGCCTGTTGAATAGTGCTCGTTCTGCGCCTCAAGGATGCACTATTTAGTGCCGGCAGTTTCTTTGAACTTGCCATAGCTCATCAGTCGCTCGTAACGAGTCACCAGCAGAGACTTCACTGATTTTGCCTTAAGACGTGCCAGCTCAATTTTCAAAGCAGCACGCAAGTTCTGCATCATCTCATCAGGTGCACGATGCGCACCACCTTTAGGTTCAGGAATAATTTTATCAACCAAGCCCAAGGCTTTAAGTCTGTCTGCAGTAATAGCCAGCGATTCAGCTGCCACAGAAGCCTTATCAGCACTCTTATACAGAATCGATGCACAACCTTCAGGCGAGATGACAGAGTAAGTACCATATTGCAGCATCAGCAGCTGATCTACGACGCCCAGCGCTAACGCGCCACCAGAACCGCCCTCACCGATAATCACCCCAATAATTGGGGTTTTGAGTTCAGCCATCACATACAAATTACGGGCAATCGCTTCGGATTGGCCGCGCTCCTCAGCGCCAATACCGGGATAAGCACCCGGCGTATCAATCAAGGTCACGATTGGAATATTAAATTTTTCTGCCAACCGGTATAAACGCAATGCCTTACGATAACCTTCAGGACGCGGCATACCGAAGTTGCGGTACTGGCGCTCTTTGATATCACGACCTTTTTGATGGCCAATCACCATCACCGGCTGACCTTCAAAACGTGCTAAACCGCCCACGATTGCAGGGTCATCTGCAAAAGCGCGATCACCATGCAGCTCTTCAAAATCAGTGAATAATGCGTTGATATAATCGAGGGTATAAGGGCGCTGCGGATGACGCGCCAGTTGAGATATCTGCCATGCCGTCAAATTACCGTAGATATCATCAGACAGCTTTTTGTTTTTAGCTTCTAGTGCGGCTAGTTCCTTGGAAATATCGAGATTTTCATGGTCATCATGCGAAGCACGCAGACTCTCAATTTTAGCTTCCAGCTCTGCAATAGGTTGTTCAAAATCTAGATAGGTAATTTTCATGCACTCAACTCGGTTATTAATACTTTGTTCTTAAAATAATGGATTGGGTAAAAACTGTCCACGAAAACTCAAAAGACACGAAATATTGAAACCCAAACTTGCGATTATAGATTTGGATGAAGACAAGGCGCTGAGTCGAAGACAGTACGAATGGTACGGCTAGACTCAACAACACAATATTCATTCAAATATATAATTGCTGGCTAATTATATAGGATTTTTACGTTTTCTTTGGTTAACCATTGCGTAAGATCAGCAATCAATTCATCGTGCAAATCTACACGCCACTCATTGCCCAACATCAGTTCTACCTTGCTATTTTGGTTATGGTACTCCACTTTCACAGCACAGCCACGTTGCTCTTGGTTTGCACCTACACAATATGGTTTGAGTAGGTTTCTTAATTTCACGGCATCCGATTGGCCGTTACATGAAATTTTGAGAAAGCTCGCACGGCTATTTCTCAAGCTCGGCAAATCGAGCAGCTTTCTGGCATTGACGCGAATACCACCGGAAAACTCATCATTGCTGACACGTCCTTCTACAATCACCAACTGGTCATCCTTGAGCAAATGTGATGACTGATTCAGCAACTCATTGCCTACCACTACCTCAATTCTGGTACTGCCGTCATCCAACCCTACAATCGCCATTTTGCCGCGCGCCGTCATGCGCATACGCACGCCTGAAACAATGCCGGCAATCAGCTGTGGCTGCTCACGTGGCGCCAGATTTGCCAATGTGGTCGAAATAAACTGGCTTAAATCTTTTTGATAAGACCAGTAAGGATGTCCACTCAAGTAAAAACCAAGTGCAATTTTTTCTTCCTGCAGCTTTTGCTGTTCCGTCCACATTGCTACGTCTGGCAGCACATGCACGGCACTGTCTGACGCCTCGCCGAACAGACTGTTCTGCTGACTATGCGCACTGTTCTGCTCTGCTGCGCTGATGGCCAAGCCTACAGCAGAAAGTAATGCATTACGATTAGGCTCGAGCTTGTCAAAAGCGCCTGCGCGAATCAGTGATTCAATCACACGGCGATTCACTTTACGCAAATCGAGGCGATTGCAAAAATCAAACAGACTCGTGAACGGACCATCGTTATGACGTGCCTGTAATATCACCTCAATCGCTGCCCAGCCTGTGCCTTTAATTGCGCCTAAACCATACAGAATCTGGGTTTTGTTGATGGGTTTGAATTTAAACTCGCTTGCATTCACATCCGGCGGCAGCACTTCCACCTCATTGGCAGAACAGTCGTCGTAAAAAATATGCACACTGTCGGTGTTATTCATATCTGCCGACATGGTGGCCGCCAGAAACGCTGATGGGTAATGCCGTTTCAAATAAGCCGTGTGATAGGCTACCAGCGCATAAGCCGCTGCATGTGATTTATTGAAGCCATAACCTGCGAATTTTTCGAGCAAATCAAACAATTCGCTGGCTTGACGCTCAGTCATATTGTTCTTGGTGGCGCCTTCCACAAAAATCTTGCGCTGGGCATCCATCTCTTCTTTTTTCTTTTTACCCATGGCGCGACGCAGCAAATCAGCGCCACCCAAGGTATAGCCAGCCACTACCTGCGCAATCTGCATCACCTGTTCTTGATACACTGCAATGCCATAGGTCTCTTTCAGAATCGGCTCGGTGAGCGGATGCGGATATTCCACGCGCTGCTTACCGTGCTTGCGGCGGCAGAAATCCGGAATCAAATCCATCGGCCCAGGACGATACAGCGCTACCAAAGCGATAATATCTTCAAAGCAATCTGGCATCGCCTGCTTGAGCATGTCTTTCATGCCGCGCGATTCCAGCTGGAATACGGCTGTGGTATTGGCAGTTTTCAGCAATTGGAAAGTAGCTTTGTCATTTAAAGGCAAACTTTCAAATGTAAGTGCTGGCAGACCTTCTTCCGCACGCTGCCTGTTAGCATTATCGAGCGCCATATCGAGAATCGTCAGCGTACGCAAGCCGAGGAAGTCAAATTTCACCAGACCCACTGCTTCAACGTCATCTTTATCGTATTGACTCACCAGACTTGCACCATCCGGCTGGCAGTAAATCGGTGAAAAATCAGAAATCTTGCCTGGTGATATCAGCACACCGCCCGCGTGCATCCCAACGTTGCGCGTCAAACCTTCCAGCCTAAGCGCCAGCTCCAGCAGCTCTCGCACTTCTTCTTCATTCTCGCGGCGCTCGGCCAGCTGCGGTTCTTTTTCTAGTGCATCAGATAAGGTAATTCCGAGTTCCAGCGGAATCAATTTGGCAATGCCATCCACAAAATTAAATGGCAGGTCGAGTACACGCCCCACATCACGAATCACGGCCTTTGCCGCCATAGTACCGAAGGTGGCGATTTGTGACACAGCATCTATGCCATATTTTTGCTTCACATATTCAATGACACGGTCGCGTCCTTCCTGACAGAAGTCGATATCGAAGTCAGGCATTGATACACGGTCAGGGTTCAAGAAACGCTCGAACAGCAGGTTGTATTCCAAGGGGTCGAGATCAGTAATACCTAAACTGTAAGCCACCACAGAACCGGCACCGGAACCACGCCCCGGCCCCACTGGTACGCCATTATTTTTTGCCCAATTGATGAAATCCGCCACAATCAGAAAGTAGCCGGCAAAGCCCATCTGATTAATTACCCCAGTCTCAAAATCAAGCCGTGCATCATAGGCTGGCTGTTTATCAGATCGAACCGCATCATCCGGGTAGAGCACTTGCAGGCGTTTCTGCAAACCGCGCTTGGCCTCGCTCACCAAGTAATCATTCAGACTCTCACCATTGGGTGTGGGGAAATTGGGTAAATAATTATTGCCTAAGGTCAGGTTTAAATTACAACGCTTAGCAATTTCAACTGTGTTTTCAAGCGCTTGCGGCATATCGGCAAACAACTCGGCAATTTGCGCCTGGGTTTTGAAATATTGCTCGGTAGTAAAATGCTTAGGCCTGCGCGTATCTGCCAGCACATAGCCTTCTGCAATACATGTTCGCGCTTCATGCGCTCTGAAGTCATCTGGTGTGGAAAATTGAATCGGGTGAGTCGCTACTACAGGCAGATTAAGAACGGCAGCAATTGCGCGCACCGCCTGAATATACTGTTCTTCCAGATTCTTCTGCGCACCTACAGCGACGCGCTGCACTTCCAGATAATACCGATCGGGAAACAAATCACTCCACTCACGCGCTAATTTGAGTGCAGCATCCTGATTACCTTGCACACAAGCTTGCCCCACTTCACCCAGCATTGCTCCGGAGAGCATCAACAAACCCTCTGTGCCACACTCAAGGAACCACTCACGCTTGAACTCGGCACGACCTCGATATTGATTATGCAGATAAGCACGGCTTAACAACTGGCATAACAACAGATAACCCGCATGGTTCTGGCAAAGCAGCAAGGCACGCGTTGGCTGCTCGCGATTAGCCGTGTTTTCCAGCCAGATATCACAGCCAATGATAGGCTTAAGGCCTTTGCCACGAGACGCTTTATAGAACTTAATAGCGCCAAACAGGTTACTCAAATCTGTGAGCGCCAGTGCAGGCATGCCGTCATTTACCGCCTGCTTGACATAATCATCAATCCGCACAATGCCATCAACGATTGAGTACTCGCTATGGCACCGCAAGTGGACAAAAGCAGGCGCTGACTTTGATGATAATTCGGTATCTGACATAGTTTCAATTTTACCTTATTTGAAACGATGTTTTAGGGTCATTTTTCAATCAGCAGCATTGCAATGCAGTAAGCTTTATGCTCAGCTAGACTAAAAATAAAAAGGGCGCCACACAGCGCCCTCGCTGTCTCAAGCAAAAACTATTTTTGCAACAATGCCTTAACCTGCTCTACCAGCTCTTCATCCTGTACCGGCTTACCAAGGAAAACATCTACCCCAATTTCTTTGGCCACATTGCGATGTTTGTCAGCAGTACGTGAACTAATAACCACCAGCGGTATATTGGCTGTCGCCGGGTTATCACGAACATAGCGCGACAGCTCAAAACCGTCCATACGCGGTAAAACTGGTGCAGCAAATTCTGGGCAGCCAAACTGCGATTACCGGCTTTTACTCTTACGGTGAATTCGCCCCACGTCCGGACACCAGCGACAGTGTGCTGCACAATCAGACCATGACGATTGGCTACTTAAGTGAAAACTTAATCTAGGAAAAAATAAAAACCCTACTAAAACAATGGCTTATATTTGTAAATCATGCAAAACGCTCAGTGCAAACTAGGCGTTTTTGTTTTATGATAGAGCACATCATCACTTTAACCATAAACAGGCATGATGACATACCTGTCTCAAAACAACTCCACTAACGATAAAGGATAAAGATTATGACTAGCACAGTAAACCTCAAAGGCGGCCCGGTAGAAATCGGCGGCAACTTCCCGCAAAAAGGCCAAACTGCACCTGATTTCAAATTGGCCGACAAAACTAGAGCAGACGTAACACTGGCAAACTATGTCGGCAAACGCAAAGTATTAAATATTTTCCCCAGTATTGACACACCAACTTGCGCCACATCAGTACGCACATTCAACCAGCAAGCCGCTAAATTGAACAACACCGTGGTGCTGTGTATTTCAGCTGACCTGCCATTTGCACAAAACCGCTTCTGCGCAGCTGAAGGTATTGAAAATGTAGAAACCTTATCGACTTTCCGCAACACTGCAGCGTTTGCCGAGAGCTATGGCGTAGCCATTAAAACCAGCAGCTTGGCAGGCCTCACAACACGCGCAGTGATTGTGCTGGACGAGAACAACAAAGTGCTACACAGCGAACTGGTGGCAGAAATTACCGAAGAACCAAATTACGATGCCGCGCTAGCCGCTCTATAATCAGCACGCTGCAATAAAAAACCCGGCTGCATGCCGGGTTTTTTATTTTCACCATTCACCATTCACCATTCACC
>Ga0116204_1000613_pt1 | contig 20346 bp, 17 predicted proteins | sample LakKivwa52mmetaG_FD_94481 | JGI IMG/M metagenome (GOLD analysis project Ga0116204, IMG submission 94481) | Anoxic lake water microbial communities from Lake Kivu, Rwanda to study Microbial Dark Matter (Phase II) - Lake Kivu water 52m metaG | ecosystem: Environmental > Aquatic > Freshwater > Lake... | reverse complement strand
GTAGAGTCTCTCGGAATTGCCGACAAGGTGATACTGGGCGGAAAGGAGGATTCCTTGGAACTCGTAATGAAGCTCAAGCCCGATTACATTGCCATCACCAAATACAGCCCAATAAGGGCATCCTTCCTCTCGAAATACTTGAAGAAAGCGGGGCTTGACTGCAGGGTTGTCGAAATTCCCCCATACAAGCCCAAAGTCTATGATTCGTTCTTCCCAAGAGTCCGGGGAAGAAGGGAAGAGTCCCAAAAGTAGAATTCCCCGATGTTCGGATGGGAATAATTGTAAGGGGGCCTGCCTTCGGACGCGCATTTCGAAATAAAGCTCCGAGCCCGTTCTTCATAAGGCGTTTTCACGCTCCCGAAATACTCCTTTTGCCGGGTAATTACAATTACAGCATCCGGGGGACAGGGTTCATCCGAAAAATTTCCCGAAAAGACCGCCTCCTTTTCCGGGAGGAGATAGGGAGCAATCCCTCCCTCGACGCAGGAAGTGACAACCATCCTCCCCGGGCCCGGATCAATTTCCGGCAGGGGATATGGGTTTGTCCTCAGCAATATTAGCTGGGACGAGATGTCGTTATAGTCGACTAACAGCAGAAGAAAAAGCGCTGCCGGAAGAATCCACCCGAACTTCTCCGGAACCAAGGCAGCGGGCCCCGCCAAAAGGACGAGAAAAACAGGCGTTATTGCCGAGAGCTGGCGGGGGTTGAAATAAGAAGAGTATGATATTGTCGAAAGGGAAACGAAAAGGAAGGAGACTAGGATAATGAATGCGTGTTTTTTCAGATTTACCTTGCCCCGCCCGAAAATGAACGGCAGGATTATTGCGACACTGAAAAGAGCCAGTTCCTGCGCCTCGAATGTTCCCCTGAAAGGTACGAGCGCATTAACAACCTGCTCCGCCCTTATTCCAATTGCATTCGAGAGAAAGCCCCAATCGAGCGCGTTCTTCCCGACAGCAGCGAAAGCGGATCCGCTCGGAAAACCCATAAAAACATTGTAATAGACAAAAGGGAACGCGCCCAGAAGGAAAAGGGCGAGACGGATGAGCCGCCCCTTCATACCGGGCCTTGGCAGAGCGCTTTTCCCGAAAACCAGCAGGGAGAGGGCGACTGCCAAGAGGAACGTCAGGAAAAAGAGCTTGTTCAGAAAGCCGATTCCGGAGACTAGCCAGAAGAGCGGGGAGGAGAGCGCCTCCCCCGGAGTTTTTCTTGACAGTATCAGGAAAAGGGCAATTAGGGAGAGGACTGCCTGCATCCCAGTCTCCTGGTTGGATATTTCCACCAAGGGAAAGTAGTTCGCAAGGAAAAGCGAGCCTGTCGCAAGGAAAAGCGCAGGGCCCTTCCCGTATATTTCCCTAGCGCAGAGATATATCAGGAAAATCGCGACTGTTGAGAGGATGCCTCCAGAGAGCGCGAGGGAAAATGCGGAATTCCCGAAAACGACGGAGAAAAGCCCGGCATAAGACGGGAAAAAAGAGCCCCCTATTGCGTAATTCCCGCCAAGATTTTTCGCAAAGCAGCCAAGGGGCTCCCTGAAAAAGAGGCCGATTTTCCAGAAAATCTCCGGGTCGAACGCTTTCGAGAGAGTGAGCGCAGTTGCGAGTAGGAGCCCCGCAAAAAGGGAGGATGCGAGCAGCGGTTTTCCGGCCGAGTTGCTCAGTTTTCCGAAAATCTGCCCGAAAACATCCCCTGCCACGGCGAAAACGCTCCGGAGGTTCCGGGATAAAAAAAAGGAGACTGCCAAGGCAATGCCCGAGGCGAAGAAAAACGCAATCGCCAGGACAATTGAAAAAAATGCAAAGGCGTTCAGGAATTCCCGAGCAAAATAGTTGAGGGAGAGGAACTTTAGGGCCTGAAACGAGAAAAGCCCGGATAGCGAGAAAATGGTAAAGAGCGCGAAGAAACCCCGTTTGAACGCTCTCACTACCATTTTTCCCGTCAATTCACCCTGCCCGTTTTAAAAGTCATTTCCCGGAGAGGATTGCCAGGCCCGCCCTGAGATAATATGCGAGCTCGCCAATGCTTCGAACCCCAAGAAGCTTCCTGAAAACGTAGGAAGGCCGGGCATAGAACCTCCTGTAGAGGCGGTCTCTTTCTTCAGAGATCTCCTTTGCGGAGAGAACTCCATTCGAATATGCTGACGGGTCGGACAGGTAAAATCCCATTGCCGAGAACTTGACTTTTCTCCCGTCGCCGAACCTACCCCCTTCCGACACAACCTTCGGATATATCGGGGACCCGGGCATTGGGACGAACGAGGAAATGTGGGCAAGGTCCGGGTCGCAGGCCAGAAGAAGCCCCTCAGTCTCCCTTATTTCCTCCCTTGTTTCAGTCGGATAGCCGACAATAACATATGCCTGGGTCATAATCCCCGCCCCTTTCACCTCTTTGAATGCCCCAATTATTTTTTCGGGAGAAAGCCCCTTTTTCATAAGGCCAAGTATTCTCCCGCTTCCCGATTCTAGGCCAATGCAGATTTTCGAGCATCCGGCTTTTGAGAGAAGGCCGACCGCCCGCTTGTCGAGGAGATCCGCCCGCCTGTTGCATGTGAAGGAAATCCTCTTCGCAAGCCCTCGCCTGATCATTCCCTTTGAAAAGTCAGCGAGCCATTTTTCCGAGAATCCGAAAATGTCGTCCTCAATCTGGACATGGCGGTATCCGGCAACAGCGCAGTTCTCAATCTCGTCAAGGGCGCTTTCCACGCTTCTCGCCCGCCACCTGTGCCCGAGAACTCCCGGGGCCGAGCAGAATTCGCAGGAATAAGGGCAGCCCCTTGAAAATATTGCATATGCGGTCCTCTCAGCAATCCCTGCCGGGAAGGCACGGTCGTATTTTCGGAATTCCGGACGGCTTCTGTCGGGAAAGCCAAAAGAGTCCAATTCGTTGGAGAGAATTCCCGCCCGGAATTTAGAACGTCCCTTGGACAGGATTCCCGGGATTCCCGAAAAATTCCGCTTTCCTTTGGCGCACGCCTTGGCCGCCTCAAGGAACGCGAGTTCGCCCTCCCCCACAACAACCCCCCCGCACCCGAGAGCAGTGAGGCTTTCTTCGGGAAAAGCGGTGGGATGGGAGCCCCCGGCAATTGATGGTATTTTGAACTTTTCCGCAAGGGAGCAGACCCTCTTTGCCCCATCAACCGATATTGTCGAGCAGGTCACTCCAACGAGAACGGGCGCGCTTTTCATTTCCAAGGAAAGCTCCCTTTCCCAATCGGGGGAAGTTTCGCAATCGAACACTTTCGCCGAAAAGCCCCCCCGTTCGAGAAATTCCGAGAGATAGAAAAGATTTACCGGCGGTATCGGGACGCTCACTGACTTGAAATTTTCGAACCATTTTGACGGGGGCCTCACAAGAAGAACCCCGGCTTTCCGAGACATTGTCCGGAGGGCCCCGCCCCCTGATTATAAATTCACCCTCGCTCAAAGACAACCGAGATGCCCGCAAGAAGAATGCGGTAAAGCCCCCCAAGAGATCGCGCCTGGAAGAGCGTTCTCAAGGCGAACGACGGCCGAAGTGAGTATCTGCGATATAGGGAATCCCTGAATTCAACGAGCTTTTCCGACGAGAGGGCGTTCTGGCGCTGTGCTGAGCCAGTGAAGAACCCCGCAGGAATTTCCAAAGGCCCGATTAGGCCCGCCCGCGCGAACTTTTTGTGTTCTTCCGTTCCGGGAAAAGGCGAGAGGAGGGTCATTACCGGAACGTCCGGGGAAATTTCAAACAGGAGCTTTTCCGTCTCCCGAAGAGTCTCTTCCGTCTCCCCGAAAAACCCCAAGACGAAGAAGGCCTCCGTCAACAGGCCCTCTTTCCTTGCTTCGGAAAACGCCCGACGAATCCTCCCAACGCTCTCGCCCTTCCGGACGCTTTTCAGGATCCTTTCGCTCCCGGATTCTACCCCCATGCAGACTTTCCTTGCTCCGGCCCTCCTGGCAAGGCGGAATTTCTCAGGGTTTGTCAAGTCCGCCCTTGTCGAATAGTCCCAGGTGATTTTCTTCGAATACCCCCTTTCAACAATTCCCTTGCAGAAATCCCGGAACCACTTTTCCGAGAATCCGAAAATGTCGTCATCGAACTGGATGTGCCCGTATCCTGCACGTATGCAGTTTCCGACCTCGTCAAGAACGCTTTCCACGCTTCTCGCCCTCCAGGCTTTTCCATGAAGGACTGTTGATATGCAAAAAGTGCAGAGGTAGGGGCAGCCCCTTGACGCCGTTATGAAAGCAGTCCTCTCCCAAATCCCGACCGAGAAGCAGGAAGAATATTTTCGGAATTCCGGGCGGGTTCTGTCGGGGAAGCCGAAGGAATCAAGGTCCTTTCCTCCCGGAAGGCGCTCCTTTCCTCCCGAGACAACCCTTCGCCCCCTCCTTGCAAGAAGCCCGCCGATTTTCGGAAGCGAGTCCCCCCTCAAGAGGCTTTCCAGGGCGAACTCCCCCTCGTTTAGGACGAGAAAGTCCGCGCCAAGCTCAAGGAGAAGGGGGCTTCCCCTAATTGTCGCGTTAGCGCCCCCTAGGACCGTCTTCGCCCCGAATTTTCTGGCAAGGCGGACAATTTCCCGGGAATTTTCAAGGGAGAAGCTCCCGGCAGACACCCCGACGACCCGGGGCTTTAGGATTGAGAGCTCCTTTGAGAATGCGCTCCCGGAATATTCTTCGAAATCATAGTCAATTACCTTGGCCGAAAAACCTCTCGATTCGAGAAAGGCTCCCAGATAAAAAAGGTTCATTGGGGGCTGTTTCCAGAGGGAAGAGAACGCCCCGGAGAGTTCCCTGTCTTGCCCCGGCCGGACAAGGAGGATGTCTAGAGCCATATGAGAGAATTCCCTCCATATTTTTTAAACGTGCGCCCATTTGAGCCGGCAGTTCCTCCCCGGTTTGGAGTGGATGCCTTAGCGATGCGTTCTGATATCCTTTGCATACCACGGAGTCTCCCGCAAGAATTCAAAGCCATCCCCTTCGCACCCGCGCACAAACGAGTCCAGCCGGTCTCCGAGATCCGGAGGTTCAACGCTTCCCAGATATTTTCCGGGAAGGGTCCGGGCGAACGAATCGGACGCGCAAGAGGCGGTGCCGTTGAAAAGCACGCTTTCGCCCGCCCGAGAGAAATAAGAGACGAATGCCCCGTCCACGCAGGAGGAGACTTGCAGCGAATTGTGCCGGGATTCCCCGGGTTCGGAGGGAAGTCTTGCATAGACCGAATCAAGGCCGAGGATGTTTGAGGAAATTGAGAAAACAGATCCGGCAAGCAGGATGGGCAGGAGGACAATTTCCAATTCGGAACTCTCAGGCGCCCTGCCGAAGAGAAGAAAGGGCAGCGCCCCGAAAGCAACGAAAATCAGAGGGCTGACTGCAGACACATGAATTTGATTGAACAGCCCCGCATATGATGCGAGGGACAGGACAATTGTCAGGAAGGCGGTCAGGAGGACCAACTTTGCCTCCCGGCTCTTGGAGAAAAAAACCGAGAGGACAATTAGCGAGCTTGCGAGAGCGGCAAAAGGCCAGTTGAAAAAGCTTATCTCTACGGGGGAAATTTCCAGGAAGAACCCCTGCACGCGGACGAAGAGCCCGTGGGCCAAACCGCCCGCTGAGATCAGATTTTCCGCGCCCGCTTTGATGAAACGGAGCGTCGGAAACCCAAAGGAGAAATTGTAGTATATGAACGGCAGAGCTCCCAAAGCCAGGAAAACCGAGAAGAGGGGGAGCTCGCGGAGCATTTTCGCAAGCATTCCCCTGAAGAGGACAGCAATTGAGGCAAAGCACGCAAGAAGGAAAAGGATGAAAAAAAGCTTGTTTAATATTCCTATTCCCGCAATCAGCCCGAGAAGCAGGACAAGGCGTTTTCCCCCTTCCCCTCTTCCCGCTCCTTCAAGCCAAAGGAGGAGAACTGACAAGAACGCAAGCGAGACCAGTCCCTGGACGGCGGTCTCCTGATTGTAGATGTTCACAAAAGGAACTAATTTCGGGAGGAAAAGGAGGCCCGATAACAGGATTGCGCCGTTCAGCCTCCCGTAGAGTTTCCTTGAGACGAAATACGCAAGGAATCCGGCGGAAACCGAGACAAGCGCCCCCGCAAGGGCAATCGAATTCCGGGTCTGCCCGAAAAGAACCGGGAAAATCGAGGAATATCCGGGAAAAAAGGAGCCGCCTATTGGATAATTCCCGCGGGAGCCTTCAACGAAGCATCCAAGAGGCCTCTCGGAAAATGCAGAGAGCTTCCAAAAGAACTCCCTTTCCAGAGGGACAATTGACAGCGTTTCGGAATATGCAGCGAGGAAAATCCCGGCAAGCGCAAGAAGCAGCAAGATGGAAAAGCCTCCCTCAACAAAGATTCTTGCCCTGGCCAAGCAATTTAGGAAAAGCTCCGGAAACCTCCGCATCAACACCCCCGAAAAGCCGGCGGGTTTTAGTCTTTTCTGATTGCCGGAAGTAGTACATTTTTTAAACCTCCCCGGAAATCCGCGGGGAATGCTCCCTTCCTCCCCCAAAATCGCCACTCTAAGGGTTATTAGGACAAGAAAGGAGAGCCCGACTTGCAAGTCAATTTATTTCAAAAAGCCCCGGGGCTTTTCCTTCCTCCCAGGACAGTTCGTCAATATCTACCTAGAAATTAACGGAAAGACGGAGATTCGCTCCTATACAATTTCGAGCGCTCCGGAAGACAGGGAAATAAGGGTGACTTTTCGGGTAAAGGGGGATTTCACAAAAGCGCTCTTTCGGACGAGGAAAGGGGGGAAGATTCGCGCCTTGGGGCCTCTTGGCAAGTTCACATTCGACCGGGACAGATTCCAAAAAAAGGCAGTTGTTTTCATTGCAGGGGGAATAGGCATTGCCGGATTTTCCTCCGCTCTTCGGACAATTGAGAAAAAAGGGGGGTTGAACAGCTCCCTTCTCCTCTATAGCGAGCGGGACGGGGAGGATTTTCCCCTTGAAAGGGAACTTTTATCCCTAAAGAGGACGAGGACTGTACTAACATTCACGAAAAGCCCGCCCAAAGGATGGAAGGGGAGGGTCGGAAGAATTGACGGGAAAGCGCTCTCCCTTTCCCTCGGAAAGAAGGACATTTCAAAAGCAGTATTTTTCGTCTGCGGTTCCGATTCCTTCGTTACAGACATCAGGAAAAGCCTCCTTCTTTTAGGAGTCGGAAAAAAGCGGATAGTTTCCGAGGGCTTTGGCTGAGCCAAAAGAGCAGGGCCGTGAAAGGTCGCGGAACTAGTCCCCCTTGGGAAGGATTTCAGGCGGATCGGAGCGCTTTCCAATCCATATTCATCCGGCCCCCGGCATTCGACTAACGCCCCTCTGTTTCAAGGGTTGCGCCGGCAGTCCATAAAGGACATGCGCGGCAAAGGGCAGTTTCACTCCCTCGCGGGCTTCGGCGTTCGGTTTCGACCTCATTACTCTGCCCGGAGGGATTCCTTTTCTGTTCCCTTCGCGCCCCAGTCTCCCGGGGCAGGCTTGTGTCCCGCGCAATTCTTCCGGCGGGGGGAACTTTCTCGCCTCTTTGGCTTTTTTAGCCTCAGTAGCGGCGGCCAGGAATCCGCCTCCTTTCACGGCGGAAGAATTTTGGAAAACCAATCTTTTAACCCTTGCTATTCAAGGACTGCCTTTATTCTCCGGACACCTTTTGAGGATGCCTCTTCCTTTACAATCCTGAACTGCCCGAGTTCCCCGGTGCTGGAAGCATGGGGGCCGGAGCAGATTTCCCTGCTTGCCGGATTTGCGGGAGGACCCGCAGTGTATACGGAGACAATTTCCCCGTATTTCTCGCCGAAAATCCCGAGGGCGCCAGTCGAGAGCGCCTTTTCAGGGGGCATCTCTTCTTTTGTCATCGGGAGATTTTCCGAAATCCAGGAATTGACCTGCCTTTCGACGGCCTTTACCTCCTCAGTCGAGAGCTTTTCGTTCCAGGAGAAATCGAACCGGAGCCTCTCCGGAGTAATGTTGCTTCCCCTCTGCTCAACCGAATTCCCGAGTGTTTTCCGGAGGGCTGCGAGAAGGAGATGCGTTGCAGTGTGGAGCCGGGCGGTCTCAACGGAACTGTCGGCAAGGCCCGCTTTGAAAACACCCGCGCTCGCGGTTCTCGAGAGCTCCTGATGCCTCTTCTCTTCCGCAAGAAAGCCCTCCCTATCAACCTTAATTCCCCTCTCGCCCGCAAGTTCTTCAGTCATTTCAACGGGAAAACCGTAGGACTGGTAGAGGAGGAAAGCGGTCTTTCCGTCAATAGTCTTGTCAGGAACCTCCTTTGCGATTTTTTCGAAATGCCGGATTCCCTGCTCAAGGGCGGATGAGAACCTCTCTTCCTCGGCCTTTAGCTCGCTTTCAACGAACGCCCTATTGTCATGTATGTGGGAATAGTCCGGATATGTGTCGAAAACGCTTCCCGATATCCCAGTCAGGAAATTCCCAGAAAGGCCGAGCATTCTCCCGAACCTGACCGCCCTTCGAATCAGCCTTCTCAGGACATACCCCCTCTCGACGTTCGAGGGGACCACTTTCTCCGCCAGTATGAAGACGGACGCCTTTACATGGTCAGCTACAATCCTCATCGCCCTTTTGTTCTCGGAATATTTCCTCCCGGAGAGCGCCTCAATTCTCCCGATTATCCTCTCAAAGGAAGAAGTTTCAAAGACATCGATTCCGTTGAGCATTGCAAGGGTCCGCTCGACCCCCATTCCGGTGTCAACGTTCTTCTGGACAAGTTCAGTGAAGACGCCGTCCTCAGACTTGTTGAATTGCATGAATACATCGTTCCATATTTCCATCCAGCCGGCCCGCTCGGTTGCCGAGGCGATTTTGGGCGGAGCCCCTTTTCCAACCCAGTAGAACATTTCAGTGTCAGGGCCGCAGGGGCCGGACTTTCCGGCAGGCCCCCACCAATTGTCCTCTTTTGGGAGGAAAACTATTCTCTCTTTTGGCATTCCCGCCCCCTCCCAAATCCCTGCTGCTTCCAAATCCTTTGGGGCATCGGAATCCCCCTCGAAGCAGGTTACTGAAAGGGACTCCAACGGAATTCCCAAACTCCCTGTCAGGAAAGAATAGCTCCATTCAATCGCGTCCTTCTTGAAATAGTCCCCAAGAGACCAGTTCCCGAGCATTTCAAAGAATGTCAGGTGCGTCGCGTCCCCGACATTCTCAATGTCAGTTGTCCGTATGCATTTCTGGACATTTACAAGGCGAGTTCCGAGAGGGTGCTTTTCCCCAAGGAGGAAGGGGACAAGGGGATGCATTCCGGCAGTTGTGAAGAGGACTGTAGGGTCGTTTTGGGGGACAAGGGGCACGTTCTGGCATACCTTGTGTCCATTGCTCCTGAAGAAATCCAAGTAGAGGTCAATCAATTCCTTTCTGTCCTTAATTGCGAGCATTGTCATTTCGGAGGCTGAGAGCCGAGAGGGTTCTTTAAAAATTCCCCCCGAAAATGCCCGGAAAAATACACTTTAAAACCCTCGGCAAAGGTATTTCCCGCAGATGAAGAGCCTCCTTATAGTGAACGGCTATTCGGACGAGCCGACCTGCTTTAACGTCCCCCCATATGTCGGAAAATATCCGAGATATATTGCCGGGGCGGCCCTCTCCGCGAAAAAGGACGCGATTGTAAAATACCTGACAATTGACGATTTCAGGGAAGGCCGGGCGCACCCGAAGGATTTGGATGGCAAGTTCGACTGCATTGCCTTCATTGTCGGGATGACTGTTCCCGGGAAATATGTCGGGGGGAAGATTGCGACGGCAGAAGAGGTCTCCTCCCTTTCAAGGCGGTTTGAAAATGCAAAGGCAAAGGTCCTCTGCGGGCCCGCGGCCAAGTTCGGATTCGGGAGCGAAGGAGGAAAGACCACCCGGGTCATCCGGGACCCCTTTGACATTGTCTCAAGGGGGGATGATGAGGCAACAATATACTCCCTTTTTTCGACCGGGAAAGCCACAGGCCTTGAACGGGTCTCAAGAAAAGACGCCCTTCTTCAGGAATTCGCCGAGAGGGGCGCGTCAATAATTTCCCAGATTGACACCCGCTACCTTCTCCTGGAAATCGAGACCTACCGGGGGTGTTCCAGGTTCGTTTCAGGATTCTGCTCGTTCTGCTCCGAAGTCGGAAAAGGCCCCCCCGATTTCCGGCCAGTTGAAGGAATTGTCAGGGAAATATCCGCTCTCGCGAAAATGGGCGTCCACGCATTCAGGCTAGGCGACCAGCCGGATCTCTTCGCCTATATGGGGGAAGGCGCGGGAAAGGAGGAATATCCGAAACCGAACCCCGGGGCAATTGAGGCGCTTTTTTCAGGGGCCAGGGAAGCGGCCGGCCCGAACCTCACCGTTCTTCACATTGACAATGTCAACCCAAAGACAATTGTCCTCCATCCGGAGGAATCAAGAAAAGTAGCATCAATTATTGCCAAATACAACACGCCGGGGGACATTGCCGCGTTCGGTCTTGAGAGCCTTGACCCTGAGGTAATAAGGAAGAACAACCTCAAAGTGGACTCAGAAGAGGCTCTAATTGCGGTCAGAATAATTAACGAGGCCGGAGGATGGAGAGAGGGAAAAAGCCTGCCGAAACTCCTTCCTGGCCTGAATTTCATCGGGGGCCTTGAGGGGGAGACGAAGGAATCGTTCAAGATAAACTATTCTTTCCTAGAGAAACTGATTGAGGAGAAGCTCGTTGTCCGAAGAATAAACCTCAGGCAGGTGATGCCCCTTCCCTGGACAAGGATGGGTAAATTCGGCGATAAGCTGGTTCAAAAGCACGCGAGGGAATTCGCGTCCTTCAAGTTCAAGGTGAGGGAGAAGATTGACCACGAGATGCTCTCGAGGGTCGCCCCCAGGGGAACTGAAATACCGAGGGTTTTCTCAGAATACCGGGAAGGAAAAATAACCTTCGCCCGGCCCCTCGGCTCCTACCCCTTATTGATAGGGATTCCGACAACAAACATTCCCCTCGGGAAATGCTCCGATGTCAAAGTCGTTGACTGGGGCAAGCGGTCAATAACGGGAGTGCCCTCAGACATTGACATAAACTCCGCCCCGAGGGAACTCTTGGAATATGTCCCCGGCCTCGGGAAGAAAAACCTGGTCAACCTCCTTGCGAGAAGGCCCGTCGGAAAGGTGTCCGATTTCATCTCAGAGAAGGAATCCGCGAAAAAACTCTCCGACTTTTTGGGCCTAGAATCCCCCGATTCCTCCCTAAAGGAGGACTGCGCCTGAATGGTGGCTTTCTCCCAATTCCTGACAATCGGGGCAATCGGAATTAGCCTGTCCCTTGACACTTTCTCGGTTTCGGCCGCAGCAGGGACGAAAAGCAAGAACCGCTCCCTAAAGCTCGCGATTTTTCTCGGAATTCTGTTCGGGGCTTTTCATGTCATAATGCCGCTTGCGGGGTATTTCGCCGGGGAGGCTGCCCGCCAGATGATAAACAACATTGACCATTGGATTGCATTCGGTCTCCTCGCATATATCGGGGGGAAGATGGTTGCCGAATCCCTGTTTTCCAAGGGCGACGATAAGGACTCGATCGGCGGGTCCCTCTCAATAAGAAAAGAATGGAAAACTTACCTGTCCCTCGCAATTGCGACAAGCATTGACGCCCTGGCAATTGGCGCAACAATTGCATTCCTCAAGCTTCCGATAGTCGAGTCTTCCCTGATAATAGGGGGGATTACAGCAATAATGTCCTTTTCCGGTGTATATCTCGGAAGATTCTTCGGAGAGTCCCTGAAGAGAAAAGCGGGAATTCTTGGGGGGCTTGTCCTAGTCGCAATAGGGCTGAAGATACTAGTCGAGCACCTACTGTTCTCTTAGAAGAATTTCAGGAATTTGCCGTGCTTTTTGTTCACTTCATCCTGGCTTGCGACAGTTGCCAGGTGCTCGGGCTTTGCCTTTTCAAGAATCGCCTCACCAAGCTGGATTCCCGCGACAATTTCAGGAAAGACCATCAGGTCGACTCCGAGCTTCATGAAAATGTCCAAGTCGTCTTGAGCCGACACCCGCGCCGCGACCTTTATTTTCGGGTTCATTTTCCGGGCAAGGGTAAAGATGACCATATTCGTCTTGTCGTCCCCAGTCACCACTGCAATCCATTTCGCCGACTCAATCCCGGCAGCCTTGAGAACAATCGGATTCACCGGGTCGCCCTCGAGAAGGCTGAAATTGCTGTTTTTTTTGTGGATTTCCACAAGGTAGTGGTCTCTCTCAATCACAGTAACCTTCTCATTGTTGTTCGCAAGAAGCGTTGCAAGCCTCTCCCCGACCCTTCCACATCCGCAGACTATTACATGATCAGTCATTTTTTCACACCAGCTCAACCAGGAATTCTATTGACCTCGTTATCCCGGCAGTAACGAGCCCGACAATAAGGACAATTATCCCGTACTTTAACATGTTATCGCTCCTGAGCCAGCCAATGAGCGCCCCAACGCCGAAGAGGATTACCGCGGAAATTGCTCCTGAGAGGACAATTGCGCTCCTGACCGGCATGAAGAAGAACGGGATTACCGGGAAGAGGGAGCCGAGGAAAATCCCCGCGCTCGCAATAACCCAATTGGTCTTGGCCTCGTCCCTGAACTCCTTCACAATACCAAGAGTCTCGACCTTCTTTTTGTCCATCCGCATCTTTTCCCCAAGGGTCCTTGTCCAGGATGCGGCCTCGGCCAACTGGCCTGTCACTGTCGCAAAGGTTGATGCGACAATGTTTGCGGACGCGGCAGAGAGTATTGCGATAATTACCAATTTCGTGTCGAGGGTTGCGAACGCCGCCCCGAATGCAACGCCTGTCGCAGTGAGGCATCCGTCAATCGCGCCCCCTACGAGGAGGCGCGTGCGAATAGAGGCTTTTTCCATCCAAACACGAGAAAAACCCTCTGTATATTAATAGATTTTCAATAAAGGGAGGTTGCCGAAAATTCAGGGAACGCACCTTGTCGGAAGAAAGCATTTATCCGAGGTGTTTGGGAGAAGCCGAAGAATGGCGAGCGAATTTTCCGAAAAAGCGAGGCAGGCTTATCTTGTCCAAAAAAGGATAAACTTATTCGGATACAACAAAAATGGCCGGCTCTCAATAAAGGACGCCCTCCGGAAAAGGACCGGGGACTGCCTCGAGGGAGCGTGCGTTGCCTCCTATCTCCTTTCCAAAAAAGGAATTGGGAATTTCCTGATGGGCTTTTCGGCCGAAAGAGACGAGGACCATGTTGTCTGCGTCTTCAGACTCGGAGGGAAATACGGGGCAATTGGGAAGAGCAAGTTCCTAGGATTGAAATGGAGATATCCGGTCTATTCCTCCCCTAGAGAACTCGCAATAAGCTATTTTGAGAGCTATTTCAACTATTCCGGGAGCCCGACTCTCCGGAGATATTCGGTTCCTGTTCGGATTGACTGGAAAAAAAAGGGAATTTTGGAAAGTCCGGAGGAAACCGAGAGAATAGACGGCCGGCTCTGCTCTGCAAAGGAATTCTCCTTAGGAGTACCAAAAGAGCTCCCCGGGGTTTTCCCGGAAAGGAAACGGGCGGAGATACAAGTGAGAAAATGAGTTTTGTTATTCCGGCCGGAGGGCGTGGCAAAAAGTCAAGGGATTTTTCTCAATATAGTCCTGGTGGTACTCCTCCGCCGGATAGAACTTTTCAAAAGGAGTTATTTCGGTTGTTGCCAATTTGTCCCCAAAGACCCTCTTTGAATTGAACTCCTCCCTGCTCCCAAGGGCAATTTCTTTCTGCCCGTCATTGAAATAGAAAATCTGGGAGCGGTACTGGGGGCCGATATCCGAACCCTGGCCCCCGACCTGCGTCGGGTCATGGAGCCTCCAGAAATATCCAAGAAGGTCGCGATAGGAAATGACTTTCGGGTCAAACGCCACCAAGACCGCCTCCGCATGCCCGGTACTTCCGGTCGAAACATCCTGATAAGACGGGTTTTCATATTTCCCCCCGCTATACCCGGCCTTTGTTGCGACAACTCCCGGAATTTCCTTCAGAAGGTGCTCGACTCCCCAAAAGCACCCCCCGGCAAGGACGGCTTTCTCGAACCCGAAAAGCCTTTCAAATTCCAAATAGCCCTCGCTTTCCAGGTCCTCGAACGGAACGAACCTCAGGGAAGCGGAATTTATGCAATACCTGTCAGTTCCGTTCGGCCCCTCTCCCGAGAAAAGGTGGCCCAGGTGCGATTCTGCAGTCCTGACCTCCGTCCTATTCATTCCGAAGGAGAGGTCTTCCCTTTCGACAATTTCGGCAGAGTCGAGAGTTTTTGTGAAGCTCGGCCAGCCCGTCTTGGAATCGAACTTGTCAATGCTTGAGAAGAGGGGCCTGCCCGTATTCACGTCAACATAAATTCCCGGCCTCTTCTCGTCCCAATACGCGTTCCTGAACGCGGGCTCGGTTCCGCACTGCTTTGTCACATATTCCCGAAGGTCAGCTTCTCCAGACGCCCTGCTTTTTCCAATAAACGAGACCAAAACTCCGAGGGAAATTCCCAGAGCCAAAAGTCCGGCATAGGGAAGGAGTCTGAAGAAAGAGATTTCCATTTCATCCCTTTTTATTGTTCTTATTTAACCTTTCATACTAAAGGCGCAAAGGGAAAGAAAAGGGCCCTCAGACAACTCCAATAAATTCGCCCCACATCCTACAATATTCTACTTTCCATACAATAGAAGGGGACACTGGACCGAACAAACGACTGCTCTTAATGAATTATTTGAAATTCTGCGTTGAAATGTAATAGTGTCCATCAAAGGCGACACCTACACCTATAACGCTGTATTGCGCATTTAGTATATTGGCTCTGTGTCCCGGACTATTCATCCAGGAATTTACTTCAGCGTTTGCAATGCTACTTGCTTCAGAAGAAACATAACCTATTCCTTCAACATTCCCAGTCGGCATTTTGCCTATATTTTCAGCTATACCTTCAGAGTACCAGCCGCCACCCAAGTCTTTGTGGACATTATAACCGTGTCTTAGTGCTCTATCTGTTGGATCTTCTCCTCGAGTATTAGTATGGTCAAAAAAACTATTATTTGCCATGTCTTCACTATGGTCTCTTGCGACTTCAGCTAATTTTTCGTCCCAGATTAGTGTGCCAAGTCCATATTGTTTTCTTTGAATGTTCGTATAGTAAAGTATTTGCAGCTCTATTTCTAGAGTCTTATTAGAAGTTAGTGAAGGAGGGCTAAAAATATCACTAGGTAACGAAGCACTTATGTCTGCTCCTAATTTTGAAACTAGTTCTTCTATTGGTTTAACTTTATCAGAAATGAACGGCGAAAAATCAGATATGTTCAAACTCTCGAACACTGGAAGAATTGTTCGGGCAAATATTCTATCGGCTGTTCCTGTTTGTACCGTGAAATACCACGTCAAGAGAATGACTGATAGAATTAACAGAATTTGCCAAGGCTTAAGGGTTTTAATAAACCGGAGAAAATCGCGGAAGAACTGCCAAACAAGTTTCAGTGTGAAGACGCAACCAACAAGAAACAAAAGCGTCCCCGTTTTGAAAAATATTAATTCATATCTATCTAGCAATGCGCGTTTTACATATACGAAGTAAAGGAGCAACAGAGAAAGCCCCAAAACAAAACAGGATTTACTGAATCTTTCAAAACTTTGTTTGGTGTAGCCATTTTTCTGTCCGCGCAACCAATATCTCAATTTGTAGGATATTCTTTTTAGATTGTCAAAGTTCGAAAAGAGACTTAAGAGAAGTAAACCGACGGAAATAACTATCCCAAAACCTTTTACGTAATGCTGAATCGATTGATTTGTTAATTTTAGATACACTAATCCACATAGAAAAAGAACAACACTAATGAAGAGAGGAATAGCTGCTTTTATGTTGTTATTCTTCGAGAGTTTAGTTCTTTCAATAGAAAAACTATTCTTAAGAAAATACCTCTCTCCAAAAGAAGAATTTTCCACAACTGGCTGCTCTCGAAGGTTCGCACAAGGATGTCCTTTATCTGTGCTACCTTCTCCGAAAGGAGTTGGTTGCTTTGCATGACGGTGTTCTCTGCAGAAATTTTTGTGACAATATTTACAAACGAAAGTTCCCGTGAGAGAACATAGATGGTAACTACACTCCTCTTTACTAACGTATTTTTCACGAGTACTTGAAGTTGCGACCCGCGTTCTTCGTTCTTCTATCTTCCAGGGGCGTCTACCAGAGAGTCTGTCCAACGTCCTAAGATATTCCTTTGTTGCGCGTTCGTTTTCTATACGCAATTTCTCTAGTAAGGGTGGACAAGGATGCCCTCCTTTCTCAGAAATAAGTTTTTCATATTCATCGGTGTCGAAGTCAGGAACGCTAGGGGGCTTGGCAAGAAAATGTTCACGACAAAAAATCCTGTTACAGTATTTACATTCATTCAAAGAATTGGATGTATTACAAGCGTGTTGCTGACACACCTTTTTAGACATTTACGTAAACAAAACAATTAGCATTCTTATAAGTTCCTTGTTCTTTCCCCGTTCAATATAGATAGCCAGAAGTCCAAATTTTAAACACATCTCCGTTGACTTTTTGGATGTTCCTCTAAGCACACCATTTCAAAAATTTCATTTCTTCAAACTTATTGCTTTTTTAGACCAATTAGCTTACGCGAGAGAAGTCGCGGGTTCGAAATGAACCCGCTTTTTGGTCAAACTTTCGTAAAGTTTGTGGTGCGGCCACCGGGATTCGGACCCGGGTCCTAAGCTTGGGAAGCTCATATCCTACCACTAGACTATGGCCGCTTGCCGAGAGGGGGTTTCCCCCCGGCCGTTATAAAATTATTGTTTCCCCGGGATTTCGGCAACCAGATCTATTTCCACAAGAGCCCCTGCGGGAAGGGCGGAAACCTGGACTGCGGACCTTGCCGGAAAGTTCCCTTGCCCAAAGAACTCGGAATAAATCCCGTTCAATTCCTTGTAGTTGGAGAGGTCGGTTAGGTAGACAGTCGCCTTCAGGACGTTCTTCTCGGAAGAGCCGGAGGATTCCAAAACAATTTTCAGGTTTGAAAGGACCTGCCTCAATTGGGCGGAAAACCCTTCCCTCAGTTTCCCGGTCGCCGGGTCAACCCCTATTGACCCCGAAGTGAAAAGCAATTTCCCCGAGACAACGCAATGGGAGTAGGGCCCGAGGACCTTGGGCGCATTTTCCGGGTTTATTCTTTCAGCCATTCTCCGAAGAAGAATTTGCCGATTATAACTTTTCTCCCCAGCCCCCTAGCACCTGCAGAAATTGTATCCGCCCCTCTCCCCGGAAAGAAAGCCGGACAGCGCCTGCTTCGTCCCGGGAGTGAGCCCCTTTGGAGGATTGTCAAGGGGGAACTAGCCGAATTCGGTCGATTCCCCGTTAAGCCGGATTTTCGGCTCATTCAAGAGTTCCAGATGATACACCAGGAAAACGACATGGAGATCCATTTTCGGGACAATTGTCTCCTGGGCGAAGAGGAACTCGTATTCAGAAGGTCCTTTCCTGATTCCCGCCTCCTCGAAAATTTCCCTGGATATTGCCCGCGCCCCCTTCTCCCCATATTTCACACTTCCTCCGGGAAAGTTCCAGAGGGAATTGTCCCTCCTTTTCGCAAAGAAATACCTGCCTTTGCATTCAACAATTGCCATTGAGGCGAAGAACACACGTCCCCTTTTCGGAAGAGCCATTTTTCCCTAGAGCGCCCCCTTTGCCATGCGAAATAGAATTTCCGAATGTTTTTAAGATTATTTCCCCCGGAAAAAAGAATAAAAGCCCGCCCGGGAGGATTCTTGGCTCATGGCAGCAAAGGAAGAAAAAAGGCATCGGACTCTTCAGGAAAGAATACTCTCATTGAAGGAACCCTTCCCGGAAATCCTCGGGCAAGAGGGCGCGAAAAAGTCCGCAGTCTCGGCGCTCTTGTCCGGACGCCATTTCGTAATACTCGGATATCCCGGGGTTGGAAAGACAACGCTTGCCAAATCAATCTCAAGGCTCCTTCCGGAGGTCGATGTTGCCATGGGGTGCGATTTCCATTGCAGTCCGGAGGAACCAGTCTGCCCCTCCTGCATTGCGAGGAAAGGCAAGGGGGAGAAACTCCCAAAGGAAAAGTCCCCCGGGGAAAAGAGGTTTGTCCGGGTCCAAGGGTCCCCAGACCTCCAGCCGGAAGACCTTGTCGGGGACATTGACCCAATCAAGGCGCTTGAGTTCGGCCCCAAGGACCCTCGGGCGTTCACTCCCGGAAAAATCCTCCGGGCGAACAGGGGGATACTATTCTTCGACGAGATAAACCGGTGCCCGGAGCGTCTCCAGAACGCGCTCCTTCAGGTATTAGAGGAGGGCAATGTGACAATCGGGGGCTATGAAGTCGACTATCCGACGGACTTTATCCTCGTCGCGACAATGAACCCGAGGGAGACTGCCGGAACTGAGAAATTGTCAGAAGCGCTCCTTGACCGCCTCGATTTCATTGAAATGGGGTTCCCGGAAACTGCGGAACTAGAGGAGAAAATCGCAGTTGAAAAGGGCGCAAAGCTTGAAGGGACAAAAATCCCTGAGAAACTAATGAAGGGATTAGTCTCAGTTGTCAGGGCAACTAGGACTGACGAGAGGGTGGAGAAGCCCGCAGGAGTCCGGGCGACAATAGGGATTTACGAGCGGGTCCAGGGATTCGCCCTCTCCAACGGAAGGAAGGAGGCGACAACTGAGGACCTGATAACCGCGGTCCACTCCGTCCTTGACCACAGGATAAGGCTCGCCCCCAAATTCAGGCACTCGGCAACACCTGAACAGGTAATTGAGGAAATCCTCGGGAAACTCTCCCTCCCAAAATAATCGCCCCCGAAGGAAAAAGCGGGGGGACTGGAGAAGACGACGACGGCAATTCTTCCGAGCATAAATTCTCCGAAAAAAAGCAGGAGAAAATCCCAAGGGAAGAGAGCAAGAGCTACGGGCCCCTTCTCCGTCAGATGGCGAACCGCGGGCTTGACGGACTGAACGCGGTATTCATTGCAAGGTCAATTGTCTATGACCTCGGTTCCGCAATAGGAACATATGGGGAGGAGCTCCTAGCCGGATTGACGGGCCTCCCGATATCCGAACTGTCCAGAAGCGAGGGGAAAATTGAGAGAATATCTCAGATTTCCGGGAGAATTGAGGGGAAACTGAAAGGACTCCTATCGGAGGGATTCATTGCCAAAGGGGGGGCGGGCCTGACAAAGAAAGCTCTGAGGGAAATTGCGGAAGAGACCCTAAAGGACGAGCTCCAGATACTCTCAAAATTAGGGTTCGGAAGCCATCCGGCGGATTTCAAGGGGAATGAGGAGAAGACGGAGAGGGCATATCCAAGGTCGAAATCAGATTCCTATCGGAGGATATCGACAAGGAAGACGGTGTCTGTAGCGGCAAAGCGAGGCCACAAAAAAATCCTCCCGGAAGACCTCCGCTCCCTTGAGATGACCCGGAGGACCGGGATTGATTTCATTTTCGTCCTCGATTCCTCCGGAAGCATGAAGGGGGACAAGATGGATTCGGCAAAGAGGGCCGCAATCGGGCTCTCCGCGGTTTCAGTAGGAACCCTTGACAGGGTCGCGGTGGTCTCCTTCCGAAAGGAGCCCGAAGTAATCTGCGAGTTCTCGGATTCTGAGGACATTGGGTATTTCGCGGAGAAAATAGTCTCTCTCTTTCCCGGAGGAATGACCTCAATTGGGAAAGCAATAACTCTTGCGTCCGGAATGCTAGGGAGCCTCGAGAACTCAAAATCGGCGAAACATATCCTCCTGATAACTGACGGCCTCCCAACTGAAGGGGAGAAGCCTAGTGAGGACGCAAAAGAGGCGGTGATTTCGGCGAGGGCGAACGGAATAACAATATCGGTTGCCGGAATCGGACTAAACGAGGAGGGCGAAGGGCTTCTCCGGGAGCTAGCTGGCCTCGGGGACGGGAACTTTTACAACGTTCCGGCAGTTTCCGGAAGCGAACTGACAGGAATTGTCCTTGACGACAGGGAGAGGGCCGGAACTATCTAGTTATTTGAAAGGACCCGACCTCTTCCAAAAGCGCCCGGGCCGAAGTATTTTTCTCAAAGTGCTCCCGAACAGGAGAGACCAACTTGTCAATATGTTCAGAGACCGCGCCCTTCAAATCAACTGGCGAGAGCTTTCCGGAAAGATAGAGGCTTTCCAATTCGGGATACCCCCGTATCTCAAGGTTCCCTCCGTATTTCTCCGGCCTCTCAATTCTCATTTCCGGGAATTTTTCGCAGACAATATACTTGCAATATTCGAGGACGGGGTTTTCCAGGACCTGCTTATCCGGGCAGTAAGCGTTCCTTATTTTCCTGAAAATCTCCTCCCTAGAGTCAGTCATGAAAATGGAGCTGTCCGGCTTGCTCTTTGACATTTTCATATCAATTGCCCGCTCGGTCGCGTC
>Ga0116204_1000612_pt1 | contig 20349 bp, 18 predicted proteins | sample LakKivwa52mmetaG_FD_94481 | JGI IMG/M metagenome (GOLD analysis project Ga0116204, IMG submission 94481) | Anoxic lake water microbial communities from Lake Kivu, Rwanda to study Microbial Dark Matter (Phase II) - Lake Kivu water 52m metaG | ecosystem: Environmental > Aquatic > Freshwater > Lake... | reverse complement strand
TCGTGATGTTTTTTGCAATCCATAATTTTGATCACTTGGTGGTGTTTCGTTTTTTTGACTCGCACAGCTAGGTTCTGAATCTATTTTTGTTTGTTTTTCAAAATTTCAACTCGATAATTTTCGCTTTTTAATTCGAACTTCAAACAAAAACACTGCTTTTTTTCAAAATTTTGTTTGTTTTTCAAACAATATTTGCTGTTTTTTGCTCGTTTTTGTTTGTTGTTCAAATTATTTTGATGGGTTTTTTTGTGTTTTTGTTTGATTTTCAATGTTTTTCTTAGGTTTTTTTGTGGGCTTGGGCTTGGGTTTTGTTGTTTTTTATTTAAGTATGTATTTGTTTATTTACTTTTTTACATATTTTTGGTTGCTTTTTGTGATCCGGTTTGACTTGATTTTGATTTACTTTCGTCTACTTGAAGAGCTTGGGATTGAAATTATTTTTTTCATTCTGGTTCGATTTTAACGGTAGGGCGCTATAATTTTGTGGTTTGTTTTCGAAAATCGATTGTGGGCGAAATTTTAAGTGTTTTTTTGAGTGTTGCGGGTTGGTTCTCCGCTTGAATATTGTTGTTTTTTCGGACGAACCCTATTGTTTTCTTTTTACGCAACGCTTTGCTGCTTTCGTTTGTTTCATGGAGAAATGCTTGATCCTCTTCTTTTGTTGTTTTCTTTATTTTTTTACTTATTTATTCTTTTATGTATTATTGTAAATATTTCTGTTTTCGCTTGCATTCTTTATCTCCGTGTGCTATAATCCGGGGTGCAAATACAGGAGGATGCTTATGAATCAGATCAAAAAGAGAACAAACCCGTTTGAAAGAGCGGGTATAACGGTTGAGAGACCCGATGTGGCAAGGGTTTCGCCAAAAATCGTTCCCGTGGTGGAACAAGATTCCGTCGAAAGGGAAAAATACACGGCCACAATGGATACCAATCTTAGAAGACGGATAAAAATAGCCTGTGCAACAAGGGGGATGATGTTTTCTCAATTCATAGAAGAAGCATGTGCGGAGAAACTTGCGCGGGAAGGGGTAAAGTAAAATGCCAATTGTATCAACCTTCTGCAAAAAGGGTGGGGTCGGCAAAACCACCTTCATTGGTTATGTCGCTCACTACTATGCGCTTCAAGGCAAGACGGTGCTTGTGATCAGCGCGGATGACCAAAACAGCGTGTTCAAAATCTTCGGTGTGGAATCATTAATCTATGAGTCCGATCAAAATTACCTCGAACACTTGCTTGCTGGTCTCGTAGAACCGAAAGATGTTGTTTTTGAGGCAAGAATAAATATGTATTTAATGAAAACCTTAAATACTGACAAATTATCCATGCGATTGACCCTCGAAAGGCCTCAAGAAAAGCGTTTGAAGGACATTATGTTGAGTTTTAAGCGTTACTTTGATTACATTTTTATTGATTTCCCGCCGTCGAGTAGTCGTTTGACTGAAGTTTTGCTTGATATCAGTGACGATATTGTCATCGTGGTGGGGCTTGACAGTCTCGGACTGGACGGCTATTTGAGCACCATTCAGTATTTCGTGGATTCCGACATTGACGTCGCAAAAATTAACTACATTGTGCCCACTGGATACCACAAAGTCAAGATTGCACCGAACAAATATTTGAATAATTTGGTTGAAGTGGCGAAGCAGTACACACCGGGTGCTAAAGTGATCACCCCGATCAGCGAAAAGTCCGTCATTCAAAATTTGCAAAGCGAAGGCGTAAGTGTGTTCGATGTCTATCAAATGAGCTCAAACTTCCATCAAAAAAACAGAGATCAGATGGAGGAGGAGCTGCGCGAGATTTTTTCGGAATTCGACTTCTAGATTATACCATATTCGTAAAAAAAAACCACCTTTCGGCGGTTTTTTTTGTTTTATGACACTCTAACGGGCAAAATAAGCTGTGTAAGGTTGAAATCATACTCCCCTCGAACCACGAAAGGCTTGATTTCACCTGTGAAATGGATGGTTACCTCGTTGGAGTCGAAGGATTTCACAGCGTCGAGGAAGTACTTGCTGCTGAAGGCGATTTGGAAGGGTTTTAGGACGCTACAATCGGTTGGATAGACTTCTTCGACCACTTTTCCGATTTCGGTGGAATTCGAGGCTATTTCGACGACTTTGTCGCTTTTTAAGGTTAATTTTACAATGTTTGATGTATCCATGTTCGTGAATAAGGCGGCGCGATCGATTGCAGAAATAAGTTCTTGCTTGTTGAATTTCAAATCCGTGAAGAACTCCTTCGGGATTAGACTCGAGGTGTCTGGGTAGGTCCCTTCGATCAACCTCGTGAGGAAGGAAATGTTCTTGTATTTGAAAAGAACTTTGTTGCTTGCAAGGTGGATGGATACTTTTTCGTCGGCATCGTCAATGATTTTGTTGAGGTCGTCAAGGGCTTTGCTTGGGATGACGACGTTGATTTTGTTGTAGCTTTTTGGCAGTTTGATCGTTTTTTTCGCTAACCTGAAACTATCTGTGGCTGTGGCGGTTAATTGGTTTTCGTTGATGTTAAATGAAATGCCTGTCAGGATGATCCTCGTCTCGCTCACACCGGTTGCGAACGATGTTTGTTTGATGATTTGTTTCAATACCGAACTGTCCAATAGGATGCTTTCCGCTGAGTCGTTGAAGTTGATCTGGGGGTAATCCGTCTTATCAAGGCCAATTAGTGTGAAGTTTGATCGATCTGCCAAAATTTTGATCATGTTTTCTTCGAATATGGCGAAATCAATATCCCTTGCATCAATCTTTCGAATGATTTCAAGGAAATATTTTCCAGGAACAACACACTCCCCGGGAGTCTCAACCGTCAGATGTTGGGATTGGGGGATTTTTATCTGGATGGAAATTTCTGTGTTTGATGTCGTAAGGGTGAGTCCGTCCGTCGAAACAAGGAGTTTGATCCCTGTCAAGATCGGCATCGGTGTTTTGGTGGAGAGTCCTTTGGCGGCGTGGGTCAACTCGGTCAGCAATAGATCCCTGTTGATTGTGAACTTCATTTTTGGTTCATCCTCCTATTGTTTATTGTTGGTTTAAGCATTTCTCTTATTATTAGGGGTGTGGATAAGTGGAAAACCCCAAAAAACACCCATTCATGCTTGTATTATACCATAAAAAAACGGAAACAAAACATAATATTAAACATTTTTGTCTTTTTTGCGCAAGGAATCGTCGATTTTGGACTCGATAATTTCGATGTCGTTTTTTATTTGTTGATTTGTGTTGATGTCATTGATGATTTTGTCATAGGAATGAGAAATTGTCGCATGGTCCCTGTTCCCGAAAAACTCCCCAATTTTCTTCAAAGGGATGTCGTAACGGCTCCGTATGAGATAGATCGCCACTTGTCTGGGATATGTAATGTGTTGTTTCCGGCTTGCTGACTCCAAATCTTGAATCGAGATTTTGTAGTAGTTCGACACAGTTTGTTTTATTTTGTCAATGTTTGTGTCGTTTGTTACAAAAGAATCCAGTTTGTTTTTCGGAACAATGCCCTCGAGGGCTTGTTTTGCCGAGTCAACCGTGAAAGGCAAGTTGAACGAAACACAAAACGATACAAAGCGACGCAATGCGCCTTCGAGATCGCGAATATTCTGATCAAAAGTGGTTGCGATGAATTCAAGCACCGGCAAAGGCACCTCGGAGGGGTTCGGAATCAGAAACGATAGTTTTCTTTGAAGGATGGATATCCGCAAATTCAAATCCGGGTTCTTGATGTCAACGATCATGCCCCAGTTAAAACGAGACTTGAGCCGGGCCATCATATTGTCGAGATCGCTTGCTGCGCGATCGGATGTGATGACGATTTGTTTGTTTTTATCGAAAAGGTGTTCGAAGACTTTGAAGAACTCTTCCTGGGTTGAATTCTTTCCACTGAGAAACTGAATGTCATCCACGAGCAAAATATCTGCGGAACGGTGATAATCATAGAATTTTTCAATATCGGCCACGTTTTTTTTATTGGTGGCAAGAAAATAATCTTCAGCAAATTGTTGGGCGGTCGTATAAATGACGTTTGCATTGATGTTGTTGTCGAGCACATAATGTCCGATTGCCATCATGAGGTGGGTTTTTCCCAACCCCACATCGCCAAAAATGTACAAGGGGTTGATTGTGACGTGGGGGCTTTCCGCCACCTTGATCGCGTTCAAATAGGCGAAACGGTTCGATCCCCCCGTGACGAAGTTGTCGAAAGTGTATTCACTTCTTAAATTTCTTTTGCTTAGTTGTCGGTCGACCGCATCGACGCTCGTTAGTCCAAGTTTTTGGGTTTCTACGTTTTCTTTGTCTGAGGCTTCCTTGGTGATTAGTTTGAAGTTGTGCTTGACTTCTTCGAGTTGCTCCAAAGCGGAATTCATTCGAGCGAGGTAGAATTTCTCAATCCTGTACTTCGTTAGAAAATCAGGAACAACAAGAAAGATGTAATTGTTATGGATTTTGTGAATGTCGCTGATGGGTTCAAAAATTTCGGAAAACTCCGTCGGACTCATTTCCGCCTTCAATTTGCTCTTTACGACATCCCACATCTCTTTACCGGACTTCATGATCAACACCCCACTCATTTCAATCAGTCTAATCATAGCACAAAAGAATCAAATAATAAACAACAAAATGAAAAAACACGGACGGGTTTTCCGAAAGATATCCACAAAGTTTTCCAAAAGAAATCAACTTTTCCACATCTGAACGGAAAAACCAAGTTTTAAGAAACGTTGATTTGTGGAAAACACTTGCAAAACACCACACATTCCAGTAAAATGACATCGAGGAACCCATTGAAGGAGTGAGAAGAATGAATCTGTTCCAAATTATAAACAATTTTAACCGCACAACGAAGATAGTGTTGTTCTTGGTCCTGACAATCGTGATTGGGGCGGTCTCGTATTGGATCATATCCGCGATCAGTTCGCGCAACGACATGTTCAAAGACTACGGTCAAGTCTTTGAAAACGAGGACATTTATGTGAATTTCCGCGTGAATGAGACCCGCTCGTTGTCCAACAGCGAAGAAATCGCCTACTTCAGTTTCTACACGGTCATCAGCGCCAAAGAAGGGGTCGACATCAATAAAACGCTTGTGTATTACACGATCGAGACGATGACGGGTTCGTTGATTTTCAGGGAGGACAATCCCCAGAACACGAACACCGTCACGAACTGGAAACCCAACATTTTGAGAAAGACGATTTCAGGCAGCATCGACGAAACACCGAAGAACGTCTATTTGAAGGTTGTCTATGACTTGGAAGGAGCAACTCCGCAAGCCAAGAAGGAATTGTTGATCAAGGTCCCCACCACACAACCTCCGGCATCATTTGGAACCGAATACCTAACCCCCACGATCAGTCCGGTTGGTGTTGTGAACAACGACTACTTCGGAATGACGATTCGCACAAGATTGGCAACCCAAACGACACGTAGAATTCAACTCATCCTGAGTCCGAAATCAGCTTCGGCCGTCGAGTCGATCCGAATTTCCGCCTTCGCTCCGATCGAGAACCATTCGACCGATGCGACGAATAAAATTCCAGACACCTACAAATACGTCGAATACGCGGGGGCTTTCTACAAACCGCTCGCCACCTTCAACGGCGATCTTGGCGTGATCTACGAACCTGAAAGTGTCTTTTTCGAAATTGTCATGACTTTCACCAACGGGGAAACGCAAAGTTTCCTTTACAAATTCGACATCGTTTCGCTTCCGACATACTAAACATGAGGAAATAGATAAAAATTCTTGACAAGGTCGGCCTGTTGATATACAATGTAGCGGCATGGTTTTTGATTGGGAGGTGCTCAAGGATGAAAAGAACATACCAACCTAATAAACGTAAACATAGTAAAACACATGGTTTTCGCGCGAGAATGGCAACGCCGGGCGGAAGAGCGGTTTTATCGCGTAGACGTCGAAAAGGTAGAGAAGTGTTGTCCGCGTAGACGGTGACGAAACAAAAGAAATTAAAGAAAAAAAACCTGGACCTCTTGTGTGTCAACCTGTTTGAAGCAAGAGGTTTTTGTTTTGGGTGATTTGTATGAAGAAAAAATTCAGATTGATGAAAAACCATGACATCAAGCGAATCGTCGACCTTAGGGAAAGTCTTGGCAACCGGAACTATGTGGTCTATAGGAAACTGACCACCGGAGAGGGTTTTCGAGCGGCCGTATCGGTTTCGAAGAAATTCGGGTCCGCGGTCGAAAGAAATTATGCCCGAAGGTGCGTAAGGGAGATTCTTCGAGGGGAGATTGTTTCGTTGAAGGGGACGAGGATTGTCGTCGTCGTGAAACCCCCGTCGAAAGATCTTGCATTCCAAGAGAAAAAGGATCAACTTCTTCGCTTGCTTCGAAACGTCAAAACACCCGTGTTGAATAAAAAAACCTACACAAAACATCAGGAGGAGAAATAATTGATGAAAAGACTTAAGACGAACTATTTGTTCGCATTCCTTCTTTTGCTCGGAATGACATTCGTTTTATCTGCGTGCAACACGCAACAGGTTCCGAGCACGCCACCGCTTTCGATTGACACGATCAACGAATACGAATCCACCTTGCAGATGAGGGAAAAATTTGCTTTCATGTACTACGCCAATGAACTCGAAGGCGGCGAAAGTGCGACGGACCCCCTTACGTTATCCATGGAGGAAGGGGTGCGACAAAGCAAAGCGCTCGCTTTCGAATACGGAAGCATCGGACTAGGGTTGGAACTTGCGACAAGCGAGTTTGAAATTGACGGTGTGACCAACCAGCATATCTACTTTTCCTTCTGGTTCAAAGGCGATGGAAAAATCGAGGAAGTCGTTGTTCGTTTGTACTTCGACGACTCGACCCCGGAAACAACCGTCGATGTCACGGACATCGGTGTCCATGGCGGATACATCCACATCAAGATCACGGATTTCGAGGCGGGAAGACGGGCCGATGAAATCAACGGATTCGCACTTGGGATCCGCGGAAGCGGCGACCTTGAAACGGGTACGGTGTATTTCGACGACATCCGTTTCACCGAGGAAGTTCTTCTTGATCCGAAACCGATTGTGTTTGACGGCGGATTCTTTGACAAGTTCTTCGTCTACCCCGTGGGGATGCTCCTCAAGTTCATCGCCGACATTACCGGCGGATTGTACGCACTTGGAATCGTCTTGACGACGATCATCATCCGGACGCTCGCATGGCCGATCTACGCAAAAACCAACGACATGAGTTTGAAGATGCAGATCATGCAACCCGAACAAGCAAGACTTCAAGAAAAATACGCCGATCGCAAAGATCCCGAATCGCAGAAGATGATGCAGATGGAAACGATGCAGCTTTACAAGAAATACAAGGTTGGCCTCGGAGGATGCCTCCTTCCGTTTTTGCAGATGCCGATTTTCTTGAGCATCTACAACGTGATTCGCCGGGCTCCTGACACGTGGACCTCAAACGGCACGTTCGCCACGAAAGTATTTGGTGTCGACTTGTTTCTCGGACAAACGGACACGGCTCAAAAAATCGGAATTTGGATTCTCGCCTTGCTTGTCGTTGCGACGCAATTGTTCATGCAATGGTTGATGATGAGACGTCAGAAAAAACTTAGAGACGACGCACAAAGCGATGTCCCCGATTACCGGAAGAAAACATCCGAACAAACACAAAACATCCAAAAGCAAACACAGATGATGATGTATTTCATGACGATCATGATGGCGGTGTTCGTGTTACAGAGCCCGGCGGGACTTGGGTTTTACTGGCTGATCGGAAACATTTATTCCGCGATTCAGACATACATCGGACAACGGTTCAGCGACAAGAGAATGTTGAAACTTATCGAGAAGCACAAGTGAGGTAGAAATATGAAAGAAATCATTTACTCCGGAAAAACATTGGAAGAAGCGAAAACGCAAGCGGTCAAGGATCTTGGGGTCGGGATCGAACACATCGGGTTCGAAACCGTGAGCGAGAGAAAAGGGTTTCTCGGTTTTGGGTCGAAACTCGAAATCAAGGCATTCGTCAACTCAGACGGAACAAAGATTGGAAAAGAATATCTTGAAACACTCCTTCGCGAAAACAACATCAAAGGAGTTGTCGAGAAAAGAGTTCGGGGCGAAGTCGTCGAGTACGACATCCATGCCGATTCCGACAATGGATTCCTGATTGGGAAAAATTCGAGATACCTTGTTTCACTACAAACGTTGATGAGCATCATCGTCAACATGCATTACGAAAAAGAAGATCAAAAAATTGTCAAGGTCGATGTCGGTGGATACAAACGAAAACGCGAGCAGCAGCTCGAAGCGATGGCCGACCGCATTGCCCGCGAAGTCTCCTCGACGAAAGTACCGGTCAAAATCGATTCGATGAACGCCTACGAACGTCGGATTATCCACAACAAGCTTTCCTCCTCGAAATACGTGACGACGCGGTCGGAAGGGGAAGAACCCAACCGCCATCTCATCGTCGAACCGAAATGAAGAAGAAAAAAGACGCAGTTACTTGCGTCTTTTTTGCTCATGAGGGCGAAATTGTTTTGTTTTTTGTTTCAAAGTGGAGTCGTTTTTGGTATAATGTCAATTGACGAAACAAAAGAACACATCTTCGAACAGGAGGGGAATGCATGAAAGCCATCAAGACGCTTCACGGATTGATATTGACTATGTTATTGTTTTTGATGGCATCGGCAACGTACATCACAAGTCAAAATGCGCTGATCGATGCACAGCTTTCGGAATTCACCGGAAGAAGGGTTTTGGACACAAAGGAAGTCATTCTCAACTATGGCACGAAGCAGAAGATCACGATGTATTACAAACTCGAAAGGAATCAAGGCGAAACCGATCGAGGGTTGTTCGAAGGAGAAGGAACGAAATATTTCGGAAAGAAGGGGGACATCCTCCTCACCAATCAAAATCCTTTTGCCTATGATCGAAATCAAGACGGTCGTTACGACGTCGATCCGCCGTTTGTTCTCGGAAGTTTCTTGAGCGTGGTCTGGGGCGGCCATGTCGTCTTGGTCGCGGAGGAAGATGGTTCGCGGATCATCCATGCTGTGGGAAGCGAAATCGCGCTCGAGGATGCAGCGTTTTCACAAGCGGTGAGGTACGACATCAACAACTGGCACATCCTTGGCGGGCAGATTGTCGGACTGAGGGTCAAGAAGGCGGAACCCAAAGACTGGGACAACGCAGTCGCCGCGGCGGAGACGTTCCTCGGCCAACCGTTCAACTACAGCTTGCTCTTCGACAGAAAGAACAAAAAAGGATGCACGGATCTTGTGTTCATGTCCTACAAGGAAGCGGGGTTTTCCCTGGACTTCGATTTGGGCCCCGTATCCGGAAACGATTTGATTCTATCCCCCCTCACTTATGTTTTTCTCTATGCTTACACCGATCAATCCGGTGTGAGACACATATACTATATTTAGGAGGTGCGACATGCCGCTTGAAACGTGGGTCGCGATATTGATGACAGTGGTCGGTTCTTTGGCAATCGGCTCCATCGTGTTGATGCTTGTCATGGTTTCGAAAAAAGGAAAACCGATACTTGATGCCGAAGACATCAAAAACAAAATCAGTTTGGAAATCATCAAAAACCAAAACGAGACAACGCTCAGCACCGCAATGCAAACGAACAAAAATTTGAACGAACAAATTGACCGGATCCGAAGCAGTCTTGAAGATCGTCTTGACAAGGCGACAAAAGAAAACGTCGATGAACTGAACCAAGTTTTGGGAAAACTCGCAACCATCCAAAAGGAATTCGTCGAAAGCAAAATCGCCATGATTCAAAACGTGAACGAGCAGCTCGGAAAGATCAACGCGAGCGTCGAGGAACGACTCAAGGACGGCTTCAAGACGACGACCGAAACGTTCGTCAACGTTTCCGAAAGGCTGGCGGAAATCAAGGAGGCGCAACGGAAAATCGAAAGTCTCTCCACCGAAATCGTGTCGCTTCAAGACGTGCTGACCGATAAGAAGACGCGCGGGAATTTCGGAGAGGTTCAGCTCAAACAAATCCTCCACGCGGTGTTTGGCGAGGCGGAAGGGAAACTATACGAAACACAAAAAAAACTGAGCTCCGGCGTGATCGTCGATGCAATCATCCATCTTCCGGACACCAACGGAAGCGTTCCGATCGATTCGAAATTTCCTTTAGAAAACTATCGCAGGATGCTTGACAAGGACACTTCCGACAAAGACCGTGACGATGCCCGAAAAGCCTTCAAATCCGACGTGAAGAAACACATCGACGACATATCAAAAAAATACATCATCGAAAACGAGACCAGTTTTCAAGCCGTTTTGTTTTTGCCGGCGGAGGCGGTTTTTTCCGAGATCAACGCCTACCACACAGACATCATCGCTCACGCTCAGACGAGAAAAGTTATTTTGACGTCGCCGACCACGATGATGGCCCTTCTGAGGGTTCTACAAGTCTTGATTCGCGATGCGCAAAAAACGAAATATGCAAAAGTCATTTTCGAAGAGTTGGAGAAACTCGGAAAAGATTTCAAATTGTTTGCCGACCGGTGGAATTCTTTTGAGAAATCCATCGACAAAGTCGTGAAAGATGCCAAAGACATCAACGTGACAAGTAAGAAACTCTCAACGCAATTTGATCGATTGAAAAACGCCCAGTTCGAAGAGATCGAGGAAACGGGGGAAGTCCATGAGGAATAAGGATCTTCGCGGCGAACGGGTTGTCGCCGCTTTCCTTGACAATCTGATGTACTCGGTGCTGACTGCGATCGGCACGCTCGGAATTTCGGCCGTGTCAATTTTCAGAATCGGATTCGACAACATCACGGAAGACCAAGTCGTCGGCATCGTCATCGCCCCCGCCATCGTATCCACATTGGTTTTGGCTTTCTTGTATTACTCGCTCATCCCATTCCTCTTCAATGGTCAGACGTTGTTCAAAAAAGTGATGAAGATCAAAGTCGTCTCGCACGACTATGAAAAAGCCGGAGTCGTTCCTCACACCGTTCGGAACTTCAACTTGTGGATAGCGGTTGCATCGGCGGCAATGCTCTTCTATATTCCTTCCGACTTCAACGTTCCGGAACAAGTGATCCGCTTCACAGCCGCGACTTATGTGATCGGAATCGTCACAACGTTCATCCAAATCATCATCCTCGTTACCGTCCTTGCCTCGAAAGAGGGAATCGGACTCCACGACAAACTGGCGAAAACGCGGATCGTTCACCAAACGTTCGATCTTCTGTCCGAACGACTTGCGGAAATCGAATCGATGAAATCATGGGTGGAAATCGTCGATGCGGTCCAAGAGGAAGACCCATGGGGGAACAAGGGCGAAAACAAGGAAAAAAAGCCCGTCGAGGAAGACGAAGACCCGTGGGCTCGGAGATGAGTCATGTTTGATGACACGATTGTCGCCATCGCTTCGGCATATGGTAAAGGAGCCGTCTCCGTCATCCGCTTAAGCGGCGAAGACGCCATCAAGATTGTCTGCAAGGTGTTTGAGGGGAAGGATCTTTCAAAGGCGAAAAGCCACACGATCTCCTATGGACGCATCAAGGACAAGAAAAAAGATCTCATTTTGGACGAAGTGCTCGTCTCGGTGTTTCGCACCCCGCGTTCTTTCACAAGAGAGGATGTCGTTGAAATTGGGTGTCACGGAGGGGTGTTCGTGACGAACCGGATTTTGGAGTTGTTGCTTGAAAACGGAGCTCGTCTTGCAGAACCGGGCGAATTCACCAAACGAGCGTTTTTGAACGGACGGATCGACCTCACCCAGGCGGAAGCCGTCATGGACATCATCGAAGCGAGGAGTTCGGAGGCGATGCAACTTGCGAACCACGGACTTCTTGGTGATGTGAAAAAACTCATCGTCGCCTTTCGAAAAGAAATCCTAAGCGCCATCGCGATGATTGAAGTGAACATCGATTATCCGGAGTACGACGATGCCGTCGTCATGACCAACGCCCTCATCAAACCGATGGTAAAGGCGATGATCGAGAAGATGGATGAGATCCTCGAAATGGCAAGCACCGTACGAATCATCCGTGAAGGAATCAAAACAGCGATCATCGGACGGCCGAACGTTGGAAAGAGCAGTCTCTTGAACGCTTTGTTGAGAGAGGACCGCGCGATAGTCACGGAAATTGCGGGGACGACCCGCGACACCATCGAAGGAACGTTGCAGCTTGGAGGGTTGACCCTTCATCTCGTCGATACGGCGGGAATACGTTCGACAAGCGATCAAATCGAAAAAATCGGCGTGGAACGCTCGCGAAAAATGATCGCGGAAGCTGAGATCATTCTTCTTGTTTTGGACAATTCGAATCCGCTAGATGAAACCGATTTGGAATTGCTTGAGATGTCGAAAAAGAAAAATCGGATCGTGATCGTCAACAAGATCGATCTCGTGTCCAAAATCGATATGTCGAAGCTAGACGATGTCTTGATGATCTCTGCGACCAAAGAAGGAGACGTTCGTCTCCTCGAGGAAAAAATAAGACACCACACGAAAATCAACGAATGGAATCCAAGGGATGCGACATACCTTGGCAATGCGCGCCACGTGTCGAAGATGAAGGAAGCGAGGAAATCCCTAGAGGACGCCCTTTCCTCCATCGGAAACAACATGCCGGTTGATGTCGTCAACATCGATCTTGTCTCCGCTTGGAACCGTCTTGGCGAGATCATCGGAGAAGACAAGGGCGATTCGTTGTTGAATGAGTTGTTTGCAAAATTTTGTTTAGGAAAGTAGGAAAAAAAGACACAATGAGAAACACGATGAAAACACTGATGGCCTCGATGGGGGTGCTTCTTTTCGGAATGTTATTCGGAACGATTCAAACGAACGCGACCTCGGAAGTGGTCGTGTACAAGACCGGGACATCGACGCCCGTGACATACCGCAACTCCACCACCCAGGTGACAATGGCCGCGGACTACAACTATCGCGTTCAGGAAATGCGCGCGATCTGGGTACCGACCGTTACCGGGGACATCACAGCCCAAAACGATGCGAGCGCATCGGAAATCCTCGCCTACAAGAACCGGATGCTTTTTATTTTCGACAAGATGGAAGAACTCGGAATGAATGTGATGATCTATCAGGTGCGTCCGATGAACGATGCGACATACCCCTCCGCCTATTCGCCTTGGTCGTCGTATCTGATTAAGACAAAAACCGATCCCGGTTGGGATCCTGTTGAGTGGTTGATCGAGGAAGCGCACAAACGTGGAATGGAATTCCACGCGTGGATGAATCCCTACCGTCTGACGGGGGCTTCGACGACATCACACGGGTTGACAAAACAACAATTCGCAGCGACGATGCCGGCGTACAACATCGCATCCAATCCCGATAATTTTTACAAATATTACTCGTCCTCGACCGCGAGCGGTTTCGCACTCAATCCCGGGCTTCCGGTGGTGAGGGAGTTCATCAACAACGTCGTCGCCGAACTTGTGTCGAATTACGATTTGGACGCGATTCACATGGATGATTATTTCTACTACAAGTTCGATGCCGCCTCGGGGGGGTCAAACGACAACCGTCTGGACGATGCGGACTATCCGACTTTCCTTGCGCATCGTGGGAGCTACCCCAACACGAACGCAGGCATCGCCGATTGGCGCAGATATCAAACAACGCTCCTTATCCATGGAATCTCGGAAGTGATTCGGACCCACAACATTCAACACGGGAAAGCCGTGCAATTTGGAATCAGTCCGACCGGCATCTACCGAAACGGAAACGGAACGGTGGACTCGGGATCGAACACAGCGGGACAAGAACACTTTCAATCGTATCTATATGCCGATTCGAAACTATGGGTCGAAAGCGGCTGGATCGATTACTTGATGCCGCAAACCTACTGGGGATTCGAGCACACGGTTGCCGGATATGCCGATGTCGTCGACTGGTGGGTCAAGGTTTTTGACCGACCAGGAATCAACGCCAACTTGATTGCCGCCCACGGAATCTACCGGGCGCTGCCCACGGCTGCCTCCGATTGGGATAACAAATACAACGAAGTTGAAAACGAAATGCGTTTTTTGAGCAAACACCCCATCATCAAGGGAAGTAGTTTCTTCACCTTCGGAACGTTTCGGAACACGGCCAACACGGTTGTCGTAAACGGAGCGAACACGCTCAAAGAATATTGGGCGAAAAAAGTTCCCGCCGCCCCACTCCAACGTTATCCGGATGTCGTTGTCGGCGCACCCGCGAACTTTGTCGCAAACAACGAAGGACCCCATGTCCGTTTGACGTGGGACGTGGAGCCAGATGCGCGCGGATATTTGATTTTCAAGGTTGAAACCGGACAAGACGTGAACTTCAACGATCAAAATCATCTCCTCGCCTACGTCACGAATGGAGGAACCCATCTCGATTCCGATTCGCAAACGGGAGCGTACAAATATTACATCAAGGCGGTAAGCCGGGCCAACCACACGAGTTCGGCCGTGCAACCGGGAAATATCGTCTACATGCCGACGAACCTCGAACTGTCATCGCGCACCGATACGACGATCAGCCTCACTCCACAACCCGACAGCGAATACAGCATGAATGGTTCCGTCTATCAAGACTCTCCCGTGTTCACCAACCTTTCCCCCAACACCTCGTACATGTTTTATGTGAGAAGAAAAGCGACATCGACTCAATTGCCCTCGGATCATTTCCACCGGATGTTTACAACGGACAAAGGATCCCAAACCGCTCCTTCATCCATTCAAGTGATGGTGTATGGAAACCAGATCACGGTGTCATTGATTCAAAATGCCGAGTATTCGATCGATGGAATCAACTACTCGGATTCGAATGTATTCGTGGATTTGATTCCTCAGTTTTCCTACACGGTTTTCGTGCGTTTCAAACAGACGATCACGCACTATCAATCCCCCGCAGCGATCCTCAATGTGAACACGTTGAAATGGCCAACGGACGCCCCTGAAAACGTCGGATTCATGGTCACGCACGACTCGATTGAACTGGATGAAAACCCCTTGTTCGAATACAGCCTCGACGGGGAAAACTATCAAGCGTCCAACCGTTTTGACGGTCTGTTGGTCGATGTCGATTACATCGTCCGCATCCGGTTCAAGGAAACGCAGACGCACTTCGCCTCGGACGATTTTCTCGTCATGGCGAAAACAAGAAAGCAATCCGTCGAAGCACCATCTGAACTTTTGTTGGAGGTGAGAAACGCGACGATTGAAATTTCGCCGATCGATGGGGCGGAGTATTCGCTCGACGGCATCCAATGGACAGAGGAAACAATCTTTTCCGGACTCTTTCCCGTGACGGAATACATCGTCTTTGCACGGTTTAAAGAGACGGGGGGCACTCTTGCATCGCCCACCATCCAAAAATCGATTACAACGCAAAAATTGACCGTCTCAGCCCCGATATCAATCGAGTTCACCGCGTATCAAGACCGGATTGTTTTTGTGAAATTTGCAGGAATGGAGTATTCAATCGACGGCGAGAACTACCAAGAATCGACGGAGTTTTCCGGATTGGAGCCAAGGACGGACTATCCGTTTTGGATTCGTTACAAAGAGACCTCGATCGCATTCGCCTCCGAGTCGCTTTACACGACAATCACAACACAAAAGATAAAGGCGACGACGCCCAGCGGATTGACCGTTCACGCAAATGCGTTTGGCAACACGATCACGGTACAAGCTCTTTCCACGCATGAATTTTCAATCGACGGAATCAACTACCAATCCGAAAACAAATTTGAAAACCTCGACATCAAGACAACCTATCAAGTGCGCATCCGCGAAAAGGAAACCGCGGAGTTCGCTCCTTCCGATCCGCTTGTTCTGAATGTGCGCATCGAACGCTTTTTCCAAAGCGATCCCATCCCGCCCACGCTTGAAAGCACAACCGTTTCGCTTAGGATTTTGGGGCTTCCGGGATATGAGTATTCCTTCAACGGGGAGACGTGGTCGAGGGTGACGTTCTACCGGGACCTCGAACCGGACACGACGTATTCGCTGTATGTGCGGATTGCTCAAAGTGCGAACTATGAAGCAAGTGAGATTTTGGTGATGGAATTCACGACGGAAAAAGAAAAAACACCCGCCGGGGTCATCGTCGCCGTTTCTGCCTCAGCCACAGCGGCCGCCGGAGCGGGCGCGTTTGGTCTTGTTTGGTTTTTGAGAAGGCGGAAGCTTTGAAAAAACGTTGACTTTAAAAAGCGATGTGGTATAATCTTGACAAAGACATCGATGGAGAGAGTAAGGAGTAGCGCATTCTCAAAGTGACTTGGGGACAGTGAGAACCCGGGAGAAGGCCCCTCTTGAAAAACACTCCGTAGTCGCCGGCAGAAATCCGATTGGAAAGTAGATCCGGACGCAAGACCCGGCGTTAACGGGAAAGAGAGCGCACACTGTGCGAACTAAGGTGGTACCGCGATGATTCGTCCTTAGGGTTTTCCCTAAGGACTTTTCGTTTTTTTGGGTCAGAAAGGTGGAAAATATGAAAACAAGCATCAAAGAACTTATGAGACAAAGCCAGGCGTATGAGGGAAAGGAAGTCCTCGTCCAAGGGTGGGTTCGGACCAATCGCGATCAAAAAGAGTTCGGGTTCATTCATTTGAACGACGGATCGTTTTTCGACAACCTCCAAATCGTTTATTCACCCGAACTTCCGACGTTTGAGGAGGCGAGAAAGATCCGAATCGGGGCAGCACTTTCCGTCATCGGGACGATTCGTCTTACTCCCCATATGAAGCAACCGCTCGAACTTCACGCAACAAAAATTGTCATTGAAGGAGACTCGCCCGAAGATTATCCGATCCAACCGAAAAAGCATTCGCGTGAATTTTTGAGGGAGAAGGCTCATTTGCGGGCGAGAACGAATTTGTTTTCCGCTGTTTTTCGAATGAGAAGTGTCCTTGCCTTTGCGATTCATGAGTTTTTCAACAAACGCGGATTTGTCTACGTGCACGCGCCGATCATCACAGCGAGCGACGCAGAAGGTGCGGGACAGATGTTCCAAGTGACGACGCTCGACCTCGAACGGATTCGAAAGGGTGCGGAAATCGATTATTCAAAAGACTTTTTCGGGAAGATGACGAACCTGACGGTATCGGGCCAACTCGAAGCGGAGACATTCGCCCTCGCCTTTAAAAACGTCTACACGTTCGGACCGACATTCCGGGCGGAAAATTCCAACACGACCCGCCACGCCTCCGAATTTTGGATGATCGAACCGGAAATCAGTTTCGCCGATTTGGACGACGACATGACGCTTGCGGAAGACATGGTCCGTTACGTTGTCGGTTATGCCCTCGAACATGCCGCGGAAGAGATGGAGTTTTTTGATAAATTCGTCTCGCCGGGAAAAATCAAGCAACTGAGGGATTTGTTGAGTTCGAATGTGAAAAAATGCAACTATGAAGAAGCGATAACCCTTTTGAAAAACGCCCCCGTCGTGTTTGAAAACGAACCCAGGATGGGAGGAGACCTCGCGACCGAACACGAGAAATACTTGACGGATGTCCACTTCAAAGCACCCGTCTTCGTCATCAACTGGCCAAAGGAAATCAAAGCGTTTTACATGCGTTTGAACGACGATGGCAAGACCGTTGCTGCGATGGACTTGCTCGTTCCGGGTGCGGGCGAATTGATCGGCGGATCCCAACGGGAAGAACGACTCGAGGTGTTGAAGGCGCGGATGGCTGAATTTCACATCAGCGAGGAATCGATGGACTGGTATCTCGATCTCAGACGATATGGCGGCGTCAAGCATGCCGGATTCGGTCTTGGGTTCGAACGGTTGATCATGTATGTGACCGGAGTGGAAAACATCCGGGATGTCATACCTTATCCGAGAACACCACGCAATTGTGAATTTTAGTGAAAAAGAAGAGTGACGAATCACTCTTCTTTTTCATCGGTTTTGAAATCATCGTAGAAATCAAGATAGTCGAACCGCTCATCGCCTTGCTTCCAACCTAAAACGGCATTCAGGTTGACGTTTTTCGCAGAGGTGAAAATCGACTTGTCGACATCTTTGTGGATTGCTTTTAGCGAGGCGATCAAAGATTTGATTTCTCTTCGTTTCGATGGCGTCGACCGACATCCAATCGTGCACCCGCAATCCATCGGATTGATTCCGGCGTTCTTCGTATATTTGAGAATGCTCGCTTCCTTGATGTACACCATGGGGCGGATCAACTCGATGCCGGGAAAATTCTGACTTTTCAGTTTTGGGAGCATCGTTGAAAAATTCGAGGCATAAAGAAGGTTTAAAAGCGTCGTTTCGATCACGTCGTCGAAATGATGTCCGAGGGCGATCTTGTTGCATCCCAATTTTTGGGCCGTCGAATACAAAAAACCTCTTCGCATCCGCGCACACATGTAACACGGATTGTCCCCTCCGATTTTTTTCGCCGCGGCGAAGATGTTCGAGTCGAAAATTTCCAAAGGGATTCCAAGGTGTTCGCAGTTGTTCTTGAGAGCGGTCAAATTTTGATCGGCGAATCCAGGGTTCATCGCAATGAAGCGAAGCGAAAACACGGTGTCGGAGTGGTTTTTGAGTTCTTGCATCAACTTCGCAAGAAGCAACGAGTCTTTCCCGCCCGAAACGCATACGGCGATTGAATCGCCGTTTGAGACAAGAAGAAACTCCTGTACCGCACGCACAAAAGGGCGCCACAAGATGCTTCGATACGTTTTAATGATGGAACGTTCAATATCGTTTCTTTCCATAAGGATCCTTTCAAAAGAAAGGAATCGAATACAAGCGTATGCGATTCCAATCTGTCAATGTCTTGTAGGGGGTTTCTTGGGTCCGGGTTGAGTGGGAACATAGTCGACGTGCCAAACGAGATAAAACAAATAACTGAGCGCGCCGCTGATGAGGAGGGTGATCAAGCATTGCCACCAGATGTAGGAGGAAAACACAAACGCAGAATATCCGCCTGCCTCAATGTCCAAATTCAGTCCGTCAACGGTTTCGGTGCTTGTCTTGAATGTGTTTTGGTTGTGGATGATTCCAGTGATCTCATCATCAAGGAGAAGCTCATAGGTCTCGGTGTCGAGGACGCCGGTGTATATTTTGATGGACACTTTCCCCGCCATGTCGGCATTCGCACCGAAAGCGATTCGATAGGTCATGTAGACGGCGTTGTCTGGGGACTCATCGGGAGGGGTTGCTTCTTTGTCGACGAATCGGGTTTCGTAACCGAATGTGAGACTCGAGGTGATGTCCTCTCCGTAGGTTAACAGCGCGATTGGTTTTTCCGTCTCCGGGAGCTCGTTGTAATCAATGGCGTACATGTAGACCACATATTCGACGTATGGCGTCACGGAAAGGCTTTGGATGAGACGGCCATAGACGGCAAGTTTGAACAAATGATTCGGGTGGGTGTGGGTGTAGACGGGGTCAATCGTGTGCGAGATGCTGTCAAAACGGACGAGCCGCTCGATCTTCTCCTCGGTCGTTGCGGCCTTCGACAAGTAATCGGGAAGCCACGCGGGTTTGTATCGGTCGTACGAGTAGAATCCGATGAACGTCGTGATTGAAACGGGAACCAAGACCAACAGGATCAACCCGATGATTTTCGCAATTTTCATGATGTGTTATACCTCCTAAGGATTTGACTTGCATTATATCATCAAACATTGAAGATTTCAACCATTTTTTACCGGGGGTTGGAAAAAGAAGGAAAATCCAAGAACAAACGGGCATGAATAAAAAAGACACACATTAAATTCAACAAATTCAAATAAATTCAAATATATTCAAAAAAACACTTGACAACGACGCGGAAGGGTGTATAATGGGGGTGAAAGGAGATTTGGAAATGAAAATCGAATGGATTTACAGAAAAGACGAAGGCGGATTTGTGACGTTTTATGAAACAAACATCACGCTGAACAAAATTGCATCCACCTACTTCGTCGACGCCTACGCCGTGTTGATCGGACTCGACAAACCAAACAGAAGACTCGTGATCAAAAACATCAACAAGGAAGAAGCGTTGCGCGGAGACATCGACAAAAACAGCATACACGACATCGCGATCAAACAAAGTTATGGCAGAATCAACGGGAAGAAGGTCGTCAGTGAAATCAATGAAGTGACGAACTTCGATTTCACAAACGGGAAAATCCACAAATACAAAGCGAAATGGAATCCCGGAGAAAAAATCTTGATTGTCGATTTGAAGGAGGAGGTCGGATTATGACCACGATACAAATTTTAATGATCATCATTTGGTCGCTCGTGTTGATCGGAACGATCATCATCGAGTTCGAAACCGCGGATTTGGTGACGATATGGTTCGCCGCCGGCGCAATCGGGGCTTTGATAGCTGCTGCGCTTGAGGTGAACGTGCTCGTTCAAATCGGAATTTTCATCCTCGTTTCGCTC
>Ga0116204_1000611_pt1 | contig 20352 bp, 23 predicted proteins | sample LakKivwa52mmetaG_FD_94481 | JGI IMG/M metagenome (GOLD analysis project Ga0116204, IMG submission 94481) | Anoxic lake water microbial communities from Lake Kivu, Rwanda to study Microbial Dark Matter (Phase II) - Lake Kivu water 52m metaG | ecosystem: Environmental > Aquatic > Freshwater > Lake... | reverse complement strand
TATTATGGTTCTAGTCACATATATATTTTAGCAAGGCGCGCCATCATGGAAAAAGACAAGATCATCGACCTATACCGCAACAACAAACTCAATGAGGAAGAACTTGAAAACGCCCTCGCATTTTTAGATAGACAGGAACGCACTTTATCTATCAAGCAACCAGGCACGCTTGAGGCAATCAACATCGCACAACTTGATCAAATGATTGCCCAGCTTGTTCGCGATGGTCAATGTAAGATCGAAAACATCGTGATCCTCATGCGCTATTACAAAGTGATGGGTCGCAACGATTTATTCATACATTTGACCAAATACACAGGCAGTATCGGCGTGATTGAAAGCATGTTGGAAAAATTGTCGGCGATTGTCGATCGAAAACGTTACAAGACCATTGAATCACAAATTGGAGTGCCACCTCTCGGAACTCCACTTGACCTCATGCCACGATTCACTAAAAAGGTGCTTGATGCATTCGAAGCGAATTTGACTCAAACCGAGATGACCGCTGTCTTAGCCGATAATCACCATCGTATTCCGAAAGAAGCATTCATCCCTGAACGGGTGTATTACGAAAGTGCCAGCACGTTTGATGAGTATCTGTTCGACTTGCATCACCGGAAAATCGCCGAGCTGAAAAAATGCCAACTAGAGAAACGGGTGTGGTTCGAGCAAGAAATCAATGACGAGGTGTTGGCGTTTGTCAGTGCCAATCAGGAAATATTATCGGCGGTGCGTGTAAAAGATACGCTTTACATCACGAAGATACCTTACGATACGAAGGCCTATTTGGAAGCGAACACCATCAAGGAAAAGCGTTACCACGCTTGTCATTGTCCATTTGTGAAATCGGTGTTGCAGTCCGAAGCGCATGACATTTCTCCAAAATGGTGTTTATGTAGCGCCGGATTTACCAAATATCCATTTGAGGTTCTTTTCGATCGCCACCTTCCAATCGAATGTTTAAGCACGCCACTAGATGGCGACACGTTATGCAGATTTGCCATATCCTTGCAAGGCGTTGCTTATAAAAAATAACACTGAGTCAGAAAAATCGTTAATATGGTTTATACGCGTTTGGGTGTTTAATTTTATGGGGCCATCCGTTTAATATATAAATAATACTTAAATCTAATTTTGGAGTGATAATCACCATGACTCTCAATCTTGCGTTTCTGACTGAAATCGTCCCCGGACGCATCTTGAATGAATTATACATCTATTTGGACATTGCCTTTTTATGCGCATTTTTGGCCTTACTTATTGTCTCGAAACGATATTTGACGACACTATTCGCGTTGGCGGGAGGCATCATTTATTTTATTGTCGATTATGGAATTTTCTATTTGTTGTTAAGAACTCGCGTCGTCATTGGCGCGCCGTATTTTTCGTTTTTGCTGTGGTTGTCGATGAGTTATGGCATTACTAATTTCGCTTGGATCTGGTTGTGGCTTAAACGCGATCGACGGTTGCTTGAATGGTCGGCATTGATCGTTGTTTGGTGGCTTTGCGCGCCCTTGATAGCTAAGACGTTTGGACCGGAATTCGGACAAATAGAGATTTACCGGGGCACAGGTCAATATCACGGTGTGATGGCGATTTTTCTAGTCGTTGGTTACGGCGGCCTGTTCATTTACAACATTTTGGAAAAAGACGTTACTAAACATGTTGCGATTTTGTGGCTGTTGGCCATAGGAATATTAGTCCAGTTCGCGTGGGAAGTCGCTTTGCATTTAGGTGGGATTCGCCAAGGTGGGCTGGAAACGATACCTATCAACTCGCTTCTAGAAACGAATATGGGCATTCCCTATTTGTATTTGATTCAAACGATGATATTAAAACGTTGCAACGAGGATTTAACGCGACCAGTAATGAATATGGTCACCCAGGAAGGTTAACATGACAACAATCATTCGCCGCTACATTGACCAAGACGAACAAGCGTTATTCGCCATGATGGAACAAGAAGGATCTGATTGGAAAGATTATTTTGGTAGTCAGGGGCGTCAGCAATACATCGCGGCCCTTAAGGCAAGCATCACGTTAGTCATGTTTGAACAAAACGAACTATGCGCTTACGCTAGAATTCATGAAGATGGTGGTTTCGGCGTATATGTATATGATTTGCTCGTGGGTAAAAATTTCCGTGGTAAAGGCTATGGCAAAGCATTGATGAGTCATGTCAAAACCATGTTTCCGGGGCAATCTGCCTATGTCATGAGCGATGTCGATGAATATTATTCTAAGCTCGGTTATGACCGGATCGGCTCGATTTTTGAAATCGGCTGAGAGGTGAGCACATGATTAGAAAATATATTTCGAATTAGTATAATTATTATTAGCAAAAACTAAGGAGAAATACTGATTATGACATATTTAGACGCATTACGCTCGCGGCGATCAAATTATGATTTGACGAACAAAACATCGATTCCGATTAGCGAATTGGAAGATTTATTGGCGCAAACGTTGGAATTAAGCCCAACCGGATTCAATAGCCAAAGCAGTCGCATCGTGGTGCTAGTCGAACAGAAACATCAAATGTTTTGGAATCTAGTGTTGGCGGGCATTAAAAAGGAAATCGGAGACACACCTTCGTTTGCGAAAAGTCAGGATAAGATCGCCAACCTGCGTCGCAGCGCTGGTACGATTCTTTTTTATGAAGATGAAAGCGTCAACGACGGATTAAAGGAAAAATTCCCGCTTTATGCCCATAACATCGGACTATGGTCTGAACAATCGCAAGGCATGTTGCAAATGAGCGTTTGGACGCTGTTAGCAAATTATGGCATGGGGGCGTCGCTCCAACATTATTCAGAGCTCGTGGCAACGCCGCTTACCCAAGCACTCGGTCTCAATCCCAAATGGCGGCTTATCGGGCAAATGCCGTTTGGAGTACCTGCAAGCATCCCGCAGCCAAAAAGCAAAATACCAGGTCGCAATCGATTAGTGATTGCCAAGTAACCATTTAAGACCTGCAATCACCGGGTCTTATTTTTTGCTTAATTACGGATACTGTTTAGTGATACTATTAAAAATATGGTCAAAATATTAGAAATGTTTCACAAGCCGATTGCGCATCGGGGACTACACGGTGGCGCTATCATTGAAAATTCGCTGGGTGCCTTCTCCGCGGCAATCGAACAAGGACTGGGTATTGAACTCGATATCCACATGATGGGTGATGGCACGATTGTCGTTCATCATGACGAAAGTTTGGACCGCCTCTGCGGAATCGACAAACGTCTTGATAACCTTAAGAGTGAAGACTTGGCGAAGTACCCGCTACGAGGTTCGGGTGAAAAGATACCGACTTTAAGCGAAGTTTTGAATCTAACCGCCGGCAAAGTTCCTTTGCTAATCGAACTCAAAATTTCCAATTCGTTCAATCCGGTGTTTACCGAAGGCCTGTTACGGTTACTTGATACTTATCCGCATAAGCAAATGATCGCCTTGCAATCATTTAACCCATATGCCGTCGCTTGGCTCAAAACGCATACGACCGATTATCCGATTGGACAACTGAGTTCCGGCAAGTTATCAGGGCAAAAATGGCATGTCCAGTTCATGTTTAAAACGCTGTTAGTCAACAAAATCTCACATCCCGACTTTGTTTCCTTCGATATCGAATATTTGCCTTCGCCTTTCGTGGCCAAGTGTCGGAAACGCGGCATGCCGATTATCGCATGGACGATTGATGATGAGGAAAAACGCGCGAAAGCGCTTTTATACACCGACCAATTTATCTTTGAAAAAATAACATTGTAAGTCAATTGTCTCTTTTTCAAATGTTTTTGCCTTTTTTTAAACGGCTTTCACGCATTAAGCCGTTTTTTCATAAAGCATATTGATTGACATGAAGTCGATCATCGTGTTCGTCGTTACAATTTCATTGTATGTCTGATAAATCACTATGTTATACTATCAACGTTGCAAGTGAAATTATGAACATTTTTACAAGTCTTTTAATGCGCAAACTCGATGGCCATAAAACGCAGTCTTGTCATACCGGCGTCGTCACATTGCCCGAGCGACAGATTACTAGCGTATTCGTGCCCCTCGTGGGTCCTAACGGCGCGGAAATCGAACTATTGGTTAAAGAAGGAGACAAGGTCAAAGTCGGGACAGTGATTGGGCGACGTAAAGACTTTTATGTCCCCATCTTCGCTTCAGTGTCGGGAACCATTAGTGGCCGCGTTAATCGCTACAATCCAATCGTGGGTCGAGCGACGCCACATTACGAAATCGTCAACGACTTTAAAAACGAACGGGCCGAACCACTGAAAACGGTATCGTTCGACACGCCAAAAGAGCAGTTGATCGAAGCAATCAAGGAAGCGGGACTCGTCGGACTTGGCGGGGCCGGATTCCCAACATACGTCAAATACCAAAACGCCAAAAACATTGACACGTTGATTATTAATGGTGTTGAATGCGAACCCTATTTATCGACGGACTACAAAGTGGCCGAAGCTTATGCCGAAGATGTGCTTAAAGGCGCCGAGCTACTTCGTCTGACCGCTGGGGCCAGTAAGTGTCTGATTGCCATCAAGGTACATAAAGACGCGATGAAAAACGCGATTAACGCTCATATCGGGCAATATCCTTCAATTAAACTCGTTGAAGTCCAAGATGCCTATCCGATGGGCTGGGAACGGACGCTCGTTAAAAAATTGACTGGGAAAAACTATGATAAATTCCCATCGGAAGCCGGCATTATCGTCAATAACCTGACGACGGCTTACGCTTGTGCTCGGTCACTGCTTTTTGGCGAACCGTTGACGCATCGTATCATGACGCTATCCGGTAATGGCTTGAACGCCAACACGAACGTCTTGGTGCCGATTTACACGCCAATCGACGTAATCGTCAATGCCATGGGGGGTTACGCCGCTGAAGAAGTAACGGCGTTTGCCGGTGGTCCAATGAGTTCCAAGGCGATAACCGATGATACCTTCGTCGTCCAAGCGGCGATGGGTGCTTACACCGTATTATTGCCCACGAAACATCACGAGATTGCTTGCCTGCGCTGCGGTGCTTGCACGGCCGCTTGTCCAGCCAACATTCAGCCAATCGAAATTAAATTGGCGCTCGATGGCGATAATGTTGACCGCTTGTTGAAACTAGACGTCAATCGTTGCGTTGAATGCGGTCTTTGTTCCTATGTGTGCCCTTCGGGCATCGAAGTGACGGAAGCCGTCAGAAAAGCTAAAGTCAAAGTGCGCATCGCCCAAGCCAAAGCGGCGTTCGCCGCCAAGAAGTGAGGTGCCTATGAAATTCATCGTCACGCCCGGACCATTCCAACGAGGCAAACATAAAACAGCGCTTGTCATGCGCGATTTAATGATTGCGCTTGTCATCGTATGGGCCGCCTCGATTATCTATAACTTTACGATTGCCCCCGCTTATGGAATCAAAGCCATCTTGATGGGTGTTGTGGCCATGGTGGTCACACTATTATGCGACGTTCTTGTCAGCGCGATTCGCTACAAACCTGATAAAGGTCCATTTGCGAAAGTGTTGCTTAAAGACGTTTTCCAAAACTTCAGTTTGGTCACAGCGCTCATATTTGCGCTGACATTGCCAATCGGCACTCCGTATTTCGTGCTCATCGTCGGAAGCATTTTTGGAACATTAATCGTTAAATACGCTTTTGGTGGATTTGGTCATAATATTTTTAATCCGGCCGCTTTTGCCCGCATTTTCGTCGCCCTAACGTTTGCAAGTTCGCTCACGCCACATTTGGGTGATGCTTCCATCGTTCCGACGCTAAGCGCCGGGGCGACCATTACAACGGCTTTCTCTTCATCGGGGAGCGCCATTGGCTTGAAATGGCTGACCGACTCCCTATCGGGATTGAATGTTAATATGGGTCAATTATGGCTCGGGTTTTATTCCGGTGCCTTAGGCGAACCATTCGCTTTATTAATTCTATTATTGGGAATCGGGCTCGCCGCCCGGCGCGCCTTAAATTGGCGCACGCCAGTATTTTATCTTGGCACCGTTGCCTTGACGGCAGTCGTGATTGCCCTATTCGCAAATCTTAATCCGCTTGATTACGCCTTGATTCATCTGGGAATGGGCGGTCTTATGTTTGGGGCGGTCTTTATGTTGACCGATCCCGTTTCCTCACCCACCTCACCGTTTGGTAAAGCTTTGATCGGCGTGATTGCCGGGTTGATGACGGTACTCATTCGGATCCAAGGTAACCTACCAGAGGGTGTCGTGTTCGCGATTGCCATCGCCAATGTCGTATCGCCACTGATCGATCGTTACGCTTTTGCGATGACCAACAAACATCTCGACAAGAAGTGGGCGATGATTGGCAGCTTGCTATTCGTCTCAATGGCGCTTAACGGGACGATTGCTTTCGTTCGCGTCAAAGGACAAGTCGACCCGTCATCATCCAGCTCGGAACCACCCCTCATCGAACCATTCAAAGTGCTTTCAGGCAGCGCTGAAAGTACCGCTTGCGACGACTATTGCTCGGCGCAAACGCAGGAGGTCAATGTCAATCTTGACGAAGCTTTTAATATTTTATCGATTGAACTACTTACCGCTTCAACAACCGGCGGAGTTTATCAAACGAATTGGGATGCCGCCGAAGAAGGCATTCTTGCCTATTACGCTTCGCTATCAATCGAAGAGATTCAAACGCTCGATGAAACGGCGCTTCCAGACGATGCTTTTGCCCTCGGCGTGACCATAAGTGGCCAGCGGCTGCTATTAGCAATTCAAGATGCCATTAAGGATGTGGAAATCTACACCGGTTCCGCCACAAGCAACGCTTATCCCGATCATTATGACGACCAAACCACGGAAGTGACCGTTTACGTCATCGACGGCCTCATCGAATCCATCGCGTTGGGAGGCACAGTGACCACGGGCGGCACTTATGCCACTCGTTGGGAAGCGGCCTACCCCGCTGTCTTCGATTACTACGTCGGCATGAGCGTCACCGAATTCTTAGCTTTAGGCGCGTTCCCGGCGGCAACCGATGCCTTCGTGATTGGACTAACTTACACAGCTGAACGCATCTATGATGCCATGATTGATGCCTTAAGCACTTATGGAGGTTAATTATGGATAAATCAATTAAATTACCAATCTTCCTTGGCTCGGTGTGCTTAATCGCCTCCGCGGCTTTGGCTGGTGTTAACGCCATTACGGCACCGATTATCAGCGCCCGCGAAGAAGCGGCGCGCATGAGTGGATATTTGTCCGTTTTAGGATTAGAATCCGGCGAAGGTTACACGATGTCGGATGTTTTAACCTCCGAAGGAGATTTAGCCTCGAAGGGCATTACCGATTATGTCTATTTTCTTGATAACGATGATGATTCGCTATTTGGCGCCGTCTATAACGCCACCGTCAGTGGCTGGGAACCAAACATCAAATTCCAAGTCGGTATTTCCGCTGGGAAATTCAGCGGCTACAACAGCATCTCCCATAACGAAACGGCATCCATTGGTGGCGTCTTCATTTCCAATCTCAGCGATATGATCGAAGGGGTTGCTTGCGATGACGCCGATGCCCTCAATGACGCGATTAACGCCTACATTAGCGGCAACATCGCCGGAGCGACGGCCAATTACTCGGGCGTGACTCGCAATGGCATCACGCGAGCGCTAATCGAAGCTGGCGCTCATTATTTGACATTGGAGGCTAGTTTATGAAAAAACTAAACATTGTTTTAGAAGGCATCGTCAAAAACAACACGACGTTCGTCGCTTTGTTGGGTTTGTGCTCGATTCTAGCCGTATCGTCGAATCTTTCAGATGCGTTTGGCATGGGCATGGCCGTTATTTTGGTGCTAATACTTACGAACCTGATTATTTCGCTGATTCGCAAAATCACACCCAATGATATCCGGATTCCGGTATTCATCGTCATTATCGCCTCGGTCGTCACCATCATCCAAATGTTGATGCAGGCGTTCACGCCTGATTTAGCACTCTCCCTTGGGGTTTATTTACCTTTGATTGTTGTTAATTGCATCATCATGGCGCGTGCAGAAGTTTTCGCAAGCAAAAACAATCCGCTTGATTCGCTACTCGACGCCGTTGGTAGTGGCATCGGATATTTCCTATCGATCGTCGCTTTGGCAGCACTACGGGAACTATTAGGAACCGGTGGCATCTCGTTTACGAATCCGTTTACTAACTCGGAAGTGTTTAATTTGTCGCTTTTCCCACAATATCGGATCGGATTGTTTGTACAGCCGGCTGGCGCTTTCTTGATGCTTGGCATCATGTTGGCCGTGATTAACGCCATTCAAATCGGTAAAACCAATCGCCAAGCTAAATCTAGCGGTGCTACCGTGAAGAAAGCGTAAGGAGAGCAACATATGGAACTTGTCACATTAATCATCTCCGCCATATTCGTATCTAACATCGTCTTAGTGCGATTTCTTGGCATTTGCCCATTTTTAGGCGTTTCAAAGAAAACGAGTAACGCCATCGGTATGGGACTGGCGGCGACATTCGTCGTCTTCTTTTCCTCACTGCTTTCGTTTGGTCTATATCACCTCGTGCTCAAGCCGCTCAATCTTGAATATTTGGCACTCCTTTCATTCATTTTGATCATTGCCTCGTTCGTGCAGTTCGTGGAAATGTTTTTCAAGAAATTCGTACCCGTGTTATATAAAGCGCTTGGTATTTATTTGCCGCTGATTACGACTAACTGCGTCGTGCTCGGCGTCGCCCTCGATAACATCAATAATGGATTTACTTTCTTAGAGATGATTGCTTACTCGATTTCTGTTCCCATCGGCTTTACAATCGTGCTTGTCGTTTTCTCCGTCATGCGCGAACGGCTCGATTCGCTAAATAAGGTGCCGGCACCGTTTAAAGGTACAGCCATCGCCTTGATTACTACGGCCTTATTGGCGTTGGCGTTTACGGGCTTTGCGGGGTTAGTGTAATGCCGACATGGGTTTCGCCGCTAGTCGGCATTGGCGTGATGACACTACTCGTCGTCGCCTTTATTATTAGCTATAAATTAAATAAAAAAACACCCGTGCCTAAAGGGTGCGAGGATTTAACGTCTGATTGCGATGGTTGTGCCATCTCTTCGTGCACGCTTCATGCGCAAAGCAAAGACAAAGTGGAGGTCATCTAATCTATGCCTTGGTATTTTCAAGTTTTAATCGCTTCTGGTGTGATGCTAGGCATCGGGTCGTTACTCGGTCTTGGTTTGGCTATCGCTAGCGTCAAATTAGCGGTCAAAGTCGATCCGCGTTATGAAGCCGTCATCAACATGCTGCCTGGTCTTAACTGTGGCGTATGCGGCCACCCTGGTTGCGCTGGGATGACTGAGGCGCTACTTAACGGAACGCAAAAAACGGTGTCCGCTTGTAAACCGAGCAAACCAGCCCAACGCGAACAAATCCGCGATTACATCAATAGCACGCCTGGTCCCGATGGCAAGGTGCTGAAAGTCGACATCTAATCGAATTGACCTAGGCAACTAGGTCTTTTTTGTCCATGAAACGAAAAATCGCATTATTCAAAAACACATACGACGTTTACATATTCAATCTTTTGGTGTTGCTGACTTCGCTGATTTTGGTATGGACCAACGTTTTCAACCAGCCTCAAGGCGTCCTCGTCGTTGGTGTTTATGTCGAGGCCGAACGTATCGACCAACTACTACTTTACGAAGAAACAACGAAAGTATATCTAAAAGAAGACTATCCGATTTTTCTAGGCGATATCACCTTAGAAATCGACAATGGTCGCGTCCGCGTCGAAAAGGAAACATCGCCACTTCATTATTGTTCAATTCAAGGCTGGGTATCGAGTCCCGGATTGCCGATTATTTGCGCACCTAATTACTTCATGGCGGTGATTGAAGAGGCGGTGATTGACGCATGAGCGGGCTTAGCGTACGTAAAATGACGCGCTTGGCCATTCTTTTGGCGTTAGGCGTTATTTTGAATTATATGGAGCATGTGCTGCTACCGACGGCGTTTATCGCCCCAGGCGTCAAGTTGGGACTCGCGAACACGGTTGGTTTAATTGTGTTATATTTCTTCGGCGTTGGCGAATTCATGGCGATTGGGTTGCTTCGCATTGTTTTGACATCGCTATTCACGGGCTTTGGCTTCAACTTTTTCATTGCATTATCGGGTTGGGGACTAGCGACGATTTTCGTAGTAATCTTATACTATTTCCAAAAATTCTCAATGTTTGGCTTATCGATGGCCGCGGCTGTCGCTCACGGTATCGGACAAGTTGTCATGGTTTCAATTTTGTATGAATCGGTTTATATGCTCAACTATTTGCCCGTGCTGACGTTTACGGGCATCATCAGCGGTTTGTTGATTGCACTTATTGCCAAGGAAGCGCTGCGCCGAATTGACGCCGTTCCTTATGTGGAGCCATAAACGATGAAACGATTTTTAGATTTCATTAAACAAAGCTTCAATAGTTTGAAAGCGATATTGAATCCACGTGAATGGACAATCACAATCGTGACCGTCATTTTATCAACCACGATTGCCACATCGGTGTTTTGGCTTGACAAAGACGATCCAAACGCCCAAATGCCGTTTGAATCAATCGGTTATTCACTCAAAGTCAAAACCGAAACCGGTGTCAATCAGTTGCCATTTCATACTTATTACCAATTGTTCTATGAGAAAGTCAATTCAGTTGATGAAAGAGCAAGTGCACGACAAATTTTTGAACAAATGGTGCCTCCGCTTCATAAAGTCAGCGATCGCTCCAATCGTTATTTGCTTGATGATGACGACCCCTCGCTTGGTCGCATCACCACGATTCGCGATGTCAACGAATCGCTTGGCAGCGGACAATGGATTGAAGTGCCCGAGCCGTTATATGAATTACTCCAAATAGGAAAACAACTAACGATTGCTACCGATTCCAATTTCAACATGTTCATCGGCAAGCCCGCTGATTACTGGAAAGATTTAATCGAAGATGACGCTTTTTCTTATGATTATGAGCTGCTCGATCCCTATTTCAATGCCAGTGAACGCGCTTATTTAGAAACGATCATGTCTTACGTTCCAATCACCGAGGATGAAGTTGAAGCCACTTTAGAGTTAAAAATCGAGGCTGAGCGCTATTACGCGAAACTTAATTCATTTAATGGAGCGCTAGTCGGCAATATGGAATTGACGATGGGCGGCCTTGCCAAGGGCTATGCTAACGATGTGATTAGCGCCACCTTAGCTGAACAAGAGCTAGTTCGTGGTTTTATCAATGGGGGTCAAAGTTCGATTTCGACGCTCGGAAATCGTTATGGAAACATTGCCTGGCCTCTAACGATGGCTTCTCCTCTATATGGCACGTCCAGTTCGTTTACGATTAGCCGACCAGGACGCTTCTCGGTTTCAACTTCGGGCGGATACGAGGGCAAACCAATCATGATTGATGAACAGGTCGTCTGGCGCCATCACATCATCGATCCATGGACTGGCTATCCTTCCAGCGAATCATTGCTCGTTAATGTGATGTCGCAAGACTTGTCATCAGCCACCCTAGACGCGTTATCGACGGCTTTGATGAATTTGACAATCGAGGAAGGCATGGCTTTGCGTGATGCTTTCATTGCCAATGGCCAAGAGCTTGAAATTGCATGGGTGGAAATAACCGCCACCTCGAAATTGAACATTTCGTATTCGCGCGGGTTTGATCCATTCATGCAAAGAAACCCTGAAAACATTTACAACATCATTGATTGATTTTCATAAAAGCGTTTTCATGCAAAATTATCATTGCATTATTATTTATAAATAATACAATAGTAAATGTTGAGAATTATTCTTTAAAAGGAGGATAAAATTTAAATGAATAAAGGACTCAAATTGATTTTCCCAGCAGCGTTGGCCTTGGTTGGATTGGCGGCCTGCGGATCATCGTCTCTCCCCGCGTCTACATCAGAAACCCCGGCGACCATGACCCTTAAAGCGGCCCATGGCTACCACGCTACCTACGCAGTCAAAGCAGCTGCCCGCGGCAACCCGCAACTCGTCCAAACCGATGTCACTTACGTCGGCGTCCTGCTTGAAGATGATGGCACGATCGTCGACCTTAAAGTCGATGTCATGCAAACCAAAGCCTATGGTGTCGATGCCACCAATACCGCCCTATTAGCGACCAGCGTCTTCACGGATACCGAAGACACCAAAACTAAATGGGATTTACTCGGCGCTTACGGTATGAAAGTCGCTTCTCCGATTAGCGCAGAATGGTACGAACAAGCTTACGCCCTTGAACAATACGCTGCCGGTAAGAATGTCACCACATTAATTGCCGACCTTAAAGGCGTCGGTGAAGAAGAAGTTTTCCAAGCCGACATCACGATGCACGTCGATGCATTTGGCGAAGCGCTTGAAGTCGCTTTACTCGAAAATAACTTCCGTGAATTCGATGTGCTCGAATCCGAAGTTGCTGACTTAAAGCTCGGCATTGGCATGTCCAGCTCGCAAGATGCGAAACGGACCAACGTCAACTTTGGCACCCTCGTTTTAGATGGTGAAACCGTCGTCGCCGCTGAAATGGACGTACTCCAAGTCCCATATACGATTACCGCTGTTGGCGATCCCGTCGTTTATGAAGTCGGAGTCGATGCCACTCGCGCTCAAGTCGATACTGAAAATGGCATTATCAAATCGAAAGTAACGCTCGAAGATGCTTATAACATGGCTGCCGCTTCACCAATCGGTGTTGAGTATTACCTCCAAGCCCAAACGCTTGAAGAATACCTAGTTGGCAAAACCTTAGATGTTGCCTTTGCCGCTTCCGCGATTGAAGATGATCCTTCACACGGGACCGTCTTAGCCGATGGCGCCACGATTGGCGTTACCGTTGGTATCGCTGACTACATCGCCATTTGGGAAGAAGCCGCCCTCATTTCCGAAGGCCGCGTCTTACCAACCGTTTAATTAACTTTCCAAATTCAACCAAAGTCCATGGTTCGCCATGGACTTTTTCTTTTTATAGTTCAAGCCATATTTTCATATTTAAATAAGAGCGTGGTTTTGATATTATTACTACGATACCCGTTAGGAGTGTAGTTAAACGGTATAACAGCGGTCTCCAAAACCGTTATTGGGGGTTCGATTCCCTCCACTCCTGCCATAATTAGCCCATTGGGCTTTTTTTATTTTTGTTAGTATTAATAAAATATTGTCTGTCTAAGCAAAATATTTCATCTTAAATATGAATACGCATTCAGGTAATAACAATAATTGCCTTGATATCGTCATTTTAACATCGGTATAATAATTACAATGGTAGTTCGAAAGGACAATTTATATGAGTAACCTTGACATAATTTTTTTCGTGTTAGTGCTTTTCTCTTGTTTAATCACGCTTGGTTATGTGTTTGTGATATTTCGCAAGATTGTCAAACTGAAAGTCGTTAACGCTGATGTTGATAATATCTCCGGCCATATTCGCAAAGGGGCAATCACCTTCTTAAAGCGCGAATTCATGGTCATTATTCCTTTCGTGGCCATTGTCGCAATTGTCTTGATGGCGTTAGGATTCATCCCGATATTTCACGGCGCTGAAGGCGTTGGTTGGGAAGCGGCAATTTGCTTCTTAGTCGGTGCGCTATTTTCTGGACTTGCCGGTCTGATTGGTATGATGGCAGCCACCAAAGCCAATGCCAGAACTACCGATGCGGCGATTAATACAGGCATGAGCGGCGCGCTTAAAATGGCGTTTTCAGGTGGGTCTGTCCTTGGTTTAACCGTTTCTGGTATAGGTTTGTTAGGCCTGACCGGTTTATTATTCCTGTTTAACTATGTGTTCATCGCTTTAGGTGATACGCCGCTAGAAGCGATTCGGGCGGCCACCCATGTCGTGACCGGTTATGGTCTTGGCTGTTCGATGATCGCGCTATTCGGCCGTGTCGGTGGCGGTATTTATACTAAAGCCGCTGATGTCGGCGCTGATATCGTCGGAAAAGTCGAATCGAATATTCCCGAAGATGATCCGCGTAACCCAGCGACGATTGCCGATAATGTCGGCGATAACGTCGGTGACATTGCCGGTATGGGCAGCGATTTGACCGAATCATTCGTCGGTTCGATTATCTCGGCGATTACTTTAGCAAGTATTTATATTACCCATGATGCGGTCCTCGACTTACTGAATAATGTTTCTTGGGTCGTATTTCCACTAATCATCGCCGGGGCAGGTACTCTTGGCGCTGGCCTTGCTACTTTCATTATCCGGTCGCGTCAATGGAAGAACCCGCAGCGGACACTGACTGTTTCCACATATATTGCGACGCTTGTCGTTTTCATCGCCTCAATCTTCCTCAGTATCTTTTATTTAAAGGAACCACGCGCGATTGTAGCCATCGGCGCCGGTCTTGCCTGTGGAATCGGTGTAGGATGGGTGGCTGAATATTACACCTCATCTGATCATAAACACGTTAAAGATATTGCCAATGAATCACAAACCGGTCATGCGACTAACATTATCGCCGGCCTTGGAATTGGCATGAAATCAACCGCCTTGACGATTATCATCTTGGTGTTAGGCATCATTGTTTCATATCTAGTCATGGGCGGAGCCTCAGGTTTTGGCAATTATGGGATTGCCCTAGCGGCTGTCGGTATGCTTTCAACGGTCGGTATCACCGTCAGCGTCGATGGTTATGGACCCATCTCCGATAATGCCGGGGGCATTGCCCAAATGGCGGAACTAGACCCCCATGTTCGCAAAATTACTGACAAACTCGATAGCGTCGGCAATACGACGGCCGCCATTGGAAAAGGATTTTGTATCGGTAGTGCGACTCTTACTTCTCTCGCACTCGTCATTTCATTTGGACAGGCCACCGGGCTTACTCCTGATAAGTTTTCATTGATGGAACCACGCGTTATTATGGGCGTCTTAATCGGCGGCATGCTTCCGTTTTTATTCTCAGCGATGGTCATCGGCTCAGTCGGACGCGCCGCTAACGAAATGGTAGTTGAGATTCGGCAACAATTTAGAAACGATCCTTCGATTTTAGAAGGCAAAACGATGCCGGATTATGAAAAGTGCATCGATATTTCCACGAAAGCATCACTTAAAGAAATGGTTTTACCGGGCGTTTTAGCAGTTGTTTCACCCATTGCCGCGGGATTAATACTGGGGTCTGAGGGACTGGGCGGACTACTGATTGGCGGTCTTGTCAGCGCGATTATGCTAGCCGTGTTCATGGCCAATTCTGGTGGCGCTTGGGACAATGCTAAAAAATTCATTGAAGAAGGGGCATTCGGTGGTAAAGGCAGTGAAACGCATAAAGCATCAATTACCGGAGACACCGTCGGCGATCCGTTAAAAGACACCGCCGGACCATCGATGGACATCTTAATCAAACTGATGTCGATTATCTCACTGATTATCGCTCCGGTGCTTGAACAAGTGCCCTCGCTATGGGACATCATTGCCGGAACACTATAAAATTAAGAGTAAAAGAAGAAATGAAGGGCTCTCGAATGTTGAGAGCCTTTTATGTTGTCGGTATAATATAATGATGAACATGATATATCTTGATTATGCCGCGACGACGCCTGTCCATCCGCTTGTGTTAAACGCCTTTAAGCGTGCGGCTTTAAAATTTCCCGGCAATCCCAATTCCGGCCATGCCCTTGGTCTTGATTCCTCGCGTGAAATTGCTAAATCGCTAAAAAGAATGCGTTTAGCGCTTGGCTTATCAATCAAGTATGAATTGACACCCACAAGTGGCGCCAGCGAATCCAATAATCTTGCATTAAAAGGCATCGCTTTTTTAAGTGGCAATCAGGGCAAACGCATTATTACTACCGCATTTGAACACTCGTCAATTACCGCTTCCGCTAATTATTTGGCAAAACTAGGTTATATCATCGAAATTGCACCGAGTGACAGTCATGGCCGTGTTGATGTTAACGCCCTTGATGCGATGATTAAAGACGACACTATTTTAGTGTCGATCTGCTCGATCAATTCTGAAATCGGCATGCGGCAACCGATTGATGAAATAAAGACGATGCTTAAAAAACATCGCCATGTGTTATTTCATGTTGATGCCACCCAATCAGTCGGTAAAGAGCAGATTGATTTAAATGGGATTGATTTAATCAGTCTGACAGCCCATAAGATGTTTGGTATTAAGGGAGTCGGCCTCCTTATCAGCCACGAACGTGTGCACCTTATTCCCATAATTCACGGCGGCCACTCGACGACTTTAGCGCGACGAGGGACCCCGGCGACCGAACTTATCTTATCGATGGAAAAAGCGTTACATCTTGCTTTAATGAATTTAGTGAATAATTACCAGCATGTTGTCGCTATTAATCGCTATGCCCGAGAGAAACTCGAGCATGTCGAGGGTGTCATCATTAACAGCACGCTCGATGATCTTCCCCATATTTTAAACTTTAGTTTGATCGGGAAAAGTTCACGTGACGCTGTTAATTATTTTTCTAGTCATGATATTTGCATATCCAATCATACGGCTTGCGAAAGCGATATCGATTTGTCGTCAGGCGTCTATGCGCTAACCGGCGATCGACAACGAGCGATCAGCAGCATCCGTCTTAGCTTCTCCTATTTGACGACAACCAGCGAAATTGATCAATCGATCGAAGTAGTCCGGGAATATATGTCATGAAAAAAATTATGCTATTTACCGCGGTATGGTGTCCGAGTTGCCTGATTATGCGGCCCCGGTATCAAACAATCGTACGAGAACATCCCGATATTCAGCTTGAGGAATATGATTTCGACGAGAGTCCGGCACTAATAAAACAATGCGCGGTTGGAAAAACGTTACCCGTAGCTATCCTATTTGATTCACAAAAGAAAGAAATCGACCGCTATGTCGGTGAAATATCACTGAAAAAATTGCTGGATACATTTAAATCAATATGAAGCTTAATAAGTATTTTAAAATTGCTTTATCGCTTCTAGTAGGCGCCGGCCTACTTTTTTCTAGTCAAGCTACTCAACCAGTCAAGACATATGCTGAAACGACAAGCTATGACGTTAATGTGTACTATTTCACAACGCCAGGCTGTGGTCATTGCGCTTCCTTAAAAACCTACTTAACTGAACAAGAAGAAACTAGATCTAATCTAACACTGACCGAATTCGATATTAGTGATACTCAATACCTTGATTTACTGGAACAGACGGCCGACATCTTCTCAGAAACTAACGTCGCCGTTCCATTTACCGTCATCGGCGGGAAGCATTACGTTGGATTTAATAATGTCATTAAAGCGTCACTGGGTCGATTAATCGAACGCTATTCGCAGACTGAACAAGTCGATATCATGGCTAAAATTATTGCCCAGGAGCCAGTTTTGGCAACCGATTTTGATCTAACATCGGACTATGAATACGATTTGCCCTTAATTGGAACGGTCGATGTACGTGACATATCGCTTGGTCTTATCGCCGTTGCCCTCGGTTTCCTCGATGGCATCAATCCTTGCGCGATGTGGGTATTACTATTTTTAATATCACTTGTGCTCGGCTCTAGCGATAAGAAACGCATTTGGGCGATCGGCGGCGTATTTTTGCTTACTTCGGGCATCTTTTATTTCATTATGATGATGGCCTGGATGCAAACGATTCAGTTATTAATTGCCAAAGTATACTTTCAGATTATCGTTGGCGTATTTGCGCTTCTAGCAGGTGCTTATAATGTATATTCATTTACCAAAGCTCAAATCAAAAAAGAAGATGGTTGTGAAGTCACCAGCGTCACCACAAAGCAAAAACTTGCCGCGCGTGTTAAAAAGATTGCCGCGATATCTTCACTACCTTTAGCACTTCTGGGCGTCGTCGGATTAGCGATCGTCGTCAATGCGATTGAGCTAGCCTGTTCCACGGGACTACCACTTATATTCACACAAATACTTGCACTAAACGGTTACGTCGGCGCCGCTTCGATTGGTTATATCCTGCTTTATATCCTTTTCTTCCTTATCGACGACTTACTAATTTTCGGAATCGCCGTGGTGACGCTTAAAGTGAGCCCACTATCGACGAAACTAGGAAAATATGCCCACCTAATCGGCGGCATCATCATGGCGCTTATCGGACTTTTGATGATCTTTGCCCCGGAAATATTAATGTTCTCATTCTTATAAGGAGTCAGTATGAAACGCGTGGCGATTATCGGAGCGGGGGCGTGCGGACTGTGGACCGCGATTGCGCTATTAAAGGGCAAACAAAAGCTTGCCATCGATCTTTTCGAACGCTTCGATAATGTCGGTAAAAAAATTGCGATGAGCGGTAATAGCAAGGGGAATGTCTCCAATATCAATATCCGCGCCAGTGCTTATAATAACCCAACCTATGTTGCGCCACTAATCAGGCGATATAACGCCAAATGGGCGCTTGATTCGTTTGAATCGTTTGGGATTAAAGTATTAGTCGATGAAGCTGGTCGCGTCTATCCGATCTCCGAAAACGCCAAATCAGTCGTGATGACGATGAAAGATATTCTTCAAGATGAGCACGTCTGTATGTTTGAAAATCATCCGATCAATGATATCGGCTTTGACCCCGTTACTAAGATTTATACGATTGATGGACAGCCCTATCATGCGGTCGTCTTAGCGACCGGCTCTAACGCCGGGATGGGGCCGAAAGTTCCGCCAAGTTCACTACCAACAATTAATAATCGTCAGATATTCAAACAAACGAGACGATTTCCGGCCTTATGTGCGATTGGGGTAACCGACGATGTCCGACTAATCGAAAATGTTCGGGTTAAATGTAACCTCACCTTGTTATTAGGCGAAGTTGAATACGGCGCGAAAGGTGAAGTTCAGTTTATCTCTGGGGCGATTTCTGGCATCGCTGCATTTGTATTATCAAGTTTCATTGCTAGAAGTATGGTCAGTCATGGTCAAATCAAAACTCCGGCGCTACTCGTACTTGATTTAATGCCGTCACTCTCATATAAGCAATTGCGTGATTATTTGGCGACTTATGTTGATGGTAACAGCTTTAACCGTTATTCATTGACAGGGCTATTTCATCAAAATCTAAGCACTTGGATCTTCAATCGTTATCAAGATACACATCAAGCAAGGTTCGATGGCGAAAAGCTTACCGAGCTTATTAAAAATATGCCATTTGCGGTTGATGCTAAATATATTGCTCATAACAATCAAGTGCTGGCCGGAGGCGTCGACACTTTCCAAGTCGATAACCAAACGCTGGAATGCATTGAGTATCCTAATCTTTATATTGGTGGTGAAGCGCTTGACATCGATGGACTATGTGGCGGTTATAACTTACATTATGCCTTCGCCTCGGGTGAAGCGATTGCCCAAGCGATTATTAAGAAAACGAGGAATTGATTATGAAACAGTTGACGATTGCGATTATCGCCCATGACCACAAGAAAGCGGAAATGATTACCTGTTGTCAAACTAATCACGCCGCATTATCAAAGCATAAACTGGTGGGAACGGGAACAACCGCGCGCCTTGTGGGCGAGAAAACCGGTCTGAAAGTGCATGCCTATTTAAGCGGGCCGCTAGGCGGTGACCAACAAGTTGGAGCGGCGATTGCCACCGGACAAATTGATCTAGTCATCTTTCTAGCCGACCCACTGACCGCGCAACCTCACGATCCCGATGTTAAAGCGCTTCTGAGAATGGCCGAGGTTTATAACATCCCGATGGCCATTAATATTGCCACTGCTGATTTAATCATCAAATCCGCCGTTTTGGACTAATATGAAGACGATTCTTCAGTTAGTCGACGACCAATATCCCCAAGGGCAAATCACGCATACGCGCCTTATTTCTCGCGGTGTGCTTTTTAACGATAAACAAGAAATCGCCCTAACTAAAATACTCGAGGATGATAAATTCGGCCACCGCGATTATTATGAACTGCCTGGTGGCGGTCTCGCTGTGGGCGAAGACCCCCGGCAAGCACTCATGCGCGAACTCGAGGAAGAAGTCGGCTATTCATGCAAAATCATCGCCGAAATCGGCGAGGTATCTGATTATTACAATCTGATTGGACGGCATAATCGTAACTTTTACTATTTAGCGCAAGCGATTAATTATGTGGGACAGCGACTTGAAGAAAAAGAAATCAGTCGCATTGAGAAAATCGTCTGGGTTCCGCTGGAAACGGCGATTGCCCTATATGAACAGATGGCACCCACACTGATCAGCGGGCTCGTACGTCGCCGCGAATTGCCAATCTTATTACTCGTGCGACAAATGCTTAATCAAGGTTAATTTGGCTTTACATCGGTGTCATTTGTCGCTAATATATTTAAGCACGCGGCGAACGTGGTGAAGGGGTTAACACACCTGGCTGTGAACCAGGCACGCGTGGGTTCAAGTCCCATCGTTCGCCCCAT
>Ga0116204_1000610_pt1 | contig 20391 bp, 9 predicted proteins | sample LakKivwa52mmetaG_FD_94481 | JGI IMG/M metagenome (GOLD analysis project Ga0116204, IMG submission 94481) | Anoxic lake water microbial communities from Lake Kivu, Rwanda to study Microbial Dark Matter (Phase II) - Lake Kivu water 52m metaG | ecosystem: Environmental > Aquatic > Freshwater > Lake ... | reverse complement strand
AGAGATATGCCGATGCCGGTATCTGCAACATCAAAGCCCAGCATCATCTTGTCATCAGCAGCTCGGATGGTGCTAACGCTGAGGACAACCTCTCCCTCCTGGGTAAATTTGAGGGCATTGTTGATGAGGTTATTCAGGATCTGGCGGATTTTGTTGTCGTCTCCATAGTAAAGATCGCGGATCTGGTCATCGATCTGAAGCCGGAGCTTGAGACCCCGATTCATGGCTTCGATGTTGTAATGGGTCAGGATGGAGGAGAGCAAAGTCCGCAGTGAAAAGGAGCGGTCGGTCAATTCAAACTTGCCTGCCTCGATCTTTGAGAAATCGAGGATATCATTGATGATCTGCAATAGGGAAGAGCCGGAGTTTTGGATGATCTTGACAATCTCCTTGGCCTGGGGATCGAGACTGCTGCCAAGCAGGATCTCAGCAGTGCCAATGATCCCGTTCATGGGGGTGCGGATCTCGTGAGACATCTTGGCGAGGAAATCGGACTTTGCCTTATTTGCCGCTTCAGCAACCTCCTTGGCAGTCTCCAGTTCCAGGGTGCGTTCCCGATCTTTGTCCTCAAGTTCGTTCTGGTGACGCTGGATGGTTTCCCTATCCCGGTTGATGGTGCTGAGCATGGAGTTGAAGGCATAGCCCAAAGTGGCAAGCTCATTAGTGCTGTTATAATCAAAGCGAGCGTTGAAATTTCCATTTTCCACTTCTTTTACCAGGTTCAGCAAGCGGTTGATCGGTTTGGAAATCGACCACATGATGAAGAACAAAGTGGCATTTGAAAAGAGGAAAGCGACGAGGATAAAGAGTAATTGGTTTTTTTGCTCTGTACTGCGGACGGCGGCATTGTCTCTGGCTTTGTTGGCATATTCGATGCGAACCTCATCCGCAAGCTTGGAGAGAGTTGCATCCAGTTCGCTGGTGGCTTGATTGAAGAAACGGATCGAGCTTTCCAGATTTCTCTGGCTGCGTCCTTCTCTTTCCAGGGCAGAGGAATAGGCATCGATCCGGTTGATGAGAGCTGAATTGCGCATGGCAAAACGGCGAAGATTGTTGCGGGCAAACTGCCAGGAGGCAAAATTGGCGGGAGTGGGGTTGGAGAGGTATTGATACTGGCTTTCCTGCAGGCGTTTGAAGCCATTTTGGATCTCAATCGGGGTGGCTGTGCTGATCTGGTTTGAGATTTCTCTCAGGGCTTGCTCCAGGGAATCGCGGCTGGTTTTCTGGGTTTGCCGGAAGTTATCCACCTGCTGATATTTCTCGAAGAATTCCTCAAGGGTGGATTTTATCTGCAGCAGTTTATCCTTGTCCCTTGGCATACTTGCCATGGCAGTATCGAGATTTTCTTCTATCTGCAGGCGCTTGGCCTCAAAGTCGTAAGTATCACCATTTTCGGTTTGGAGCAGGGAGTAGATACCTTTGGTTTTGATGTCCAGGAAGTCCAGGTAAATACCGGTGATACTTTCCTTCTGTTCGTTCAAGACCTCCATCTCACTTTTGATCTGATCGCTGTTGCGGTAGGTGGTTAGCACCAACCATATAGAAAAGCTCATCACCATCAGCATCAGCACGATGATGAAAGTCAACATCCGGCGAAAGGTCTTGAACATAAATAATTTACGCAGCTTTTTATGCGGCTGCCAATTTGCTCCTTATCTTTCGGCTAAACCGAAATATATTATAAAACCATAGTTTTGGAAACGGTCAATAGAGTCAAGGATTTTAATAATCGTCCAGACGTCCAAACTCCGGACTCTCCACCCACTGCTCGGGACGTAAAAGGAGGTCTATGATGTTATCCAGCAGGATAAGCTGCTTTTTCTTCTGGGTGATGAGTTGGTTCAGGAAGCCGGAAAGCTCTGAACCGGCAAACTTTTGCAGTGCTTCCTCGTAGGAGCTTAAGGCCCGTTTTTGGATATCCTGGGCAAAGCGGTAGAGCGCGAGGTGGTCGATCTCGCAGGAGAATTCATCAATTCTGGCTTTGAGTTCATGGAATATGCTGCGGGAGGCGGAGAAGAAATCACTGTTTGAGAAATCCGGCTTGCCGGCATCCAACCAGCTTTGAAGGGAGTCCAGCTGACGCTTCTGCTCCCCTGCAAGCATGATCAGGATGTTCTTCACACCTTCATTGTAGGAGCATTTATCTATCAAACTCCGGAAGTATTCGTATCCGGTGTTTTCAATTTCGATGGCGGTTTCTATGATGTTTTTCATTTTTTGGTTCCTCATTCTTTTATTATTATGGAAGTTTTATGGTGTACTTCCCTGATATCAAAATAACCGGATTTCGAAGGCAGGCAACGAGCATTGTAATGACTTTGGATACACACATTGCCAGAGATAATCGCAAACATTGCCCATCCAATCATAACTTGTATATGGCGTAATCATGGCGTTGTCATTGCGTAGAATCCTACGCAATGACAACGCCATGATTACGCAATGATAACGCCCTGTCCACAGGGGGCAAGGGGCGATGGCAGGATTATTTCATCAGTAGCATTTTGCGGGTGGCACGGTAACCATCGAAGCTCATTGTGTAATAATACACTCCACTGCCAAGCGGTTTTCCGGATTGGTCCAAACCATTGAAGACAGTGCTATAATATCCAGCAGCAGCGTGTTCCCGCTCCAGGGTGCGAACCTTTTGGCCTTTGATATTATAGATTTCGATTTTGACTCTTCCGCCCGTCTTGAGCGAATAGCGGAGATTGGTATTGGGGTTGAATGGATTGGGAAAAGCATTCATAAGCTTCGTAACAAGCGGAGTTTGGGGATTGTTCTCCTCCGCTTCCTGATTGACCAGAATTGAAACCGGATCGGAATAGAAGATCCGTCCATCATAATCAATGCCCTGTAACCAGTAATGATAAGTGTTACCGGTCTCAACATCGGTATCTGTGTAGCCATAGGTGTGGGCAATTGCTGTATTGGTTGCCTCAATCAGGTTTCCGGTTTGGATGGCATCACTCAATTGGTCGGTATCAGAGCGATGCAGATAAAAACCCAATACTCCGGTTTCGGACTGAGTTGTCCATTCCAGCAGCACCTGCCGGTTGGCATTCAAAACCGCTGTAAAAGAGGATAGGACGATCGGCAGAGTTTCGCCTTCGATATCGCCCTTGGCAGCCAGAAACTCAAAATCGGTGCCACGTCCCTTAAATCCCGCACTCATATCCAGGAGAAAAACCAGAACTCCCGAACCGGCATCATAGCTCTCGGAAATCAAAGCAACCTCAACCCAGATGGAACGCGTGAAACTCCACTGATAAACATTTGTGAGGCGAGGACCTGTGTATTCAAAATGGATCAGGGCTTCATCAATTGGCGGATCGCCAATACTGCCCGTGCAGGAAAAACCAATCATGGAGACAACCGGTACTGGGTAGGGACTGGCTCCAGCGGTTAGTTCCATTGTCACATCCCTTACTTCAGCAGCAGTTGCACCGGTATCGAGTTCCAGATAATCGATATCATATTCCTCAAGGGTAATCGCAGTTAGCTCCACCGTTGTATCTCCCACCGGGATGCTTCCTTCGTAAGCATAGTAGCCGGTATAGGTTACCCGCACTTCCACATCATCTATACTGAGCGGAGCCATGGCATTGTCCGGACTTGCTACGAAGGCAAGCTTGACTGTTTCTCCGGCATAGGCGGAAAGATCGATCACTACTTCGGAATCATAGAGAGTGTTGTGTACCGGATTGTTCCAGGTGGCCAGCACAGTCCAGGTTCCACCTGCATATACCAGCACGTAGAAAGCATTGAAAAATCCCGGTTGCTGGTTGTATGCGAGCCAGAAACCCAGCTCCGGAGTGGAAACGGAAGGAAACTGAAACGAGGGAGTGATCAACCAGTCATAGGAAGGCTGTCCAAAGGGAGGTGAGGTCATGGCATAGCTGCCATTATGCACATTTTCCGGGGTGCCATCAGGAATCCATCCGCCCATAGGGATAGTAATCAGGTTATTGCCATTCAAACCTCCTTCCCACTCCCAGTTATAGGCACTCACCCACAGAGCTGGGGGATTGGCTGCATCCTCAAAATCCTCGGTGAAGGGGTATTCAGTTACAACTGCATCACTTCCGGTGGTGAAGCTATAAACACTGCTGGTTTCAACTCCCGCAGGATTTCCCACCACCACCCGCCAGAAATATGTGGTGAGTGGATCCAGAAAAACTGGAGATATATAGGAGTTGTGCACTGTGCTTCCATCACCCTGCACCAGCGCTGCCGGAGCAAGGGCAGTTACATCTGCCTGCTCAGTGGAGAAATAGGTGTAGGTGTAGGTGGGGTCGGAGAGTGGGGTTGGACCATAATTGATCGTCCAGGTAAGCAGAGGATTTTGATTGATCGGGACATCGGGACAGGGATCGGCCGGATCAAACAAACTTGCCGGCAAGGGAGGATAATATAGCGGAAGGAAAGCACCTTCATCAGCTCCAATATCCGGCTTGGTGGTGCTTCTGAGGTCTCCGTCAAAATCGTGGGTAATCCAGGTGATTTCATAGAGGCCGGCTGAATATGAGGCACGCCCCTCTACAGGTGTCTCGACTGCTGGGTTGATATGCAGGTTTGTTGCCGAAATGAGTTGAGGATCAATGTCATAACTGTGATAATCATTGTGGGTAAGCGATCTCCAGCCACCCAGGATTACGGCTTCCTCCTCACCATATAGGCCAATATAGGAAGCACCCCCACCGGTGTAATAGATATTATAGTTCGAGAATCCACCCATGCTGGGATGGTAAATATTCTCACGGGCAACGATGCAATAATGACTCACCCCGCCAAAAATACAGTCGTTGATATTGGCAAAGATATTATTCCGGATGCGGTTGTATCCCACGGAGGAGGCATCCCCCATATAACAGGCAACGCTTTGATATTCAACAAAGTCTTCCGTCCCGATCCAGACAGTATTGAAATCCACATCACAATATCCATCCGGGATAATTCCACGCACACTGTAGTGGTTGCCACTGTCGTTCCGGTTGCTATCCAGATTATAGATCATATTATTGTAAACCCGGCAACCTTCCACTCTCATACCTGTTATGGCCTGGCCTGCCGTGGAGCAGTTGAGAACCAGGTCATGCACCCGGTTTTGATAGATCATGCCGCCCGTACCCCAAAAGCCCTGAATACCTATTCCCGCCTCGGATGCATAGAATTCACTGACCTCGTTCTGGTAGATCCGGACACCATCGAAGCCAATTGCCGTAATTCCCAGAAATGTTGTTGGGATCAAACTTGGCAGATCATTGGGATATCCCTGGATGCTGTTGCCAAAAACCTCGCAATCAAGATCATAGAAGAGCGGATTGATCAGAACCTGAGCATTGGTCAGGGTGATGCCATCCCGGGCGGTGATAGTGTTGTTAAAATAGTTATTAAAAGAATTTGTGCCATCCTGGTCTTCGGGATGTGCCATGACCTCCTGATAGATACCGGTTCCACCCCGGACAGGATTTTGAATGGTGATATTGCACCCGGAGATATCAATATGTTGGGAGCCGACCAGAAAGTCGTTGCTACTGACAAAATAGCCATATTCCAGAAAGCTGGAACTGGAGTTGATGTCTATCTCAGAAATCCGGACATGGCTTGCACCCCAAAGCGTGAAAGCAGCATCTTCTTCACTTTGGACATTGCCATTTGAGTCGATCACCGGGTTTGCTCCCACTCCGGATTTGCGGATCAGGATGGGATTGCCAGCACTGGGTCCGGAAACAACCAAAGGTGGGATTTCCTCATTGAAGACAGAGCCGGCCGAGACATTGACCGTGAGTCCACTTGCCCCAACCCCGTGAGTGTTGATATCATCGATAGCAGCAGCCAGCGAATTGTAAACATCCCCACCAGGAAATCCAGCCGAGTTGACTGTCTTGATACCGGTAAATGGTGCTGCTTCCAGGACAGTGAAATCATCTATGTTCCAGCCACTCAGCTCAATCAGGTCATTGGAAAAGTATGTGAACCGGAATTGAACATGGGTGTGCCCATCAGCAAGATCGGAAATATCCAGATAGTGCTTTGTCCACTTTTGTTCCCTATGGTCAACAACCCTGTCCACTAAACGCCAGGCACCACCATCAACTTTCATATATAGGTGACCGCCATCACGGTCGGCACTGTCATTGCCACGTCCCTGAAACTAAGTGAAGCTCCAATACGTAACCCTGAGATCACTTGCTCCGGCAATATTGATAATTGGGCTTTGGGCATAATTATCCATCAATGACTGCTCACCGGAATAGTCACCACTGGCGTTTGTACCAAGCACCAACAATCCGGAATGGGGAGCCTGGCAGGTATTTCCACCACCTGGCGCAGCAAGCGAAAAATCCCCGGTCAAAGTCCAATCCGCCGGGGGGCCTTCAAAATCCGTGCTGTATAGTTCAACCCTGGTTTGAGCTGATACAGCCGTTATGCAAAACAATAAAAACAACAATCCGGTAACACACACTATGGGTCTCATTTGTCTCTCCTTAAATATTGACTATGTTGACAGTTTAATTCAGATCAAGGTTCTGTCAAATCAAATATTAGAACACCATATCTTCCATCCAATTACAATATCACTTGGAAATCCACCGAGATCAGGAAATCTGGATAAACTCCGCTGACTTACTCATAGGCACTGACGTCTCCATAGTAGTTCACATACTTCAAAAACTCCTCATATAACTCATCCGGAGAGAATTCGGAGTATTTATCGTCGTTGAACTTGTTCACAATTTCCTGCCGGGGTATGGCAATCATGTAGGTTATGTCGTCATATTCATCATACCAGAAGCCAACAACCTCCTGAATGGAATTGATCTGCCTTTTATGGGACGAATTGGATGGCTCGCTTGCCTGAACCCAGGTATAGAAAAAGATCATTGATGACCAGGCAACATATTCATAGGCCTCATTTTCGGAGACCAGAGGCCCCTTGGCTGCCCAAACCTGCTTGCCATCGATGTTATCGAACCCGCCGGTAGCAAAAAGTTTATCCAACACCTCATCATAACTCTCAGCGAACAGCAGGCTGCCCGCAAGGAGGATCAGCAATATTAAGAAACACTTATTCATTATCATCTCCCAGATGCTTTTTCATGCTCTCATTGTTTTAAATAATGTCATAATTGTCAAGTCAAAATGCATTGAGATACAAAAAAGATGGCGTTCACATAAACCTTGACAGTTAGGATGCCTTGCAACAGGATGGCGACGAAAGAGTTTGTTGTTTGGTTTTCCGGTATGGAATATCTTCTCCGGAACCACGTTTGATGGCAATGATAAATACTTAAAAGGAGTTTGTTATGAAGTCGCTTCTGATTTCTCTCGTAATAGCTTTTTCCTTCCAGGTTGTATTCGCACAGATTGCCGTTGCTCCGGAGTCCGGCACTGACACTTTGGAAGATCCCTATATGATAGCAGCTCTGGAAAATCTTTATTGGATATCACAGAATCCGGCAGTTTGGGGTTCATATTTTAAACAGGTGGCGGATATTGATGCCTCTGCCACTGCAACCTGGGATCCGGATGGATCTGGCAATCCCAGGGGCTGGACTCCAATCGGAAACAGCACCATAAAATTCACTGGTGTTTATGATGGTGGTCATTACACTATCTGCGACCTTTATATAAACCGACCCTCCAGCGACTACATAGGACTTTTCGGATGGGTACGAAATGCCACTTCCACCGATTGGCGGCAAACAATATATCGGGTTGGACTGATCGATGCCAACATAACAGGCCATAACTATACCGGCGCTTTGATAGGTTGGTTTGCGGGCTGGTTTGAGGGCTCCTGGAACTGGCCGGTCAACCACCGTCCTTATATTGACCGCTGCTATGCCACCGGAACTGTCAATGGCAACCAGTATGTGGGTGGTTTGATTGGTTATTCCGATCGTGCCCACGCCATATTCTGTTACAACACCTGTATAGTAACCGGTGGATATCGGGTGGGAGGTATCTCCGGTTCAATCATGTATCATTGCAGCATTACCTATAGCTTCAATACCGGCAGAATAAATGGCTCAAATGAGTCTGGCGGTTTAACCGGGTTTATGAGTGAATACTCCAGCATAACCCACAGTTATAGCAGCGGATACATCATGAATGGAACCAATGTGGGTGGACTGGTAGGAACCGGAGCAATGTTGAGCTCAGGTTCTCAATACTCCTTCTGGGACACCGAAACATCAAACCGTTTAACCTCTTATACCGGCACTCCCAAGACCACGGCACAATTGAAGACCCGCAGCACCTACGGAGCCCAGTGGGACTTTGAAACCGAGAACCGCCACTGGTGGATGGTGGAGGGTGAAACGCGCCCGCTCATGCTCAACGTCAGCAAATCCCGAATATTCAATCCCTACCACCTTCAGATGATGAGATTCAATCTCTCGCGGGATTATATCCTGAAAAGAGATATTGACCTTTCCTGCATCCAGAATCCAGCCGATATTTGGGGTACAAACACCAATGCCGAAGGTGGCTTTGCTCCGATTGGAACAAGCTCTGCTCCTTTTACCGGTTCTTTGGATGGTAATGGATTCACAATCAGCAACCTCTATATCAAAAGATCGGCAACAGACCACCAAAGCTTGTTTGGAGCATGCAGCGGAGCAGCTTTCCAGGATCTTGATGTAAACGACAGCTATGTAAAAGGGCAGACCTATACTGGTGGAATTGCCAGCACTCTTTCCGACGATGCCTCTATAAGCAATTGCAGCTTCAATGGAACCGTGATCGGAACCTGGCAATTCACTGGGGGAATGGTTGGAGATCTGAACAGTTCCTCCCTGACCTATTGTTCCACTACTGGCAGCGTTTCCGGTTCCTCCTGGGTTGGTGGCATTGCCGGAAGTTCTCAGAATGATGCATCAGTTACCAATTCATACAGCCGCAGCAGTGTAACTGGCTCTGGCCGGGTTGCTGGCTTCCTGGGTGGTTCCTACAACGACACTGTGAGCAATTGTTACAGCACGGGTGTAGTTACCGGATCTAATGCTGTGGGTGGTTTCATCGGAGAAAAGACCAGTGGCATAGCCCAGGGGTGCTATTGGGATGTTCTTAGCTCCTACCAGGATACCAGTGCCGGTGGCGATGGAGTAATGGGAAAAACCACCGCCGAAATGCAAACCCAAAGCACCTACACCGGATGGAACTTTTCCAGCATCTGGTCTATCCTTGCCGAAGATAACGATGGCTATCCTCATCTGATCTGGAATGGAGAGTTGGCTCCACCAGATCCTCCCTTGATAACTGAGGTCTCTTATCTGGATGGAAATGTCCACCTCGTTTGGGAAGAAGTAACCGGGGCAAGCTCATACCGCATTTTCTCCTCAGATGCTCCGGATGGAGTGTTTACCGAAGAGCTCTCGGGCAGTTTTTCCGGAGCAAGCTGGTCTGCCCCTGCTGCAGAACCCAGAAGATTTTACAACGTGATTGCTGTGACCGAATAAACAACCTGCCAAGTATATGCTAAAACACAAGGAGGGCTCAGCCAATAATGGCTTTCAACGGCCATTGCGAAGGTCTGTGGTCTTTGATGCAGACAAGGGAAAGATCTATAGATTCAATCTAACTTTCATTGAAGTTATCCGGCTCAAGGGTAGCTATCCTGCTGCTTACTACAAAAGCGAAGAAGACTGCTTCTGGAAGAATTATACTCCGTCTCTGGATTTCCCTTTCTTGTTCCCAAAACCCTATCCATTACTGGATGAGGGCAGCAGTGCCCAACTCCAAAAATACATCAATTACCTCCTTGATCTTTATGCTTCGATTGTGAACTATATTGGCCGGGACAAAATCTCCGCCATCGAGCAGTTTAATGAGCGTCACTGGTTTTTGTATAGCCTTTTGGAAAATTGTAAGGAACCGGCTATGGAACTGCTGCAATCCAATCCGGCAATGGCTTATCTGATCAGTGCCCACGGAGTTTTCCACACCCTCAAAAGCAGGCAATACTGGCGTTCGGCACGTTCTTTGATCCGCAAAAAACGCAAGGATATCCTTGCCTATTTTGGATTTCCCGCCTCAGAGGCAACGGTAAAACTATTTTCCAGGATCGCTCCCGAAGACTGCAACAACGAGCTTCTGTTCACCCTCCACAAAAAGCTGCAAGATCACCCGGAATACCTGCGTGAGCTTTCCTTTTATCCAGTCCACAACCGGCACAGTTTGAACATTGTACTCAGCGGCTTCAGACCGGCTTTCACTCATTCTGCCATCAATGAGATCGCCTCTCTGAAAAGTCCGGAGAGCGGTCTCTTCTCCCTATCCACGGTCAGGGACGTCTTCCGGATGCAGAAAACCCTTGCTGACCATGGTTATCCCGCTCAAAAGATTCTATTCCGCTCCATCCGGGATATCGATGTCATTCATGATGAACTGGTCGATATCATGAACTGGATCGTCTCCGTCCACGACTATCAATATCAGCCCAGCCCCCTGAAAGAGGTCAAACGCAGTTCGCTCTGGATTGAAAGCATCAACAGCGCTATGGACCTGCACCGGGAGGGTTTTGGCATGCACCATTGCATCTATTCCTACCACGAAATAATAGCTCAGGGCAGATACTTCGCTGCCAGGATGCTTTATCCAGAACGCCTCACCATCCTCTATAAAGAGTCCATAAGCACCTTTGACCACACAATCAAATATGAACTGGTCGATGCCAGAGGTGCATATAACCAAGGCCCGAATGAGAATTCACTACGCCTGATAGGGCAGTGGCTCAAAAAACAGATTACAGAATATTATGATCCGAATCAACTCACAATCTTCGATGATGATCTGGAATTCATGGATGTTTCACAGATCTGAGTATTCTTTTTTTGGAGCTAACCCTTTGGAGATGATCATTTGGACTTCAAACAGCTTTTCTATTTCATCAACATCATCTTTCTGCTATAGCTTTTACCATCGTGGCTTAGTTTCACAAAGTATATACCGCTGCTCACCTCGCATCCGGTATCATCTCTGCCGTTCCAAACCAGTTCATATTTTCCGGTTCGCAGTTCTTCCCGGGCGAGGGTTCTCACCAATTGGCCTTTTACGTTATAAATTTCCAGGCGGGTGAAAGAAGCCTTCGCAAGGTTAAACTCTATTGTGGTGCTGGGATTGAAGGGATTGGGAAAGTTCCCGGAGATCGAGGTCACCGGAACCCCTGCGAATTGATCATCATTGGCAGTTGGGTGGATCATAGTAATATTCAGGGTTGTGGTCTGGTTTTCCTGCACAATGACATTGCTGATGGTTTGGGGATAATAATCCCCGGCTGTGACAGTTATGCTCCCAGTACCAACAGGAAGGTTTAGCACATAGTTCCCTGCTGCGTCGCTGTGAGTATAGAACTCCTCATTTTGCAACAGAGCCCCGGCAATCGCAACCCCATGAATATTTTTAACAAAACCCGCCACGGTCCCAACACTGAAAAGGGGTTCGGGTGAGATATTATGAATAATGACCTCACCTGCAGGGATATTGAGCTGCTGGGAATAGTTTTCGTAACCCGTCACCGAACATGATATCGTGTATGGACCTTCTGTGAGATAGTCAAACTCGAAGGCACCAAACTGGTTGGTGACAACATCCGGATTGCCCGTAAGCTGAATTGTTACTCCGGGAATGGGATGGTTGTTCAGGTCCAGAAGTGCTCCCCTGAGAAGTCCGACCAATTCTGCGCTGGCATGAAAAGCTATCTTGGGGGCTTTATCCACAATAATTCCACCCTGAGTTTCTGGGTTTATATTATCGAGAGAGGAGCCCAGGTAACGTGCTTGTCCCCAGTTTATATCGAAGCTGGCAAATCTGTTTTGGTCGGAGTATTCCAGAACGTTATAGGATTTATACGCCATCAGCGCCAGATTTCCTCCCGTGTATTGGAATGCCTGTGGCAGTTCCGCAAATGGAAAGAATACATTGTTTACACCCATGGCAAAATTCATGGTTCCATCAAAGACCAACGTGAAATCTTCCACCGGAATAAAGCCCTGGGAGAGATCACTTTGAGTGGTATTGGCCAGCCAAAGTTTCACGTGCGAGCCCGGTGCTGCTTCCGTGAAGAAACTATACAGGGTGAGAGCAAAAATGCTCATTGGCGTTCCAATGTTCTGGCCTGGAATGATAACTTGATATTTTGAAGCTCTGTTGGATAGGTTGATGGGATAATTTGAGTAGGAAGCTCCGGTTCCAAGGACAAAGGTATAGTTCGGATCATTGCTGACGCTAACCGGCATCACCGGAGTGGAATTATTGACCGTAACCTCATCCTGGCTCGGGGTTATAACTCCCTTCAGGGAGTGATTTCCAGCATTGGATGGCGTCCAGGGAATCCGGATCAGGGCACTTTCGGAAGGTGCAAGAGGAGGTCCGGGGAGCGTAACAAGTTCGGAAGGTCCGTTCATCAGCTTCACTTGATACTGGGTTTGGGGATTGGTTCCCAGATTACGGATCTGCAAAGTGTAGATCTCTCCTATCCCAACATGCGGGTTATAGTTACCGCCCAGGGTGCCCAAAGCCAAATCATTCAAAGGCCTCGTCTCAATATAGACGTTATCTATTGTCTGGCTGCCATACTCATCCACAATAAAAGCCGGCATGCGGTTGGTTCCACTGTATTGATCGAAGTGGATGATATATTCAATCCAGCTTGTTCCGCCAGGTTTGGCGATTCTCTGGATTAGCTCGAAACTATCCAATGAATAGGGATCCGAGATCATCCCCACTTTGATAAACCCTCCTCCCTGAGACGTGAAACGCAAGCGCAGATTAGTCAAAGACAGGTCTTCATCCAGCGGAGGAGCGCTCAGACAGATTAGTCCCGGATCGGCTTGATCTGTTATGTTCATGGTCACATAACCGCCATCCATACTTACTGAAGCATTGCCCTGAACCAAAACATCCCAATCCGTTGGAAGTGCTCCGGGTGGGCTGTTAAAGCTCTGATAATATGGTATTTGATAGATGGTTGGATCCGGCTTGGTGCGAAAGCTCCAGACCGGCACATTTTGGGTATCTCCCGCCTCATTGAAAGGCACGATTATCCAGAAATAGTCCGTGTCATAAGCAAGAACTGATGCCGGCTGATAACTGAACACATTGCCAAGATCGGTGGCATTTTCTATATTTGTGGGCGGGTTATCGGTTCCAAAGCTGATCTTATATCCCAAGGTCTGCCCTCCACCACTTGCCCAGGCCAGTCCTTGCTGGATGGGGACATTTTGGGTGCCATCAATTGGACCAATGGCAATTGCCGGGTTGGGTGGATTGGAAGGTGCTGCCATATCAAAATCATATTGGAGCCCAGAGGTAGGTGCCACTGCTGTAGTCAGAGTCATGGTAGCGTTATTGACCGTTGCAGCCGTGCTTTGAGTCCAGTCTGTGGTAGTTGTGCGACCCATATAGTCTGCATTGCTACTACCACGTAAGCCCACCTGGGGAGAACCGTTTGTGGTATTGACTGTCATGGTGCCATAGACAATCCTGATCCGGTTTGTGGTCTCCTGCAATCTGAGCTGGAAATTGTAGCTTTCATTGTTGTTTGCTGTGCCGTATTTTTTAAAGTTCTTCCACTGGATCACGAACTCCCGGAGGGGAGCGGTTCCTACGACCTCATAGCGCATTTCTCCCAGGGTTCCGGCTGTTACCAAACCCTGCAAGTCTCTTGCCACCAATGCTACGCATCCGCTTGCCACAACCGTAGAGCTGAGAGGATTGTGTCCCAGATAGGTGGAACCACCTATAATCACCTGGCCATTGGTCGAAGCTGTGAGTCCAGTATAATACTCTCCGTCGAACTCAAACATCCAGGGAATGGTATTCTCGGGTAAAACATACAAAACATCATCCAGAGAAGCAGCCCCAACCGAACCCTCGACGGCTGTGCCCAAAATGGTTCCCGCCGTGATTTCTGTATATGTGCCAGCGCTGCTTGAAAAAATCCACTGCTCTGCAAACTGGGCATTCAAGCCAAGTGCAAGCAGCGTAAGTGTAATTAGGAAAACGGCTTTCATCTACTTATTCTCCTTATGTTAGCTATCTCTGGAATCCAATCACCACCTCTGGTAGCTCTCGAATCCAGCGTATAGACAATATGCAATATTTGTTCCCTGTACATAATTTTTAGCCATAACCAAAGCGTGTGAAAGTATATCACAGGGAGGTCAAATCATCTCTTTGATAATTTTCAGGATGATACCCCATTCTGCTTTCAGATCTTCAAAGTACTCATCCAGTTCCGCTTTGTCAATCTTGTCGTGTTTGGTCTCGATCTTTTTGGCAATACAGGAGAGTTCATCAAAGTAAAGGTTGAGGGCCGAGCCCTTGATTGAGCGGGCTATGTGTTTGATGTCTTTTTTATTGCCCTCAGTGATGGCAGCATCAAGTTTATTGATCTTTCCCGGAAAGCTACCCCGGGAAATGCTTAGAATTCTGCGAAAGACGTCCACATCCTTGCTGAGATTGGTCAGGAGTTTATGGTGATCGAAGTGCTTGTTGCTGGAGGAAGTTAGAATATTCCTCTCGGTCTTGTCACCTCTGGGGCTATATTCCAGCAGGAAGCGCTTGAGGGCAGTATTTATATCGCTGGAAAGAACCGGCTTGGTCAAAAAGTCATTCATCCCCGCCTCCAGACAGCGCGTTCTTTCGTGGTTCAAGGCACCGGCTGTGAGAGCTACTATTGGGGTTTCTGCTATCAGTTTATTGGAGTTTTCCCGGATTATTCTGGTGGTTGCAACCCCATCCAGTTCCGGCATCCTGACATCCATAAAGATCAGATCGGGCTGATACAGATCCACCGCTTTCAGGGTTTCCCTGCCATTGACAGCAGTAAATATCTTTGCCTCCGGGACGATCTTGGTCAGCAGTTCCTGGATCAGTGCCAGGTTCATATCGTTGTCTTCGGCGATCAGGATCCTGGCTTGTTTATTGAGCCGGATGTCTTCGTCTTTTACGCTGCGTGGCTCTGTTAAGGTTTCCGTTGCCTTGAGCTTGGCATTACTGATCCGGCTCAGGCAACTATATATCTCGTTTAGCTTTACGGGCTTAACCAGGATGTAATCTATCCCCAGTTCTTTGGATTTGGAATAGATCATGGCATCGTCGGATGAGCTGTGCAAAAGGATGGCTGGTGCATCTTCATCTGAAGCATTCTTCTGGTTGAGCAGCATGCGGATTGTCTCCATGCCATTGAGAATTGGCATGTTATAATCAACTATCACAACGTCGAAAGGCTCGGTTTCCATCCAGAGCTTGAGAGCGGAAATGCCGCTGTCGCAAAGTGTGCTTTCCAGTCCCCAATAGGAAAGAGTGTCTTTCAGGGTAACACGGTTGTTGACGTTGTCATCAATGATCAAAACCCGCTTTATCCCCATCAGTCCTCTGTTGTTTTGCTGATCCTCAGCTTTTTCATACTCGAGGTGAAGCTTGAAATAAAAGGTTGTGCCCCTGCCAATCTTGCTATCCAGTTCGATCTTGGAGCCCATCATCCTGGCCAGGGTATTGGCAATTACCAGACCAAGCCCGGTTCCTCCATACTTGCGTGACGTGGAACTGTCTGCCTGCGAGAAGGCCTTGAACAATAGCTTCTTCTGCTCGGCATCGATGCCTATACCGGTATCACGCACACTGAAAGTAAAGATGCCCGCAGATGCTGGAAATGGTATGCAAACGAGCTTCAATTCTATCTCACCTTCCTGAGTAAATTTGACCGCATTGGATAGCAGATTTACCAGGATCTGGTTCAGGCGCAAGGGATCAACATTGACAAACCTGGGAAGGTCGGGTGCAATATTCAGCAAGAACTCCAGACCCTTCTGAGCGGACTGGATCTTGATGATATCGGCAGCGTGGTTAACCAGCTCGATGATATCGGTCTTAACAGTATCGAGCTCCAGTTTGCCGGATTCGATCTTGGAAAAATCCAGAATATCGTTGATCACACCCAGGAGGGTATATCCGGAACTGATGATATTTTGGGCATATTGCTGTTGGGCATCATCCAGCTTGGTTTTCATGATCAGTTCCGAGAAACCGATCACTCCATTGAGCGGAGTGCGGATCTCATGGCTCATATTGGCCAGAAATTCTGATTTCGCCTTGCTTGCGGCATCGGCTTTGATCTTTTCCTGTCTTAGCTCATTTTCAAGTTCAATTCGGTTCTGGACATTCACTATCAACTGCGCATAAAAGCTTAGTAAACCCTGCTCCTTTTCGGAATAGCGGTGAAATTTGCGCACGGAATCAAAACCAACAAAGCCCAGACAATCCTCACCATTCATGATCGGGAGGGTGATCAGGCTCTTTACATCCTGCGGTTCAAGGATCTGCCGCACTCCATCATCCTCCGGAAGGGCAAAAACATCCTCTATATAAAGCGGTTCACCTTTTCTATGTTTCACGGTCCACCACACGAGCATTTCCAGGGGAACTGCCTGCAATTCATCGATTTGGGGAGAAATATCCGGTGCGCACCACTCGAATGTATTGCTGCAAACCTGCTGTTCCCAGTCATAATCAAAAATATAAGCCCGGTCGGCATTGGCAAAAATCGCCAGTTCTCTCAGGGAAGAATTCAGCGCTTCTGTCAGCTTGTCGGAGGGAAGATTGATATAGTGCTGGGCTATTTTGCTCAGGATTGCATAGAGCTGGTTCTGGCTGATCAGGTCTTGCTCTATCTCATGCTTGTTCAGCACTTCGGCTATCAGATTCGAAATCAGATTCAGATAGCTCACCTGGGTCGGGTTCCATTCGTGATATTGATCAACACAATCAAAGCCGAAAAAGCCCCGGTATTTTCCTTTGGACACAACCGGAACCGCTATCAGGGATTTGATATTCTGCCGGATAAATTCTGTTGCTTCTGAACTTGCCTCGGCGGGAAGCTTATCCACCTCCGGGATCTGGATCACTTCTCCGACCAGAATCTGCTTTTTCCACCAGGGATAGTCCTTTGTGGGTTTATCCTGCAGCATTTCTTTTTGTGGCATTATTCCCGGCCGGCACCATTCATTGCTGTTGCTCATCCGGCTCATATCCTGGTTAAATCTGAAAAGATAAGCCCGGTCGGCCTCAAAAAACGATCCAACACACTCCAGCATCTGATCTATCGATTGATCCAGATTATCGATCTCAGCGCTCACAAAATTGGCCGAAATCTCTGCCAGCATCCTCTCGCTTTCGGATTGCTTTTTCTGAGCTTCCCGAATCCGGCTGATATCATGTGAAATACCCTGCACGCCAATAGCCAGTCCCTCTGCATCCCGGATAAAACTGATATTCATTGAAACCCAGAATGTACTCCCGTCCTTGCGGTATTGAACCGCCTCCAGGGTACGAACCCTTCCCCGGTCAACCTCAGGCATTTGCTCCAGCGCCAGTTCCTCCATGAAGACCTTCTGCATTAGCATAATGGACTCCGGGGTGTAACATTCCTGTAATTTCAGATTAATATATTCACTGAGACTATAGCCCGTAGTCTTGGTTACTGAACCGCTTACATAAGTTGTAGTTAGCTCCATGTCAGTAGTCCAGATAATATCTGAGATACTGCTTAACAGCTCCCGGATAATCTTCGTCTCTGCGCCTGTATGCTGTTTTCCGCTGCTTAGCTTGGAGGCCTCTGGCATAATAAACTCCTGTTGATAAATTCTCGCATCCGGTTTTGCTCAAAGGTTTAATCCCGGATTTTCCTCCAATAATTCAGGACTGTTTTGTGTCAACGAAAAGCCGCAGGGTTGCCGTAATATTTTATTGGATCTCAGGTAACTCACATATTTATCAGTGTATTATTAGAAAATATCTCCATCCGAATTTTTGAAATCCCAAAACCCTCTTATAAACATGGCGTTGATATGGCTTTATCCGGGCGTTGTCATTGCGTAGAAATCAACGCAATGACAACGCCCAGATCATGCAATCTCAAAGTAATACTTATTACCAGGTATTGAGAGGGGGTGGGAGATGCATTTGCAGACATTAGCACAAAGCCCTTGTTGCGAAATCTGCAACAAGGGCTTATGATTATTTTGGGAGTAGGGTTTTATCAGGGATTGTAGATGAAGTCGGGATTGTGGAGACCGGGTGTGAGTTCATACCAGTTGGGGTATTGAGCTCCACCGCTCTCGGCCCAGGGTTTGAAGGCAAAATAGGCCTGGGTGATCTGCTTTTTCTCGATCGGATATTTCCAGGAGATGGGAATATCCAGGGCCCAGGGTAGATTATTACTGGTTTTGTAATATCTTCCGGTGGAGGGATCAGTGGTATCGTCGTCCATTCCAAAGAGGGATTGATCGGCATACATGGTGGGAGGATAACCCGGCAGGTGAACCTCGTGTCCCATTACCCGGTTGACCATCAGATATGGATTGGCAATACCCCATTCGGGAGAGCTGTCTGTATCGTAGGGCTGAACCAAATTCATGGTGAAAGAGATCGGGATGTATGGGTAGTTTGGCAGTTCGGGCTGAGTGTTCCAGAAAATATCATTTCCGGGGACGTTTACGAAATCGTTGGTGCTGGAGATGACCTTGAGGATGCAGTGCTCTCCGGCTTCGATCAGAGGCATCTGGTATGGTGCACCGGCTCCGGTTCCGGAGACGCTGGCAACATTGGATGCGGGGAAGGGAAATTCCACTGCAAAGGCATTCTGGAAGGTTGCTCCGATCGCCCTGAGACGCAGATCGGTGACAATATCCACCACTTTTAGCTGGGCATTAACGACCAGTTTGAAGTTATAGTCCAGAACCAGATCATTGAAATCATAATCACCCTGCTGAGGCCACATATCCTCGAAGGCAAGGGTACCCCATGCATCTGGTGAATTAAGTGGATAGATGATGTCGTAGGCCCGGAGCGGATCATTTGGATAGGCGTCCAGATTGTCGGCAACGCCATCCCCATCAGCATCGAGGGAACCGGTTATACCCAAGCTGAAGTCATATCCGGCACAGACATAAGCGATATCGAGATCCTGCACCCAATCCGGAATCGTGCGCAGAGCCCAAAGGTTTGCCCAGGCTGCCAGAGTTCCGTCTGTCCTGATGGCAAGGTTGCCCTGCCAGCCGGCAGACATCTGGATATAGGTTCCGGCTGGAACATTGAGGTTTTCGGTGGCATTTCCCCAGGCAACGATGCTGCCATCGTTCTTCATCGCCAGAACATGGATGTTTTTGGCCGAGACGCCGACGAAATTGTTGCCGGTGGGAACTGGTGTGAGATTGTTTCCACCACCACTATTGCCCCAAAAGGCAATGGAGCCATCGGTTTTGACGGCAACGCAAAATGAAAAACCGGCGGCGATATCGGTGAAAGTTTCACTGATTGGTGTTTCAGAGACCTGGTTCCGGCTGTTGCTTCCCCAGGCAACGACCGTGCCATCGGTTTTGAGAGCAATGTTATGATAGTCTCCGGCTGCGATCTTGACAAAGTTGTTGCCGGTAGGTGTGTTGGATACAACATTGTTGCTGTTTTTACCCCAGGCAGCAATGCTTCCATCGGAACGCAGAGCAATGGCGTGTTCATAACCGGCTGAAATGGCAATAAAGTTGCTGCCGGACGGGGTGTTGCTGACGATATTGCTGGTGTTCTTGCCCCAGGCTGCAAGGGTTCCATTGCTTCTGAGGGCTATGCCATAGTTCCTGCCCCCGGCAACCTGAACAAAGTCGTCCCCAGCCGGGATGTTATTATTGATGAATACATTGTTGCTATTGCCCCAGACAACTATCGTGCCAGCAGCATAAAGGGCAAGACCAAAGAGGGATAAGACAAGAATTATGAGAAAGCTGCGTTTCATTTCCTGCCTCCTTCCCCACCGGAGAAGTCATATTGCATGACTCCTGAGCTGATGTTTATATTAACTTCCTGCCCCTGATAGGCAAGCACCACACTTTGTACCGTGCCGGGAATGTTCAGCTTGGTCTGGATCCCAAATTCCGGGTTCATCACAGCCTTCAACAGAACATCACCATCGGTTGTTCTGATTGTGAGCGGAAGGCGGTATGCCCCAATGATGTTTATACTTACATTCCGGCTCATCTGATAGTTAAAGTCGGAAGGAACATTCAGTTCCTGGATGTCCACTCCCGTGAGAGCGTCCACTTTCTTCTTCTCGGAACATCCTGCCAGGACAAGCAGGAGACTAGGATCAAAGTAATAATTATGTTTTTCATAATTCCTCCATACAGATAAAGTAGATCAAATTTCGTTCCAAACGACAGACTAATATATCTACTTGGTATATAATACAATTAAGGGAATAGGTGTTTTAGATATGGTGCAAAATATGCATTTTGTGAAACTTTTTTAGTGACTGGTTTGCAACATAGAATGACGGTGTCGGATCCCGGATGGTCCTGGATTTTAGTTGATGCCTAAAACTCCACGGTT
>Ga0116204_1000609_pt1 | contig 20396 bp, 9 predicted proteins | sample LakKivwa52mmetaG_FD_94481 | JGI IMG/M metagenome (GOLD analysis project Ga0116204, IMG submission 94481) | Anoxic lake water microbial communities from Lake Kivu, Rwanda to study Microbial Dark Matter (Phase II) - Lake Kivu water 52m metaG | ecosystem: Environmental > Aquatic > Freshwater > Lake ... | reverse complement strand
CCAGCGTGTTGCAAAAGATCATCGATCTCAAAGAGAATTCGATGTTTCATCTTGTGCTGTGTGGCAGTTCGCAGCAGATGATGCAGGGTTTGGTTTTGGATGTGGCGGCAGCTCTGTTTGGCAGAGCTCACAGGATCATCCGGTTGCTACCCATGGAGTGCGGGTGGCTGCAAAAAGCGCTGAGTTTAGATCCGGTCTCAACCATTGAGGAATACTCTGTTTGGGGAGGCATTCCCCGCTATTGGGAACTGAGAAGCGACTATCAAACCCTCTGGAAAGCTGTTGAGGAATTGATCCTGGATCCCTATGGTGTATTGCATGAGGAGCCTCAACGTCTTTTTCTGGATGATTTGAAAAATGCAGTTCAGCCTGTAAGTATTGCCTCGCTGATTGGAATGGGATGCAACAAACTCTCTGAGATCGCCGGCAGATTGAACCGTCCGGGAACAAATCTGAACCGGGCTATGCAAAACATGATTGATACCGGCTATATCAAAAGGGACGTCTGTTGGGGAGAATCCATTAAAAACAGTAAAAAGACACTTTACCGATTGATCGATCCACTGTCACGTTTCTATTTCACCTTCGTGGTTCCCAATCAGTCAAAACTGAATAGCGGGATGATGGAACTGGTACAAGAGGAAATCAAGGAGAAATGGCGTATCTACGTCTCGGAGACTTGGGAAGAGCTGTGCCGTCAAAGTGTTTCCCGGCTCAAAATTGATGGAACGAGTTTTTTACCGGCCCAACGCTGGTGGCAGCAGTCAAAAAGGTATGGTTCGGCCGAGATTGACATCATTGCGGAAAGCACTGATGGAAGGTGCTTGTTGGTGGGAGAAGCCAAATGGAAAGAACAGACAAATGCAGAAAAAGCCCTGCAAGAGCTTGAACGAAAGTTTGCAGTGCTGGACCTAAAAAAGAAATACCGGAAGATCTACCGTTTGATTATGCTGCCGGATATCAAGCTGAGGACGGAAGATGATATCCTGTTCCGGAATGCTGCTTTTGTTTGTGAAAAATGAGGGGATGCCTCAAATTCACAATTCTTTCTGCTGCTTGAACATCACTGAAATAGCTTTTTCGCTACTGGCTATGGAAGAATTCAATCTCCACAACCGGGATTGCTGCACCTAAGTCCAAGGCACCGTATAATCTGTTGGTAAAATATTACTTGCGAATGTGCCTTGAACTCCAAAGGAGATGATTCTCAATTCTCAATTCTCAATTCCTGCAAGCTGTTGATCCGTGATCTCGATATAAAACTGAGCAGAGCAGCGGGTAAAAAGTTCTCTGGCTTCCAGCAGTTTGGTTTTGGCTGAGCTGGGGTTTCCTTCCTCGATATCGAGCATGGCAAGGTTGAACATGGCACGTCCAGAGCCATCCCAATCTTCTACTTCGTGCAGGAGCTCTTTTTGCATATAATAGTATTTCCGGGCGGTGCTGAAATCACTTTCGCTTTTTGCGACGTTACCAAGGTTACCCCAGGTGTGAGCCATGCCTTCCCGGTCGTTGATGCGTTTTTGGAGTTCGAGGTTTTCCAGATAAATGGCTTTGGCTTTTTCGGGATCGCCCTGTTTGAAAGTGAGATCGCCTATGGCATCCCAGCAGAAGGACATTCCTGTGTAATCCTCAATCTCTTTGGCGATTGCAAGCGAGCGCTCGATATATTCCAGAGCAGTGTCCAGCCGGTCGAGATAGGTATTCAGTTCACCTATGTCATAGAGAATAATGGAGATCTGCATTTTGTTGTTGATATATTCGGCCAGGAGCAAGCTTTTTTCGTAGCAGGCGATGGCTTCTTCATAGTTTCCATTATTGCGGTGCCAGGCACCCAGATCGAGCAAAACTTTGGAATAGCCATTGCGGTCACCACTGGCACCGGCGATCTTGAGGGCCTTTTGATAATATGAGAGAGCTTTTGCCTTCTTACCGGAACGGGAGAAGGCATTTCCCAGCCCCAAGCATCCGATCCGTTCACCAACAGGATCATGCATTGCCTTGGCATGCTTATACTTGGCATCGTAGTAACCTGCGGCTTCATTATACATTCCCTGGTTCATATAGAACTGGGCAAGAGATCCTGCCAGGAAACTCAGACACTTTAGATTGGAAGCCTGTTCAAACTCGGAATAGAGCAATGGAGCCTGTCTGGTAAATTCATCGATCTCACCACTGAAGTGCAATGCTTCCATGTAATTGAGTTTGAGCATGGCCAGGTTAGCCGGGGTTTTTACACGAGGCAGGTATTCGTCCAAAAGTGTCCTGATCTCGGCAAAGCGGGAAGTGTTGTTCAAAAACCGGGTATAAAGCAAAAGATAGGTTTCGAAAGCACTGGAAGAGCCAGTGAGTTCCTGTCCCGGAATTCCATCCTGTTCATTGGCAAAGATCAGTTGTTTCAGTTCGCTGAGAATTGCCTCTGCACTGGCATTATTTGCTGTGAGCAGTTCAATCTCGGCCAGTCGCAGACGGTAGGCAATGACTTCCGAGGCATCCTTGCAGACAGAAATCAACAGGGTATAGTAATATTTGCTAAGTTCATAAGCAGCGCTTTCAAAATAGCTGCTGGCCAGCAATCCGGCATAAATCCTGATCTTTTCCTTATTCTGGGCTTGAATATAGTGATAGGCAATGCTTTCCAGGGCAGAAGTATCTCCCAGAGCTGCGGTTTCTTCTAAATACCTGGCGATGGTGGTATGCAGCTCAATTTTCTCGCTCAACAGGATGCTGCGATAGATGCTTTCCTGCTGGAGGGGATTGACAAAGGCATAAAGAGGCTCTGGTAAAAAATCAACCGGAGCCAGTAATGCCAGGTTCTCCAGTTCGTTGAGGATATGATTACTGAGATTGATATCTGGGAAAATGCGTTCAAAACGGGCAGCAGTGAAGGGTCTGCCATAGATGGAAGCGGCTTTGAGAATGTGCCTTGGTTCCGGATTGAGCGATTGAAAGCGGGAAAGCAGGAGGTTTTCCAGGTTATCGGGTATGAGTCCCCTGGCTTGAAGATCACGGATAACATTCTCAGAAATCAGATCACGACCGGCAGGAAAGTGCACAAGGATCTGTTTCACAAGCTCGCTGAGAAATCCTGGATTACCGGCACTTATTCTGTGCAGGGCAGAGATTGCTCCTTCAGAAATATTGGGGATGAAATGACTGATATATGCCTTGCTTTGATCCGGTGTGCAATGCTTGAGATCGATCCGGGCCGGGGAATAATCATCAGAGGCCTGATTTTCTGTTTCCGATGTCTCTGGATTCATGTTATCGTCTGCACTTTCTTTATCTCTGGATGCGCTGGTCTGCTTGCAAATGATGATCCTGGCACCGGTTTGATGCTTATGCCGGATAAGGTGCTCGATCAGTTCGATCGACTCTGCATCGAAGCTCTGATAGTTATCGAAGGCAAGGATGCAGCTTTCTTCATAACAGGCCAGAACGATCTCCCCCATGACTTGTTTGATCAGGTTTTGATTGGCTTCTGAGATCCGGTTGCTTTCCTTGTTTATTTCCGTTTTGTTTTTTGCTTTCCGGCCCCGGGTCTTTGGTTGGGCAGAGGTAAACAGATACTGTTTAAGCAGTTCCTGATCAAACTGGATGTTGCGCTGCCGGCACCAATCGACCAGGATCTGGAATTCAGAACGAAATTGCTCGATGTTCAGCTTCCTGCGCAAGGTTCCGAACCAGAACTCGAGCCGGAAATTGCTGGCAAGGTTATCGGCAGTGAAAAAGTCGAAGCCGATCCCATCCTTCTTAAGCTGATCAAGCAAATACCAAAGCAGGTAGGATTTTCCACTTCCACTTTCTCCACTGATGGTTAGCAGATAAGAATCCTCAGCACCGGCCTGGCATCCTCCTCCTGGGATATCTTGCAGACGCTTCAAAGCTTTTTTCAGTTCTGCTTCACAGATCACAAGCGGTTGCGAAATAAAGCGTTGGGCATAGGCGTTCCAATTCTCCGGGAGTTCTCTGCTCACCTGGAAAATGTCGATCTTTCCGGCAATGCCTTTAACATTGGTGTTACAGACGAAAGTAGTCTCAAAGCGTGATGAGATGCGGGGAACGATCTCCCTTGTGAAGTTTATTCCACCTGGAGGGGCTTGACTCATCAGTCGGGCAGCGATATTGACTCCAGAGCCGATGATACCATACTCGTAGCGGAAAGAAGATCCAATGATACCGGCAAAGAGATTGCTGTAGGTGATGCCGATTCGGGGACTAAGGATGGGATTTTGGATCTGGCAGAGGCGACGTGCACACAGGAAAGCACGCTCAATATCGTCGGTGTGTACAAAGGGAATGCCAAAAGTGGCGATTACCAGAAAGCCCTTTTCGCTATTAAGAACCTTATTGATCACACCATCAAATTCATAGACCCAGCGCTGGATCTGGCAATAGAAGAGGTCTAACTGCCGGTTCAGTTCATCCTGCTCCGCAGAAGCTCTCTTTCCGCTTTCATTTGGAACAGGCTTATCTTGGGAATGGATTTCAAAATCCGAAAGATGGATAAAAAGTATTGCTGCATTGCGCAATTCCGCTACGTCCGGTTCCTGTCTGATCTTCGTGCGGACAGATGCCGGAAGAAATTGCCATTCCCGCCGATGCTCTTTATCTGAAAGCGGTAGATGCTTATCCTTCCGATTCTGAGAGGTTAAAATGGTTTCACGGTTGAGCTTTTCAACATCGACGGCATCAAGCACTCCCATCAGGATATTACTTCCAGATGCTTTCTCGGCTAAAGCATATAACTCATCCAGAGCATCTCCACAGTAATAATAATCCCAATGATACTTCCGGTCTCCAATGATATGCAGGTTCACATTTCCCGAATGCATAGCTCCATGAACCTGAAACCCAACATGATAATCCCGCATAAACTCGTCGTTTAGTTCCTTGCAAAGCTGATAGATACGATCCCTGAGGATGTATGGATCGGGGATTGGTTTGTCCGGATCATCCAGATCGAAGATGATCAGACAGGAGTCACCGCCATACTTATCAATTTCCCCGGATAGGGAATAAACCAGGGTAGCAAGACGCTCGAAATAGCGGTTCAAGACCTTTAAAATGATCTCGATGCCATAGTAACCGGAAGCAGAAGCGGTTTCTGTCAACGCTGTGAAACCGGTGACATCCAGAAACACAAGCAGGGCACGGAAACTGCTGCTTCTTTCGCCCTTGGAAAGGCTAAGCAGCGGGGGTTGGGAGATGATGTTTGGTTTGATCATAAGCCTAAGTTAGAAGTTAATGGTTAGTGGTTAATGGGGCTACCTGGCTTGGAAGTTCAAAGAGCAGGTTCGCTAATTGGACTTGCCAGTAATCATAACCCAAATCTCAATCCTAAGAAAACGAAGCCAGGGATGCTGAACTCTGCATCCCTGGCCATTTTAACAAGCTGTTATTTATCGAGCCGCAAGTCCCGTTCATTGAGCAAGAACATGGGAGGATTGGCTTCTCTGGCTATAGGATCACTCAATGACTATCCGTTGATGCTGGTTGATATAGTCCATCAGGTCTGTCCGGCCTCCACTGAATCCGATAACCAGATAGAACTTGCGCCCGGCATCTGCTCCATTGGTTTCAGTGTATGTGGTTATCCCGTTTTCTGTAAAGCCCAGATAGTCGAAGAAGCCGCTGGGCTGGTCAGCCTGATAGATAACATAATAGTTCACAACGATCGGCTCTTCCTGGATGGTTTCGGTAACCGCTTGCCAGGTGAGCTGGATATCACTATCATTCTTGAGGATCGTTAAGCCTTCCGGTGACTTCAGTTGTTCATTCTGCACCAGCACAATAGCACGGTACAATCTGGTATCTTCCAATGTTCCGCTGCGCATGGTCAAGCGCAGGTCATAGATGCCGGGAGTATCGAACTGGTATGACCAATCCCGGGATTGGCTTTCGATCACATCATCATCCCCCAGATCCCATTCTGTAACACTTACGGGATGGTCATGACCCCAGGAGTTGTTTGTGAAGGTCACGGTTGTACCGGTCAGCACAAAACGAGCGCTGGCAACCATTGAAGCCCGGTGGATGTAAGTGAATGCACCAATATCGGAAACAGAACCATCGGTATCTGAGAAGAGCGGATTTCCCGCATCGATACAGGGACTGTTGTGATGCAATTCGAAGTTATCCAGAGCAGGATCGATAAATATCGGATTGGCATTCATATTTCCAACACCGGGATAGACACCATTGGCCCAGGAGATATCATTGTGGCTTTGCGTAAGTGCTGTATTAACAATGCTGAACGGATTAGCAAGTGGGCTTGGACTCGTCCAGATTATATTATTTGTGAAGCCAACAACCGCAGCACTGGCTTTGAGGCCAAGCGGATAGCCATACATGGTGTTGTTTCTCACCAGCCATGGTCCTGGGTGGCTTAGTTCCAGTGCTCGAAAATCCAATTCCGGATTGTCAATATAATAGGGATAATCCAGCACGAAAGTCTGATTTTTAATTGGCAGGGGAGGAATTATTCCGGAAGCCCGGATGCCGGTTTCACAATTACGGATGGTGTTTTCGATCAGTTCCGTGCGGTTGCCATCGGCAATCAGAATGCCAGTTCCGGCAGTATCAACCACGCAGTGTTGCAACCTGCCAAGCACACCGGCAGCCAGATAGATACCGATATTTTCCGTGCGGGAGGCATTGCTGCTGTTGCGTACCCGGATATTGGTCAGGGTGGGGGTCGATACAGTCCTTTGAGTTGGATTGAGAACTTCCAGGCCAACCTCATAACCACTGATCTCACTTTCATCACAGGTAATGCGCTGCAAGCCCAGAAGCTGGACACCAATCCTGTTCTGACGGCTGGCATTAGTGCTGTTACGCACCCGGATATTGGTAAGGGTGGGGGTATTGGCAAAGTAGGCACCATCGGTATCATATTTGATGCCATAGTCATAATCATCAATCTCGGCATCATCGAGTTCCAGTTTCACTTCACCGGAAACATCCAGGCCAATGCTTTCCTGGCGGCTGGCATTGCTGCTGTTGCGAACACGGATATTGGTGAGAGTGGGTGTTGATGTTACCCGGTAATCCTCATTCATGATCTTGATACCGGTATCAAAACCAACCGCTTCAAGATCATCGATCTGGATGGAGGAAAGGTTCTCGAGTATGATACCTGCACTGTTTGTGCGAGAAGCATTGCTGCTATTGCGAATACGGATATTGGTGAGGGTGGGGGTCTCTCGTTGTGTAACGTCTCCACCGATTACTTTCATGCCGGTGGTCACGTCTTCGATCTCGATATCAGTGGCGTTCAATCCCACATTTCCGGATATTCTGATGCCAGTTTGAGTGCTGCGGCTGGCATTACTGCTGTTGCGAACCCGGATATTGGTAAGGGTCGGGGTCGAGGCATTGAGGGACTCCTCATTTTCCACTTTCAGACCAGTGTCATAGTTATCGATCTCGACATCAGTCAATTCTGCATCGGTTTCTCCGCTGACCTTGATACCGGTAGTTTCTTCCCCTTCGGTGCGGCTGGCATTGCTGCTATTGCGAATTCTGATATTGGTGAGAGTTGGGGTATTGCGCAAACCAGAATCTCCCCCAACGATTTCGATACCGGTTGAATAGTTTTGCATTATCAGGTTGCTGATATCCGGAGAGGATGCACCTGCTATTCTCACCGCAGCACCATCCATGATCATTGTCGTATCTGAGAGAACAATCTGCATCGTGGATAGAAGCGGACTGCTATCTATGATATCTATCGGCAGCAAAGCGTCTTTTATCTGACAATTCTCAAAGCTACAGACTTCCCGGGTTGGGTTTCCATATATCCGCATTCCGCTCCAGAAACCGCTGTTGGTTTGGGGTTGGAAGGTAACGCCGTGGCCAAGCATCACCCCAAAAATATCCAGGGGTTCATCATCATTAAAAATATTGATCTCGACTCCCGGCTCTATTTCCACGGTTTGATCTTCCGGAATACTTATGGTTCCATAGATATTATAGGGCGAGCCGTCCAGCGTCCATTCCGGTTCGAGGGCATCAGGATCGACTGCTGTCCCTGTAAGCGTAAAGAGCTGGAGAATATTCTGTTGGGCTTGTTCCAGTGCTTCGGTATTGCCCAAAACCAGCATGGCTCCATAGTTTCCGGGTTGGTTGAGGGTGAATACAGGATTTTGCATGTCACTGGTTTGGATTACAATGCCATTCCTCCGGATCTGCCATTGCCACCAATCCGGATTGCCAAGTGTGTTATCCCGGAAATGCACCGTCTGGCCAGCAAAAGCCACTGCTGCTACCGAACTGGTTCCGGCATCAGCAGCAAGGTTGACCGTGAAGTGTTCCAGCACCGTCATCCGGAAGCTGCCTGTTGCAATGGCACGACCGGCATGGTCATTGGCCACAAACTGGAAACTTCCAACGCCAACCCAGTTGGTGGGAGCCCAGAATTGCACTGAATGCTGTCCTTGGACAGCGGGTGCGTTAATGGGCTGATAGGCAAAGGAGATCTGGTTCTGCGCTCCCGAAGGAGTGATTGTGATCGAGACCTCATCCAGAGGATTATCCGGATCATTGAGATACTGGCCAAAATCGACCGTATAGTGCGAGTTGCGGATAAAGTAGAAATCCGCTGGCAGGGAAAGCACCGGAGCGTCATTAACCGGAATAACTGTCACCACTATGCTCTGCGTAACACTCTCACCAAAGGGATCGGTGGCTGTGATACTGATGGTTTGGGTGCCATACCAGTCCTGAGTTGAGGTCAGACGGAACGTTCCACCAGTGATATTTACAAAGATGTTGGCAGAATTGACCGCACTGAATGTTAGCGGGTCATCATCCGGATCGTTGAAGATCCCGTTGGGAGTAGAAACATCCCATTGCAAAGGATGCGGTCCCCACTGAGTATCTTCATACATATCATTGATTACAGGAAGCGGACTGGCAATCACAGGAGCGCTGTTTGTCACTGTGATATAATCTGTTTTGATCCTGTTGGCCAGGGTTCCGGTATTGGTCATAATTGTCAGTTTCACTGTATAAACACCTGGCTGGAGATATGTATGCAGCGGGTTCTGAGCCCAGCTATCGATGATGCCATCGTTATCAAAATCCCAACGCCAACTTGTTATACTGGCAGCGACTCCTGCCATACTTAATCTGGAAAGATCGGTAAATTGAACACTTAAAGGAGCCTGCCCGGTCAGTGGATCGCCAACGAAATCAACAAAGACCGGTAGCGGAATTACTACCAGATGAACTTCGATATAATAGATGGGCTGATCAGGATCATTGGTGCTGACCCTCAGATTGAACAGGTAACCATTGGGGTAATCCGTCCCAAGCGGATTGGGTGACAAACCATTGGTATTGATTATTAAAGGAACAGAAAAACTCCCCAGGGACGGCACAGAACCTGATGAAGCACCAACTGATAACCAGCCCGGCAGTGAGTCAATCTGCACCGTGAAAGTCAATGGATTGTTACCATAATTGAAGATCATCACCTCGTTTTGCCCGATGGACTGCTCCAACTGCGAGTGCAATACAGGATTCGGAGCAGCTTCGATATGGGGGGCGGGATAGAGTTCACACTGACCGGTTAGTTCTGCCGAATACACTCCGCCCTCGCTATCAGTTACCAATAGTGTACCATTAAAGCTTCCAGTCATTTTGGGAAAGAAGGCAATGTCCACAGCAAGGGTGTCACCCGCGTTGACAACCGTCGGTTCATAGACCCTTTCTTCACCAGCCCGGTCATCCGGATAAGGCGAAACAGAGTATCCCTCCCATAAATAGAAATAATTGCTGCCTTCTATCGTCATGTCTGAGATCGTTATAGGAGCAGAGCTATTGTTCCGCACCACAGCAGTTTTCACATCCATTGTGGAATAGAATAGAATGCCAAAATTCAACGTGTCCGGAGTTACTGTAACTTCTCCAACCGTTGTGTTTATCCCGGTTCCAGCCAGGGAAACAGTGTGATAAAACCCACCACTTCCTGTAAAACTCAACCAACCCTCAGCAAAACCCTCGATGATTGGCTCGAACCGGACAGTGAAATCAACGGATTCACCAGGCGAAACCATCAATGGAAGCGTTGGTGGGTAGAGCATGATAAATGCTGCAGAACCAGTAAACTCATATAATGATATCTCGCCGCTGGTTCCACCATCGTTGCTGATATTGACATTTAATGAATCAAACTCACCTACCTGAACATCACCAAAATTGTGAAAGGTTGTACTGCAAACAAAATTGGGACTGCTTTCCACTCCAGTTCCAGTCAACCGGATATTGTGTGTATAACCATGGCTTCCAGTTATGTTAATCCCCCCCTGGACAAAACCAGCCACTCCCGGCTGGAATTGAACCGTAAACTGAGAAGATTCTCCAGGGTTTAACGTTAATGGCAAAGGTGGGCTACCAACCATGGAAAAAGCTGAAGAACCACTCATAATATAGCTATCGAGATTCCCGGGACCGGAGCCAGTATTCGAAACGTGGAAAAATAGTGTAAGTTCCTCACCAATCGACACTGAACCAAAAAGCATCTCTCCCACAGAACATACTAAATTGGGTGCAGTCCCCCCCCCTTCGCATATTCCATTCAGTGTGATTGTAGCCGAAAATCCCCCATCTCCAGTGATCACCATTTCTCCGGGAAAATGCCCTGTTGAAACCGGATTGAATTCAACGGCGAAAGAATAGGTTTCACCTGAATTGACATAAAGTGGAAAGGTTGGCATCCCTCCCAATGTGAACGGACCGGACATAATGGTGGCAGAAGTTAAAAAACCGCCACTGTTTCCATAGTTCCGGACCTCCACCATTTCTGTGTCTGTGCCTCCGGGAGCTATCGGGCCAAAATTTATATAGCTCTCGGGTACAAAGAAATATGCATCCCTGACTTGAGAAAAGAGGCCTGCACCAAACATTGTGACAAGCATTAGCAATAACAGAATTTTTTTCATGATCACTCCATGGCTTTTAATTTTAATACTTTGTTGGGAATGAAAATATCCCCAAAACATATCACACTATCTAAACAATATAAACCAATCCTGTTCTTTGGTGTCAATGAATTCTCAGGTGCTTGGTTTAGTCAAGAACTATTTTTTCCTTAGAAAATTCCTTTCCTCTTGACAAAAAAAACCCTACCCAAAACTATGAAGGCGGTGATGGAGTAGCCTGTTTTTCAGGCAATGGAATAAACATCACAAAATTGATAACAAGGATATTGCAAAATATAATGAATACATTTGACATGAATGTACTAACCACATTGGCAACAACCAATCCAAATCAGTTTCTGGATCTCTGGGAGGAGCAGTATAAAAAGCTGTCTGATCCTTCAGAGCAATACTTTTTCCTCTATCTGAAGGCCAGAACCTTATTGATCATGCACCAGAACCAACCCGCTGAAGAGATCGTTCAAAAACTTATGGATGAGTCAATTACACGTCATGATAGATATAACGCTATCCGTTGCAACCTTCTGATGGCCATTCGTCACCGCAATGACCAACAATATGACAAAGAAAAGGCATATCTGGATATCGCTTACTCCAATGCCAGAATAATCCGTGACAATGGGTTGATTATTGAGGCATTGGTGCTTCTGGGTGATAATCAAAAAAGCCAGAATAACTACCAGGCAGCTTTAGATAACTATCAACGTGCAGAAAAGCTGATTGCTCCAAATGATCTTGCCACCCTCTCATCGATCAAACTTGCCGTGGGAGGCCTTTATTTCCAAACAAATCGCTTTTCTCAGGCTATAATTGAACTAAGTACTGCCCTCGAAGCGGCCTCTGCCATCGACCATCGCGATTCTCAACTGCTTATCATTACAAATCTTAGCACGATCTACAACCGAATCAATCGGATGGAAGATGCGGAAAGCATTCTGATACGTGGGTTGGATCTCGCTGCAGGCTTGGGGTTTGAACTTCGAAGGCTACGGCTTATGTTCAACCTCGCAGAAACCCTGATGCGTCAGGACAAACATTCTGAGGCCATCACCGAATTTACTAATTGTATCACCCTGGCCAATGACATTGGCTATCAAGATCTCAGATTTCAATTCAATGCCTGCAACAATCTTGCTGGATGTTTTCGATACACCGGAGCACTTGAGGAGGCAATGAGATATCTGGACAAAGCAATCAATATTGCCAGAAGTCTCTCCAATAAGGAGATGATCAAGGATACTGAACTAAATCTGGCCAATGTCCTGCTGGAGCAGAAACGATTCCCGGAAGCCAAGAAAATCCTGGATTCCTGTCAGCGTTATTTCTCACGGCACAAGCTCTACAACCCTCTTGGGATCAGCATGATGAACCTTGCCCAGTATTGGGAGTTGCAAGGAAATCCAGCCAAAGCCATTATTACTCTTAAAACACTATGTTACATGTATCAGGAATATATTGGGTCTGTGGTTTCCGAAAAGACACAGGAGTATGAGCAGAAGATCGACCAGTTGACCACAAATATGCAGCAGGTGAAAAAAAACTATGAACAAATGTGCCAGACATTTCAGCAAAGCATCCAAACCAATTTCATTGGTCGCAGTTCTGCACACAAACATGTGCTGGAGGCAGCTCTGCTGGCAGCACAACACCCCAATGCCAATGTTTTGATCAGTGGTGAGTCTGGCACGGGCAAAGAGGTCATTGCCAATCTAATTCATCTGAACAGCATACGTGCAGCGTCACCCATCATCTCCGTAAACCTTGCTGCAATCACAGGCACCTTGATAGCCAGTGAGTTCTTTGGTCATAAGAAAGGGGCTTTCACAAATGCCATCAGCGACCACAAGGGTTATTTCCAGCAAGCTGAAGGTGGGAGTTTATATCTCGACGAAATCGGAGAGATGCCAATTGAATTGCAAGCCACACTTTTACGAGCGCTCGAAAGCAGAAGGGTCACCCCGGTCGGTTCTGCTACTGAGTTCCCTTATGATTGCAGGATTATCAGCTCCACCAACAAGGACATTCCAGACCTTATCAACTCAAACAAATTCCGGCTCGATCTCTATTATCGCTTGAATACAATCGAGATCCATATCCCTGCCCTGCGCTCGCGTCCAGAAGACATAGATGAACTGCTTGATTATTATTGTGAGATCTTTGCCCGGCAAAGCAACAGAAAAATTCCTGTCCTCGAATCATCATTCCGCCTCGGCTTCAGAAGCTATTCTTTTCCAGGGAATGTGAGAGAATTGAAGAACCTGCTGGAACGTCTCTTTATCATGAACCCTTCGGAACGCTGGGATGATAGCACCCTAGACCTGCTGCCCCTTGTTGTCAAATCCAACTACTCCGAAAAGAAGATACTGGAACAGCGCCTCCGCGAAACAGAGATTGACAGCATTGTCTCCGCACTCATTCAAACAAATGGCAAACAAAAAGAAGCTGCCCGAATCCTAAAGATTTCCGAAAGCACACTGACAAGGCGGATAAGACAATTCAAAATTGAACATTACACCAAAAAGGGTGGTTGAAATACACTACCTCCAATTAATCGAAACCGGCCTGATAGTTCAGGCCGGTTATCTTTTGCGGTTACCTTTCGGTTTATTTGAGCAGAACTGCTTTTATTGTTCCTGAGTAAGTTCCGCATTGCATTTTGATGATGTAAGTTCCGCTTCCAAGTTCAGAACCGTTATCGTTTTTACCATCCCACAGGAAATTATAAGTTCCTGCCTTGGGGTGATGTGCATGATGAGTTCTCACAATCTGGCCCCTTGAGTTATAGACCGAGATCATAACCGGTGCACTATCCTTCACACTATAGGGTATGAAAACACTGGGATTGAAAGGATTGGGATAGGCAGGGTGCAGAACCGTCTGATTCATCAGTGCCGGAGGAACAGGTTGTTCGGGGTTTCCAGTTGTATTCACAGAAATCGGACCGTAATATTCCGTCAGCCCCTGGATACTCACAGATTCCAGCCAGTAATAATATGTCGTTGCAACATATACATCAAGGTCATTGAAAATGTATGAGACCTGAGTTCCATTTGCTGTTCCGGCATTAATGATGGTCTGGTTTACCTTGTATGCTCCTGCCAAAGAATTGACTTCATTGCGCAATACATTATAACCAGCATGCTCAGTTTCGGATTCCGTCACCCATTGCAAGGTCACATACAAATCTGCACTGAAGACGGCTGTGAACGAAGAGAGAGTAACCGGAAGGGTTTGTCCTTCCTCTTGCGGGAAGACGATTTCAATATCATCATCCGCTTTACTTTCCGGCAAATTGAACCAGGCCAGACCTGTCGTCCAGGCATCGACACCATCAAGCACTCTGGGAACAAAACTCCAGGACCCCGGAACAATTCTCCAGGCAAGCTGCTCTGGGACAAATCCAAGATCCGGATTGATCTCGATCCTACGGCCATAGGGTATGTTACCAAATCCCAGGATGACGCCAAGTCCGGAATTGGGTGGTGCGCCAACAGGTGCCCAGGTGGCTGTGATGTCCGGAGGTGTAAAGGATCCATTCAGCCCCGGGAAGGTAACAACAGGATTGACCGGATCTCCAACCGGAGGGATCACAGGATCAAGGGGTTCTTCATAATAATCCGCAGTCGTAAAGCTCCAGGTTGGACATTCACTTGCATCTCCTGCAGTGTTTGTAGGTACAACCTGCCAATTGTATGCGGTTCCATATAAAAGTTGAGCTGGTGGTGTGTAGGAAGGATTGGCTCCTATATCTGTCCCATCTACGAGATTGGAAGGAGGAGTGTTCGTTCCAAAGTGGAGTTTGTAACCCGATGGCGCTCCTCCACCTCCCTGTGACCAGGAAAGACCACTTGTTACTGGAACACCAGTAGCAAGGTTTGCCGGAGAAGGACTCGTCGCTGCCAGAGGTGCCTGCACCGAGAAGATTCTCAAATAGGGATAACCATCATTGACTCCCGGATCAATTGCCCAAACATTGGTGAAATCCCATGAGGCAGGATAGTTGGCTTGGGACTTCATCTGGGCGGTTGTCAATCCGGACACATTGGTCAATGTTGCTGTAGAACCTCCCAGACCTGTAGCATAAACAGAGCTATCCCAACGACTGTCAGAAATGCGGATATTTGTCCAGCCAATCAGCGATCCTTTATATTGTGCTGTAGCTGGCACAGCAACACTATAAAGTCCGGTAAATGTGTTTGATCCTGTACCTGCCCAGCCAATCACCCCACCTGAGATGAAATAGGAAGAAACTGATCCAATTGCATAACAATTTGAGACAGAACAGAATTGTAAATTCCCTATTAAAACCCCTGCACAATCTTGAGTGCCCGTAACTATGGCATTTTTAGCATAACAATAGGTTACAGAACCACCAGAAGCAAGGAATCCAACAAGAGCACCTGTTGAGTTATAACCAGATACTACTGCATTCTCGATTCCAAGTTTCTGAATAGTAGCGGTAGTATAACCAAAAAGCCCACTATAATCAATGGTGGGTCGATTAATGTATAGGCCAGATATCTTGTGTCCATTTCCATTGTATGATCCCGTAAAACGATTGGCACTGGTACCGATGGGTAAGAATCCCTTGTTCGAATCCCAGGTATTGATTGCTGGAACTGCCAAATCAAGATCAATATCAGCGGTCTGGATATAATGCATGTTCCACCGGGCACTGCTTTGTGAAATCCAATAAAGATTTTGCCAGTTTGCAATTTGATACGGATTGCCACTGGTACCATCACCTGAGGCAGGTGCAACTGCAACCTGTGAAAATAGGCCGATGGTGATCGCCAGGATCACCATGAGAAAAACTGTTCTTTTCATTGTAACCTCTCGTGCTCAATTTTGGAGTTAAAAACTGAAATCTGCCATAACTCCTGACAACCGTTAATAGCAATATTGCTGCCAATCTTCAGGATTTCTCTGATATTTCCTAATTGTTTAATGTTTATCGTTTTACGCAATGATATCATAATATTACTTTCGCATTTTTTCACAGTCACTCCGAAATATGAAACCATGAAATTTCACCTGTGAAATTATTGGTAAAATCAACTAATCAAACATGTTGGCCAAAATCTCCTCCCATTAAGTCATTGTAAAAGTCTTATCTGTCACTACCCGTATCATGCTTCTTCCCCAGCCTTAATCAGGTCTTAATCCCCTCTTAATCAAGCGTTAATAATTAACGCTTGATTAAGAGGGGATTAAGACCTGATTAAGGCTGTGGAAGAGGGAAAAAGAGGAAAAAGGAGAAGCAGGAGATAACACTGGAAGCAAAGGCTATCGAAGTCTATGCAACTAGTTAAAAATATCGGATCAAGCGCTGCATTATTAGTTTCCGGGATCACGTTAGCTGGAACCGGGAGCTTAAACTTGGTTTGATAAACTTAGGGTCCGTCTCCCGGTTTGGGGCTTTTGAGCCAGAAAAGGATGGAGAAGCACAGCCATAAGCCGGCAATGGCAAGGCAGCGTCCGGTCTGATGATGCGGATAAAAGAACCAGGCAAAGCGGGCAAAGACGATCGCCAAAGTGGCAAATGCTCCCAGAACTATGGCAATCACCAATCGGATCCAATCGAGCTTCCTATCTGTTTCTCTCATGAATTAGTCCATTTCAGATTGATTTGGTTCTGTTTTAGAGGGCTATTTCCTCGCCGGCTTGCATAATGATGCATTGAAATCCAAGTTCCTGCACTCCTTTCCGGAATGGTTCAGGATCGCACTTGATCGGCGGGAAGGTATTGTAGTGCATGGGGATGGCCAGCTTGGGCTGCACCCACTTGACCGCCAAAAGGGCATCTGGGATATCCATGGTATAATTGCCTCCGACCGGAACGAGCATGATGTCGATCTCATGCATTTCTCCGATGAGTTTCATATCCAGGAAAAGGCCGGTATCTCCACAATGGTAAATGGTTTTTCCAGAGAGGGTAAGGATTATTCCTGCTGCCAGTCCCGCATAGCGTCCATCGGGGGTCATGCTGCCATGCAAAGCGGGGCTGAGCCTGACACGGGCAAAATCGAAGTTATAGGCACCTCCGATCTGCATGGCATGCGTCTTGAATCCTTTGGCGGAGATGTATTTGGTAAGCTCGGACACGGCGATGAAAAGGGTGTCCGCCCTGGAGGCAATTTGCATGGCATCACCAAGATGGTCACCATGAGCATGGGAGAGGATGATGACATCTGCTTTGAGATCCCTGGCTTTGAGGGGGGCAAGGGGGTTGCCATCCAGCCAGGGATCGATCAGGATCGTCTTTCCGGCATCTGTTATGATCCGGAAGGCGGAGTGTCCCAGAAATTGCAGGGTCATGGATTTCTTCTTTAATACACTGAGATTGTCTTTTTCCGGTAGTTTATACTGACGGGATATTGCACCAGGAAGGGATAGCCCAAAAGGCCATCAAACTCACTGCCAGTAAGGGATGTAAGGTGCGAGATATCGGAAAAGGCATAGAGCATTTCAGCATATTCCAGCTTGCCAAATTTGCAGGTGGGGATTTTTCCGGTGCTGACGCTGGCGGGGTTGTTGTCGGCTCCCAGGATGGTATCGGTGCTGGTATCGGTGAGTTCTTTGGAGAATTTTTTCTGGAGGGAGAGATCGATCAGATTGCTTTGGGCACCGGTATCGAGTGCCATTTTCAGGTTCTGTTTGCCGATCTTGATCTTGAAGACGGGCAGGTGGGCGGCGGGTTCGAAGGAACTGCTGTGCCTGGCTTTGGGAATGGAAAGGGTTTCAAAGACCTTGCCATCCGGCTTCAGGCCATAGAGGTTCAGCTTTTTGGCACTGTAATCGAGATAGGTCTCAAATGGTTCCATTTCGGCCTGGCTGATAAGCCCCAGCACCTGAGAACTCAATACTTGCTCGAGGTGGCCAAGATCCATGGCGATTGCTTCAAAATCCCGATAGACACCACCGCTCCAGGCAAACTTCTCCACCTTGCGGGTGCTGATCGATTTGACATTTCCTCCAATGCCCCGGGCCATGGTTAGCCCCTGAGCTTGATTCTTGCCACTGTGTCTGGTATTGAGCACCATCACCGGAGCACCGCTATCCAGGATGAAAAGTCCTTTCTCACCATCGAGTTCGGCTTCAAGCAGGATGAGGCCGTTGTCGGTTGTGAAGTTCTGCTCGGCAGAGGTTCTGAGGGCGGTATTGCGTTTGGAACCCTCCCCTTGCATCAGGCCTGGGAAGAAATCGGTGCTGGTGATCTTGCCCTCGGAATTAAGTTCAAAATCGCATTCGGTCATTCTGGTATCCATAACAAGGGTGATGGCATAATTTGCTCCCTTTCCGAGTTTTTTGATGTTTTTCACACGGCAGGCCAGGATTTGGGGAGAGGCTTGGGGAAAAACCCTTTGCAGAACCATCCGGACATACTCCTGGGGGACGTCTTTGATGGTGAAATCACTCGCCAAACCCTTTTCGGCGGTGCTCATGGTTTTGGAATTCCAGCCCTCTATCCAGGCCTGGATTGCTTCCGGGACTGCATCAACCGGTTCGGCAGACTGGGCTATCAACGTGCTGCAAAAAAGCAGCAGCAGGGCAAACATAAAGCTGCGGGTGATGATCTTCATGGCATTACCTCTGGTATCTTAGTAATAATATGATAAGCAAAAAAACTAATCATGGCAAATATCAGATCTGAACTGGAGGGCTTCCGGCATTTTATCTGGGTCTTTTTTTAGCAGACAAGGCCAGGAGGATGCGCAGGAATTGCCTTGCGAACCCGGAAGCTGAATAGATAACACGAAGCCCGTTGACAAGCAACGGGCTTCCGAAATGTATTGGGGTTTGATTGTTTATTATTTAACGAGGATGATCTTGCGGTGGGAACTCTCGGAACCACTGTTCATCCGGACGATGTAGATACCGGCCGGAAGAGCGTTTCCATCCATATCCTTACCATCCCAACGCAGAGTGTAGCTATTGGGGTTCTTGCTGCCTTCGGAGAAGGAGCGTACCAACTGGCCTCTGGTGTTATAGATATCAAAGCCAATGGAGGCGGTCTTGCTTACTTCATAATCGATGAAAGCTGCTTCTCCAAAGGGATTGGGATAGATATTTGTTAGTAGGGTCGAGCGCGGGATCTGAGGAGCAAGATTGTTCTGACCAGTGAGCGCGACGTCAATCGAGATCGGGCCATGGAAAGAAAAAGCACCGTCAAAATCCATGTTTTGCAGCCAGTAATAATAGGTGCCGGCGGTGAATATCTCGTTGTCGTTATAGGAATAGGTCTGCATCTGGGAAGTATTGGTGGCAGCTATGAGAGGGCTTACAAGCTCGGCCTCGGCAAGGTTGTCGCTGCTGTTGCGGTAGATATAATAACCCTGGACATTGGTCTCGGATTGGGTGATCCAGAGCAGATTGACAAAGTTGTAGGCATTGATGCTGGCGGTGAAGGATGAGAGCTCAACGGGAAGGGTAATGTCTGGCCCTGTGCCCCATTGGGGGCCGGAAGAATATGGGCTCGGTGATAATTGACCGTCATTGCCATAATCTGAAAGATCAGATGTAGTAGTTTCTGTTCCGCTACCATTCAAGCGCCAATAACCGCGCAATTCAGATGGGAAAGACAAAAGTTGAGTGTTCATATTGTCTTGGATCTCTTGCTGAGTTCGAGCAACACTCCAAATACGAACTTCATCAATAGAGCCAATAAAAAAAACCTCGCTGATAAAGAGGGATCAAATGTTACGCCAATACGTACTGGCAAACTCGTCTCTGTATATAGAGAACTCAAGACACCTGTGGTCTGTTCGGCATCCAATACTCCATTAACGTACAAACGGAGATAAGTTGAAGGCTTAAAAACCCCAGCTATATGATACCATGTTCCTACATCTAAAGTTGTACTTCCATAGATAGTATTATACTGGCCGGCATCGTAAGTTCCATTTGCCGAAATTGATATGCTTGCTTTATTTTGATTGGGAGTTTGCCCCCCCCCCCCAATAAATCATAGCTTCTTTTCGCAAGATTTCCAGTATAGTTCCACCACTTACCGACTATACCACGATTGGTGGTTGGATTTGCTGCCTTTTTTATCCATGCCTCAATAGTGATTTCACCACTAATGTTCAAGCTCGAATCATTCGCTATTTCGACCATATCATTCACACCATCAAAAACCAGACATGGCGATTGAGTTTGTCCAAACAGAACAGAAGTCATTCCTATGAGGATAGTTAAAACGACGTAAAGCGCTTTGTGTTTCATGATTACCTCCTGTAACACATTTTATTTTATTTAAATCACACTATATTCGAGTAGGTTTTTACTCTGATTACACTGAAACCGCTATAGCCCTATATGTCAACCCAGCTTTACCATCATAACATTAAAATTGCCTTAAAAGAGCTTGTTTTAAGATAACCTGGCTGTAGGTATATGTTTCTAATATATTGAACAACAATATGATAAGGAAATATTGGATGATGGTAGGTT
>Ga0116204_1000607_pt1 | contig 20475 bp, 15 predicted proteins | sample LakKivwa52mmetaG_FD_94481 | JGI IMG/M metagenome (GOLD analysis project Ga0116204, IMG submission 94481) | Anoxic lake water microbial communities from Lake Kivu, Rwanda to study Microbial Dark Matter (Phase II) - Lake Kivu water 52m metaG | ecosystem: Environmental > Aquatic > Freshwater > Lake... | reverse complement strand
CCCGCCGCTGAAGAACCCGCCGCTGAAGAAGCTGCCACTGAAGAAGCTGCTGCTGAAGAACCTGCCGCTTCTGGCGATAAAGTTCAGGTTCGCTGGTTCGTTGGTCTCGGCACCGGTACCAACCCCGAACAGGTTGCCATCCAGGAAGAAGTTGTTGCTGATTTCAACGCCTCCCAGGATGAGATCGAACTCGTGCTTGAGATCGTACCTTACGATGCTGCACGCGATACCCTCTCGACCCAAATCGCTTCCGGCGCTGGTCCCGACATTGTCGGACCTGTCGGCTGGGGTGGTTCCAATGACTTCTACGGTCAGTGGCTCGACATTGCTCCTTACATCGAATCCTCTGGTTTCGATACCAGCGTTTTCGACCCCGCTTTGGTTAAGTTCTACCAGACCGAAGAAGGTCAGGTTGGTCTGCCATTCGCTGTGTTCCCCGGCGCCATTTACTTCCAACCCGCCATGTTCGATGAATCTGGTTTGAACTATCCTCCCCAGGTCTACGGCGAAAAGTACGTCTTCCCCGATGGCACCGAAGCGGACTGGAATTGGGAAACCGTTACCCAGGTCGCAAAACTGCTCACCGTTGACGTGAACGGCTTGAACTCCACCGAAGAAGGCTTCGACCGCACCCAGATGGTTCAGGTCGGCTATGCTCCTCAATGGCAATCAGTTCAATCTGTGGGCACCTTCTACGGCGGCGCTGCCAACATTTTCTCCGGAACCGAAAAGGGTTCCTACGAATCCACCATCCCCGATAGCTGGAAAGAAGGCTACAAGTGGTATTACGATGGCATGTACGGCGAACAGCCCTTTATTGCCACCGGCCCGCTCGCTGGCGCTCCTGAATTCGGCAATGGCAACATCTTCAATGCCGGTAAGGCTGCCATGGGTCTGACCCAGACCTGGTACACCTGCTGTTTGGGTGACTTCAAGAATGCCGGTCTCGAATTCCAACTCGGCATTCAGCCGATCGGCGCGAACGGTGAAGTTGCCGGCCGCGTGGATGCTGACACCTTCCGTATTTTGAAGGGCACACAGCACCCTGAAGAAGCCTTTGCAGTGCTCGCCTACCTCATCACCACCGGTGGCGACAAACTTCTCCCCGCTTACGGCGCCATGCCCGCCATCGCCGACAAGACTGAAGCCTTCTTTGCCGTCAAGTCCGCGGACTATCCGTTCGTGACCGAAGAAAGCTGGAACGTGTTCGTTCAGGGTCTCGCTTACCCCGACACCCCAAGCTCCGAACAGTATCAGCCGAACTCCATCAAGGCCAACGCCCGCTTCGCGACCTTCTTCGATCTGATGAACAACACCGAAGGGCTCGACGTTGACGCCGAGTTCGCAAAATTGGTCGAAGACCTGAACGTGATCTACAACGAGTAAGAGTAATTTGAAGTAATATTGGGCAGGTCAATGTGATTGACCTGCCCAATCATATTTTTTACCAAAGGAGTGCGTCATGCTTGAAGAACTTAATAAAACACGCGAAAAGTTTTCATTTGCTGCCTTTCGAAACATGAAGTCGATCGCCAAAAGAGAAATGCGGAGCGGCTTGGGCTTCACTTCTCTATGGATCATTGGCTTCCTCGCTTTTACGTTGATCCCCATGATCGCAACTCTGTTCTTTAGCTTTATAGATCTCAGCATTACCGACGGTATTTTCAGCACCCCGAAATTCGTCGGGTTCGATAATTATGCTCAATTATGGAAAGACCCCCAAGCAGGCGTGAACCCCCAATTCTGGTTCGGCAGTGAAACGCCAAGCTCCCTGATCATTACCATTCGATTTGCCTTGATCGCACTCCCAGTAGGCATCTTCGCTCCGCTTTTACTTGCACTATTGATGAACAATAAACACCTCAAAGGTCAGTTCATCTTCCGCACGTTGTTCTATTTGCCCTTTATCGTCCCGTTCATTGCCAGTGTCTTTCTCTGGGGCGGCATGCTCAACACCGAAACTGGTTGGATCAACCGCTTCCTCGAATTCGCAGGAGTACCGAATGAAAACCTGCCGGGATGGGCAAACGACGTAAACTGGGTATACCCCACCTATGTCATCATGGGCATTTGGGGGATCGGCAACGCCATGCTGATCATGCTCGCCGGTCTGCAAGGCGTACCCACTGAGCTGTATGACGCCGCCAAAGTGGATGGCGCTAACACCTGGTCGACCTTCTGGAATATTACCTTCCCGATGATCTCCCCGGTCATTTTCTATAATCTGGTCCTGAATATTGTAGGGTTGTTCCAATACTTCCTTGTACCGCTTGTGGTTAACAACGGCACAGGGCGCCCTGGTGGAGCGACCCTTTTCTATAACCTATACCTTTACAAAACCTTCTTTACCTTCCAGAACATGTCCTACGGTTCCACCCTGGCATGGTTCCTTTTCATTGTGATTTTGATCGTCACCATTGCGTTGTTCGGCACAGCCAAATACTGGGTGTACTACGCGGGTGAGGTAAGGTCGTAGGAGGCAGACATGAAATTCAACCTAAAGAATGGCATCAATTCACTTTTTGTAACCTTATTGGCAGTGGCGCTCGTTTCGATCTTCTTATCGCCATTTGCCTTCATGGTGTTGACCTCCCTCAAAACCCGCGAACAGATCTCTGTAGTGGGTGCCCCGATCTGGCCCGCTGCCCAGCCTAAGTTTGAGCTTGAAGGCAAAGAAGTGGATGTATTCGTCGTCCCCATCTCGCAATGTGACGGCTTCGACGCCAACAGCACCGACACCCGTAACCTGGCCATTGCCAAAAAGGGACGCCAGGAAAGCACCTTTATTGACCCGAACGATCTGGGACGCGGCGAATTTGTCTGCCGGGTTTCATGGCGCGCTCTCGACCGCCCGTGGACGTTATCTCCCACCTGGCAGAATTACGTAGAGGTTTGGAACACCATCCCCAATGGCTATTGGCGTTTGCTTGGCAATACGCTCTTCTACGCCATTTCTACCATGATCGGCACCGTGATCTCCTGCATTTTGGTAGGGTATGGGTTTGCACGCTTCCGCTTCCCTGGGCGCGACTTTTTGTTCCTCATCTTGATCTCAACCCTGTTTCTACCTGGAGCAGTAACCCTCATTCCAACCTATTCGTTTTGGCAGAGGCTGGGATTGGTCGGCACATGGTGGCCGCTGGTCGTGCCTCACTTCTTTGCAAATGCCTATAACGTCTTCCTCTTCCGCCAGTATTTCATGACACTGCCCCGCGAATTGGACGAATCCGCCATGATCGATGGTGCCGGTCCATTGCGCATTTTGTGGTCCATCCTCATTCCCCAATCGTATCCGGTCATCATCGCCGTGGTGGTTTTCCACATCGTCTTCGCGTGGAACGATTATTTTGGTCCACTAATTTACCTTTCGACCTCTCGTGAGAACTGGCCGATTTCTGTGGCACTTTCTTCTTTCAACGGCATTTACGGACAGCAACCGCAGTTGATCCAGGCGGGCGCTTTCCTTGCCATCATCCTGCCGATGATCCTGTTCTTTGTTGCCCAACGCTTCTTCATTCAGGGCATCGTCGTCACCGGCGTTGATAAATAAAAAGTAAGGATTTTTTCATGCTCAAAGTTGCTGTGATCGGTGGCGGCTCCACCTATACTCCGGAACTCATCAACGGTTTTCTTGCGCGATTAGAGCAATTCCCTGTCAACGAATTATGGTTGATGGATATTGACAAGGAGCGCCTTGATATTGTCGGTGGGTTTGCCCAGCGTATGGTTGAAGCGCAAGGCGCCTCTTTCAAAGTATTTCTGACAACCGACCAACGCGCCGCCGTCAAAGATGCGGACTATGTCACCACGCAATTACGCGTTGGTCACATGGAAGCCCGTAAACGAGATGAATATCTCGGTCTGCGTCACGGATTGATCGGGCAGGAAACCACCGGCGTGGGCGGCATGGCTAAGGCGTTGCGGACCATTCCCGTCATTCTCAGCATTGCCAAAGATATGCGCGAACTTTCCAAACCCGGAGCAATGCTGGTCAACTTCACCAATCCGGCGGGTCTGGTCACACAGGCTTTGAGCCAATATGCGAATGAGACTCCTTCGGTTGGGGTTTGCAATGTACCGCTCACAGCCAAGATGAAGATCCTCGAAGGGCTGGAACAAGCCACAGGGAAGAAGATCGAGCCGGAGCGGGCTGAGTTAAAAACCCTCGGGTTAAATCATCTCTCCTGGCATCGCGGGTTCACCGTCGACGGTGAAGACGTCTGGCCGCAGGTCATTCAAAGCTACGTTGATAAGCTCAAAAGTGAAGAGCATCCCGATTGGGACCCGCGCATGGTTGAGATCCTGCGCATGATGCCCAACTACTACCTGCAATATTTTTACTACACCGATAAAAAGTTCAAAGCCCAGCAAGCGTGGCCGCCTTCACGCGCCGAAGAAGTTATCGAAGTGGAAAAAGACCTTTTGCGCCAGTACGCCGACCCGAACCTCAAGGAACCGCCCGCCGATCTGATGAAACGCGGCGGCGCGTATTACTCCACCGTTGCCACGCAATTGCTCAATGCCCATTACAACGACCTTGGTGAAACGCATGTGGTCAACATTCGCAACGGAGGCGCCGTTAAAGAATGGGATGCGAACTGGGTGCTTGAAATGCCCTCCACGGTCAAGAAGAATGGGATCACCCCGCTGCCTGCCGACCCGTTGCCTGCTTCATGCTTCGGGCTGATCGCTGCTGTGAAGCAATACGAACTACTGACCGTGGAAGCCGCAGTGCATGGCGACCGTGACGCAGCCTACCAGGCATTGCTCGTCCACCCCATCGGACCACAAGCCGACAAGGTTCAAGTTGTCCTCGATGACATGCTTGAAACACATCGCGAGCACCTGCCGCAATTCTTCAAATAACTCGAGCGGCGTCTTATCCCGCGGAGACATGATTGACCGCAGACCACAGACCGCTGTCTGCCGTCTGCGGTCAATTTTCTAAACCATCACTGGAAGCCTTTGTCATAATGAACTATTTCCTTGGAATAGATATCGGAGCTACCAAAACTGCTGCACTGATCTGCAATGAAGACGGGCAGGCATGCGGCTACGGCATTGGTGGGTATGGCAACCCTGAAAATGTTGGTTACGAAGGGATGGAAAAAGCCATTCGACAGGCAGTAACACAGGCTTTGCAAGAAGCAAGCATCCAAATAGATCAACTTTCCGGGGCGGGTTTTGGCGTAGGCGGATTCGACTGGAACTCTCTCGAAGAAGACATGCGCCGTGCCATCCAAAAAGCCGGCATCACTTGCCCGGTCATCATGGTCAACGATGCTGTGCTGGGCTTGGTAGCAGGGACAAGTGAAGGCTGGGGCATTGCGGTGGTCTCTGGCACCGGCTGTAATTGCCGCAGGTGGGCAAGCGTGAAGGACGTGTCACCGGCTTTGGTATCTTAATGGGTGAAGGCGCAGGCGGAACCGAACTCATCTACCGTACCATGCAATACCTCGGCTACTCGTGGACAAAACGCCTGCCGCCCACCGACCTTTCAGACGCCTATATTAAACATTACAACGCCAAAAGTCTTGAAGACCTCATTGAAGGTTACACAATAGGTAAATATCACATTGCAGCCGAAGCTGCCCCGATCGTCTTTCGAATGGCAGACCAAGGCGACAAAGTTGCTCAAAGTCTCGTCCAATGGGCTGGGACGGAACTGGGCGAAATGGCAAACGCCGTCATCCGCCAGTTAGATTTTCAGGATGTCGAATTCGAAGTTGCGCTGATCGGATCAATGTTCAAGACTGGCGAAGCACTCATCGCCCCCATGCGGTCTAAAGTACATGAAATTGCACCAAAGGCAAAACTTATTCCAGTGAAAGTTAAACCCGTGGTTGGTGCAGTTTTACTAGGAATGGAAGCCGGGCATTTACCCATTACTGCTGATAATAGAGCTGCCCTAAATTCGAATACCAAGGTGACCCAATGACCGATATCGAATTTTCCATCATTCAGGATACAGAGAAAGAGTTCATTCTCTGGAGCAACTTGCTCAAAGAGTTTCAGTCTCAAACCGGTATCAAGATACATCTCAAACAGCAGACATGGGACATGGCATGGACCGAATTGATGTCATTTGCCTCCATGGGGCGCGGAGCAGATATTTCACTTATCGGCTCCACCTGGGTCAGCAGCCTTATGGTGATGAACGCCCTCAGCCCGATCCCCAACGAAATGCTCGAACGGGTCGGCAGAATGAAATCCTACCTGCCTGCCGCCTGGCAAAGCACCAAAGTGGATAACTCAGACCAAGCCTGGTCGGTGCCGCTTAGTATCTATACCTATGTGATCGCCTATCGAAAAGACATGCTCGCCAAACTTGGTTTGGATGAAGCTACAGCCTTCTCCACACCTGAGCAAATATCCAACAGTGTGGACCAAATAATCCAACTCAAAGAATTTGAATCACCCTGGGTGGTACCCATCGTCCCTCCGCCATTTAACGACCTCATCCACCTCGCTGCCTCAGGGATCTGGAACAAAGGCGGTGATTTCATAAACACCAAGGGTAACAACATCGTCTTCGATAGCGAAGCCGCCTTGCAGGGATTAAAGGAATACTTCCACGTCTTAAGCCGCAACACACTCCAACAAGATTACTTAGGTACCGATAGTGCCGCTCAATTCCTTTTTGAAGGCAAAGCCGCCGCCATCATCACCGACTTGCGATCCTTCAACACCGAACTCAACAAATCGTACCCCAAAGAAATCGTCGACAACATTGGGGTTACCACCATAACCGATACTCCCTGGCTTGGCGGTGGCAACCTGGTGGTATGGAAACATGCCCGCAGCTACCCCGATAAATTTCAAGCCGCCCACCAATTAGCTGAGTTCATCACCCGTAAAGAGACTATGCTCAACTTTGGCAGGGAGAATTTACTTTTACCCGCCCGCGCCGATGCCCTTACAGAGTTGTTCCCCGCAGAAAGCATCATCGCCCCGCTCATTCAACAGCTCAATCAAAGCGCCAGGTCCTATCGCGCCACATCGGTCTGGCATCGCATCGAATACCAGTTGGGTCTCGAACTTGGTAACCTGCTTAATAAAATACAAAAAAAGGAAGATAGCGGATTCAACGAGGAAATGGAAAATCAGATCCGTAACCTCGCTACACGCCTCAACCTTGCCCTCTCATAATTAGATGAAAAACCGCGCCTCCATTCTGACCATTTGCCTGATCCTGCTCTTCCAAGCTTCTTGCACCCCCATGCAGTCTCCTCCTACCCCCACACCTCAACCCTCTCCAACCTCTCAGCCAGAGGTGTCCTTTCACATTGTTGCCTATGCCACCGAAGCTATCACACCGGAATTGATCCCCTACGACAAACTGACCCACATCAATTACTCTTTCCTCATTCCCAATGCAGACGGAACATTCGTCAGACTCACCAATGCCTGGAAGTTAAAAAAGATCGTTGAGTTGGCACGCAGCCAAAATGTGACAGTCGGCATCGCGGTCGGAGGCTGGGGCTGGGACGAGCAATTCGAGCAGATGGCAGCTTCGGCTGAGTCACGAACCGCTTTCGTTCAAAATTTGAAGGCGTTCGTCGAAGAATATCAACTCGACGGTGTAGACATGGACTGGGAGTATCCGGACCCCGGACAATCTTCCCTGAATTATGTAGCGCTCATGACGGAACTGCGCGCCGCCCTGCCCAATGCGATCATCAGCACTGCCGTTATTTCATACGGGGATGAATATGGGCTTGGCATTCCTACCGAGTCTTTTGATCTGGTCGATTTCGTCAATGTGATGACCTATGATGGTCACGACCACGGCACGATGGAACAATTCGAAAAAGGATTGAATTATTGGTCTTCGCGCGGCGTGTCGAAGGAAAAACTCATTATCGGCGTGCCATTCTATGGGCGGCCGGGTCCGGCACCCTATTCGAGGCTCGTAACTACAGACCCCGCCGCAGCACAAACAGACACTTTCGATTATTTCGGCACCATTCAAAACTACAACGGCATTCCAACCATCCAGAAGAAGACAGAGATCACCATGCAACGTGCTGGCGGCATCATGTTTTGGGAATTAAGCCTGGACGCCCAAGGCGAACTTTCGTTGGTTAATGCGATCTTTGAAGTTGTGAGCAATAAGTAACAAGCGCGGTTCTAACATCATTTATCTTTCTGCATACTACATTCAGGAGAAACCATGTCCCAACCTTTTACCCTCGGCGTGAATTACTGGCCCCGCCGCAAAGCCATGTACTGGTGGAGTCAGTTCGATGCTGGTGAAGTCCGAGAAGATTTTGCCCTCATCAAAGACATCGGCATAACGGTTGTACGCCTCTTTTTATTATGGGACGATTTTCAGCCCGACCCAAATTCGGTCAACACCGAAGCCGTGAACAATCTCGTAAAAGTTGCATACATCGCCGTGGAAAATGGACTCGGACTCGACGTGACCTTCTTCACCGGTCATATGAGTGGACCGAATTGGAGTCCGCGTTGGTTGTTGGGTGGTAATCTGCCCCCTGCAGCACACAAACATTGGCTGCGTGATGTGGTCAGCGCAGGCAAACATACCGATCAAGGCTACCGCAACATGTTCCACGATGAGCAAGCCATAAAAGCCGAGCGCTTGCTTTTGCAAACCGTCGTCGGCGCGCTCAAAGATCATCCCGGTGTGTGGATGTGGAACCTCGGCAACGAACCGGATCTCTTCGCCTGGCCCAATTCATCGGATGAAGGCGCGGCTTGGGTCAAGGAAATGGTGACCTTGATCAAATCCATAGACCCGAAGCGACCGGTCACCATCGGTTTGCACGGTGACGGCATCCACCGCGATAACGGACTGCGCGTGGATAAGGTCTACGCCAACACAGATATCGCCGTGATGCACTCCTACCCCATGTACTCAGACTGGGCACGCAAACCGCTCGACCCGGATTACGTCCCCTTCACTTGCGCCATCACTGCCGCATTAGCAGGCAAACCTGTACTAATGGAAGAGTTCGGCGGCTGCACAGCCCTACCAGGCGAAGCCAGCTACATGATGAAGTGGACAGAAACAAATGGACGTGACCGTGAGCAATTTATGGCAAGCGAAGAAGATTTTGCCGAATTCCTCAGCCTTACCATTCCGAAACTTCAGCACAGCGGTGCAACCGGTGCCATGCTTTGGTGCTACGCCGATTACATTCCCGAATTATGGAATGTGCCGCCCTGTCAGAATGCTATACATGAACGCTTCTTTGGGCTCGTCCGCCCGGATGGTTCGCTCAAACCGCACGCCAAAGTGATTCAAGAATTCGCCAAGACCAAGCCAATGGTTCAGCCCATTCCTGAATACGCCAAGATCACCATTAATGCAGACGAGTTCTATAAAGAACCGCTGGGCAATCTGGTGGATCTATATGCTGAATACTTAAGAAAGATGGAAAGCTAAACATGAAAAAACTGATCATCAATTCAGACGACTACGGCCGCAGCCCCGAAATCTCCGAAGGGATTCGCCTCGCACACAGGCATGGTGTCGTTACATCAACCACTTGTATGATGAACATCCCCACCACAGCAGATGATGTGCGCCTGGCTGTAAAAGAAACACCCACGCTCGGGCTGGGAGTCCACCTGGTGTTGACGATGGGAAAGCCCGTCTTAAAGCATGAGGCGGTCAAATCGGTCACCGATGCCAATGGCGATTTCTTCAAATACACACCCTTCATTGAGAACATTCCCAATTTGAAGATCGAAGAAGTTAAAGCCGAATGGCGCGCACAGATCGAAGCCTTCGTCACAGCCGCCGGGAAGAAGCCCGACCACCTCGACTCGCATCACCATTCTTCCTATTTCGCGCCAGAACTCTTTCGCGCCATGCTCGAACTGGCAAAGGAATACAACTGCCCGATTCGTTATCCATTTGCAAACCGTATCTCTGGTGAGTTGAGTGAAACCTACAAACAGTCTCCTGCGTTGCTCAAAGAATTTGCCCCGAAACATCCCGACGTGTTTTTTGTAGATTTTTACGATAAGCAAGCCACGACGGATGTGCTGACTGAATTGATCTTAAATGTCGGCGAAGGAACCACTGAGCTGATGTGTCATGTTGGCTTTGTACCCGACGCCTTTACGAAAGAGTCTATATACAACAAGCCGCGCCAGCGTGAACTCGGCATCATGCTCGACCCTGCTGCGCGGACTTTGATCGAAAAGCTTGGTATTAAGTTGATTACATTTGCGGAGCTATAGCAGCAAAATCCACAAGAAAACAAGCGCACCTACAGCACTACCAATTTACTTATTTACACATAACCTACATATTCAATCAATCAAGGAACTTGCACATGTCTAAAATCGAATCCCTGCTCGCTCAAATGACACTCGAAGAAAAGATCTCCATGCTCGCCGGTTTTGAACTTTGGTTCAGCACAGGCGTACCGCGCCTTAACATTCCCGCCTTCCGCATGGCAGACGGCCCGAACGGCGTACGCGGCATCTGGAGCGAGATGTCTCCCACCTCGGCAGCGACTCCTGTTGGCATGGCACTCGGCGCAACCTGGAACCCTGATCTTGTTGAGCAGGTCACAAATGTCCTTGCCGATGAAGTGCGAGATAAAGCCGGGCATGTGCTTCTCGCACCCACGGTCAATATCCATCGCACACCGATTGCAGGACGTAACTTCGAATGTTTTGCCGAAGATCCATATCTCAGCGGCATCCTCGCTTCTTCCTATATCAAAGGCTTGCAGGACAAAGGCATTGGAGCATGCATCAAGCATTTCATTGCCAACGATCAGGAGTTTGAACGCAACTCCATGAGCTCCGAAGTAGATGAACGAACCTTGCGTGAAATTTACCTTGAGCCGTTCCGCATTGCCATTCGCAAATCAAACCCATGGGCGGTCATGTCTTCCTACAACCGTGTCAATGGAGTCTATGCCTGCGAATATGACCACACCCTGCTCGAGATCCTCAAAGGCGAATGGGGCTACGATGGCATCGTCATCTCCGATTGGTACGGCACCTACGATACGAACGTCCCCAACGGCGGGCTTGACATCGAAATGCCCGGTCCCGCACGCTGGATGTCTGAAGAAGTTGTCAAACGCGCGATGGATGAAGGTTCATTAACAGAAGAAGGTATCAACAACAAAGTCGCACGCCTGCTGCGCTTTTTAGAAAAAGCCGGTCTGTTGGATACGCCTCCGCACAAAAATGAAGTTGCAAACAACAATCCAAAGCATCGCAAGATCTTGCGCGAAGCCGCCGGTGAAGCGATCGTCTTGCTCAAGAACAAGAAAGATATTTTGCCTCTAAAGAAGGTCAAACACATTGCGGTGATCGGTCCACATGCCGAACGCGCCAGCATTTTCGGCGGCGGCAGTTCTTCCGGTTTCCGTCCGCATTATGTGATCTCGCCTCTCGAAGGCATCAAGAACCGTGCAGGCAAAAAAATAAAAGTGGATTACGCCCCCGGATGCCACATCTTTAAAACCCTGCCGACTCCTGCTCCCAAACTTTTCTCAACAGCAGACAACCACCTCGGGCTTAACCTGAGCCTGTTCAATGGAACCGAGTTCTCAGGACCCGCAGCCTTTTCCGACGTCACCCCGTTCGTAGATCATGGCTGGTTCTATGTCTCTGTTCCGAATGTAAATCAAAACTCCTTCTCCATGATCCAGGAAGGTTTCTTTACGCCCAAGGAAAGTGGAAAACATAAACTCTCGCTCAGTGGTGTGGGTTGGAGCAAACTCTACCTTGATGGCAAGTTGTTGATCGACCATAGCAATGACACAGATATGGGACGTGAGATCATCAAGGAAGTAAAACTCGAAGGCGGAAAAGCATATCCCATCCGCATGGAGTTTTATTGGAAAGGCACATCGATCTGGCGCTCCGTCAAATTGGGGCATCTCCCACCGCAGTCTGAAGACTTGATGGCTGAAGCCGTAAAACTCGCCAAAAAAGCGGATGTGGTCATTGTGGTTGGAAGTTTAAACGCAGAATGGGAAGCTGAAGGCTTCGACCGCGTGGACATGAAACTACCCGGCGCACAAAATGAGTTGATCGAACGGGTGGCAAAAGCCAACAAGAACACAGTTGTCGTGGTTAACACCGGCTCGGCTGTGGAAATGCCCTGGGAAGATAAAGTGGCGGGCATTGTGCAACTCTGGCTCAACGGACAAGAAATGGGCAACGCCCTCGCAGACGTGCTCTTTGGCGATGTTACACCTTCAGGTAAATTGCCAACCACCTTCCCTGTCCGCCTGGAAGATAACCCGGCATACATCAACTATCCCGGCGAGAACAGCCAGGTCCGTTATGGTGAGGGTATCTTCGTTGGCTATCGCTATTACGACACCAAGAAACTCGCTCCGCTCTTCCCGTTTGGGCATGGGCTTTCTTATACGACATTCGAATACAGCAACCTACGGCTGGACAAAAAATCTCTTAATCCAAACGAAACGTTGATTGTTAAAGTGGATGTGACCAACACTGGCAAAGTAACCGGCAAGGAAGTGGTGCAGTTGTACGTACGTGATGTCAAAGCGACCATGGCAAGACCGGAAAAGGAACTAAAAGGTTTTGCCAAAGTGGAACTCAAAGCGAAACAGAAGAAAACCGTCACTTTTACGCTCGACCGTGAAGCCTTTTGGTATTTCGACACACTCAAGAACGAATGGAGCACTGAAGCAGGCGAGCATGAGGTTTGGGTCGGCAGCTCAAGCCGTGATGTAAGAGAGAAGCGCAGCATCCAGCTGGAGCCGGAAGCACGCACGTCCCGTTTTCATACCGGGCTCTCCGTCAAATCCTTGATGGCAGATGCAGATGCAAATCGGGTGTTGATGAAGCACACGGCAGGTCCGTTGATGATGGCAGACCTCAACACAATTGGCGAAATGACTCTGGATGAGATTGCGGCGAAATTCCCCGAAGCCCTGTCAAAGAGCCGCATGAAACAAATCGACTTGGAACTGGCGAAAATAAAATAATGAATAAACTTTTTACATGGATACTTGCATTCTCTCTGCTGCTCTCAGCATGTGGGACGGGTACCGCGGGAAATGAAACTGCCCCCACTCCCTACCCAACCCCGGTGCAGGAAACCTTTACTGTTCAACGCGGCGATATTGTGATCGACGCCAAGCTTAGCGGACGTGTGTCTCCGTTGGCATTGTTTACCGTCTATTTTGAAATGAATGGACAGGTGGGCGAATCATTCGTCAACGTGAATGATGTAGTCACCGAAGGACAGTTGCTGGGCGAATTGGTGGAAGCGCGTGAGATCAAGGCGAAGGCGCAGGAGATGCAGAACGTCATCCGCCGCGTACAGATCGACCTTGAGATCGCGCAGTTGACTCTGGAGCAATACAAAACGCAAGGCAGATCTCAGGCTGAAATTCAGATCCAGGAATTGCAAGTAGAACTTGCGCAAATGGCGCTTGATGAAACCCTGCTCGGTTTGGGTATTGACCCCGAAGCCTATGAGCCGGATGATGTTGATTCACAGGTAGCCATGGCACGCGCGTATTCGCCTGCGGACGGAACCATTATTGCCGCTGTCAGTGCCGGTCGAAAATTGAATTCATCAACTGCCGCCTATGTATTAGGCAACCCGGACAAACTTGAGGTCGTTGTGCAATTGGACGAGAGCAAAGGCGACGATGAAGTGCGCGAAATGTTCGAAGGTATGCCCGTTATCGTCACCTTAGATGCCGCCCCAGGCAAGCCCCTTTCAGGCAAGATACGTCAACTTCCTTCGCCCTATGGAACCGGTGATAGTGCAGATCGAACTGTACACATTTTGCTGGATGCAGCACCCTCTGCCAGCACCTACCAGAATGGCGATAAAGTGACAGCCGTGATCCAACTTGCCAGCAAAAGTGATGTGCTCTGGTTGCCCCCTGATGCCATTCGCTCCGCAGGCGGGCGCACCTTTGTCATCATTAACAGTGACTCTGGTCCCAAGCGGGTGGATGTTGAACTCGGCTTGCAAACCCGCGACATGGTCGAGATCGTTTCGGGTCTCGATGAGGGTCAGGTGGTGGTAGGACCATAATTCTTTCTGTCATTGCTAGGGCATGCATTTCGCCCGAAGCAATCTCCTCGTTAATGGAGATCGCTCACCGCAAAGGCAAATAATTCCCCATGCCCTTCCTCACTCCTCTCCACTCGCTCGCCTTGCAAATTTGGGCAACCGCAGGCATTGCCTTCAAGCGGTTGCTCAATCAGCGCTTCTTGAGTCTCGCTTCGATCGCAGGATTAATGATCGCCTCGGGATTTATCCTGAGCGTGCCTCTTTACGCGGACGCGACCTACTTCCGGCTCTTGCGCGAAGAATTGCTGATCGGGCGTGAAGCCGCCCTGACCCAAAAACCGGTGGACTATGCTCCGTTGGCTTTTGTCTTCGAGTTGAAGACCGCCGGAAACACCAGCCCGCAATGGAAAAATGTCGAAGATGTAGACACCTACCTCTCCGATGATGCGCTGCGCCGCATTGACCTGCCTATTCTGCAAACCATTCGCCGCTTCCGCACCGACGGCTATAACATGTTCCCGCCGCGTGACCCGAACAAGTCTGGCACACAATATCCGCTCACATCGGTAAGTTTCGCGTTTATCACACCGCTTGAAGAGACCGTCACGATCATCACTGGCACAGCGCCGCAACCCTTCGTTTCCCTGTTCAAAGACGGCGATGCCATTGAAGTCATGGCACATGAAAGCCTTGCATCTGAATTCGGTGTGCAAGTTGGTGACTCATACACCTTACGCACAGAGGACGGAAATATCCCTGTGGTCATCATTGGCTTATGGCGGGCGGTCGATCCGCTTGCGCCATATTGGAGCGTGACTCAGACCAACTGGCTCATCGTCCATGAAGACTCTTACAAAGGCATCATCAGCGAACGTGTAAATGATGAGCTGCGCAACGTCACCTGGAGCATCGTAGCCGACGGCTCTGACCTTCACGCCGATGACGTGCAGATCTTGAAAGAACGCATCCTCGCGGTAGAGAACCGCGCCGCAAACTTGCTCGACAAAACAGTGCTCGTCGCTTCTCCGCTCGAAGCACTCGACCGGTATCAACAGAACGCACCGACCCTCACCTATTTACTTTTCGCATTTAGCGTACCCATCCTCAGCCTGATCCTTTCGTTCATCGGCTTGGTCGCAGGTCTGTTCGTTGGTCAGCAGCGCGGCGAGATGGCAATTCTGCGCAGTCGCGGCGCAAGTGCAGCGCAGGTCATTGGCATGTCGCTGATGCAGGGCGTTTTGCTCGGCATTGTGGCACTTGCAGGCGGTATCGGCTTGGGCGTATGGATCACACACTCCATCGGTAAAGCACGCAGCTTCCTAGACTTCAGTGCAGCCGGCGGGTTGCGCGTCAGCATCACACCCGAAGTGCTGGGGTATGGTCTGTTTGGTATTGGCATCATTTTGCTCATTCAAGTATTACTGCCCACACTCAGCGCCGCAGAAAATACCATCGTCACCTATAAACAGGAGCGCGCGCGTTCCTTCCGCATTCCATGGTGGCAAAAATTTTATATCGATGTCTTCCTGCTCGTCCCCGCTGCTTATGGCTTCTGGCAGTTATCGGAACAAAGCAAAAAAGCAATAAGCGGATCGGAGGCTTTGCCCGACCCGTTACAGAATCCGCTTCTATTGCTGGTTCCAGCCTTGGGCATTTTCTCCGTCGCTCTTTTCACGCTCCGGCTTGTTCCACGCTTCATGGCTTTTCTCTCATGGACGCTTCGCACAACCAAAAGCGTTGGCTTGCTCATGGCAGCCCGCTACCTCGAGCGGACTCCTGCCTTTTACAGTGCGCCGCTGGTCTTGCTTGTACTCACATTGGGCTTATCTGCTTTCACCGCCTCACTGGCAAAGACACTGGATAGCCAACTCGACAAACAAATGCGCTACCAAACCGGCGCAGATATGAATCTCTACGAGTTCGGCACGACCTTCAATGAAGACAGTCCGAACCCGGTCTACAGTTTTAACCCCGTAGACGATCATCTCAGCATTCCCGGTGTGGAAGCTGCCTCTCGTGTGGGGCGGTTCAACTTCACTGCCATTGGAAAAGCCGGTTCCATTGAAGGCACCTTCCTTGGAATCGACCGATTAACTTTCCCAGCCGCAGCCTATTGGCAGAGAGATTTCGCCACAGAGCAACTCGGCGTATTAATGAATCAACTCGCCGCTGAACCGACTGGTATTTTGGTGTCGAATGAATTGCTCGAAAAACAAAAACTGAAAATTGGCGAAAAAATGAAACTTGGCATTGCCACAGGCATTGCCGGTGAATCGATCACGTGGGACGCCACCATTGTCGGCTCCTTCGACCTCTTCCCCACCTGGTACCCCGACTCTGGCACGATGGTCGTAGGCAATCTCGAAGAATTGTTCCTGCGAGCAGGCAATGAGTATCCGCATGAAGTCTGGCTAGCCACTTCGCGTGATGCCGACCCCGAAGCTATTACTTATGCCGTGCGCGGCTACAGCATTTTGCTAGACCAGCAAGCCGACCAGGCCAAGTTGAACCCAAATGGGCTAAACACCATCGTACGTGAGTGGTCGTCGGCTGAGTTGAATATCCGCGCCGAACAGCGTCGACCTGAACGGCAAGGCTTGTTTGGTCTGCTTTCAGTGGGTTTCGTCGCTTCGGCATTGCTCACTGTGCTGGGATTTTTGCTCTACGCGCTCTTCTCCTTCCGTCGCCGCTTCATCGAGATGGGCATGTTGCGCGCCATTGGCTTATCCATTGGGCAGATGAAATCCCTGCTGGCGGCAGAACTGGCATTTTTGGTCTTACTCGGCATCGGCGTTGGGACGTTGCTTGGCGTGTTCGCCAGCCGCCTCTTTGTGCCTTTCCTGCAAATTGGCGCCAGCGCACAGTCGCAGTACCCGCCCTTCCAAATTGAAATTGCATGGCTCTCCATTATTCAGATCTACATTCTGTTCGCTGCGTTGTTCTTCGTCGCGCTGTATGCCCTCTCGGCATTGCTCACCCGCATGAAGATATTCCAGGCGATCAAGTTGGGAGAGACGACATGATTCGTCATTGCGAGGAGGGTGCTCTTCCCGACGAAGCAATCCCATGTTTTGAGCGAAAGATTGCTTCGGGCAAAGATCAAGTGCGCCCTCGCAATGACGTGAAACATACCTTATGAACACACAACCTCTCATTCAATGTGAAAACCTCGTAAAGATCTACCAACTCAACCAGCAGGGCGGCGAAGCGGTTGAGGTGCAAGCCTTGCAAGGCTTAGACGTCTCTGTACGCGAAGGCGAGATGATCGGCGTGGTCGGCGCCAGCGGCAGCGGAAAATCGACTCTGCTAAACGTGCTCGGCGGTTTGGACCGTCCCACCGGCGGACGGGCACACGTCGGCAAACAAAACCTTGGCAGCCTGAGCGAACGCGCCCTCGATGAATATCGCCGCGATAAGGTTGGCTTCATCTGGCAGCATGGTGCACGCAATCTCATTCCGTATCTTACAGCGGCGGAGAATGTTGAACTGCCGCTTACGCTGTCGGGGCAGGTTGGCGCATCTACTCGTGCCCGTGCGTTGGAATTGCTTGAGCTTGTAAAACTCCAGGAACGCATGGGGCACAAGCTTGAAGAACTCTCCGGCGGCGAACAGCAGCGCGTGGCAATTGCTATTGCACTCGCGAACAGCCCCATGCTCTTACTTGCGGATGAACCCACCGGTGAGTTGGATTCATCCACTGCGCAGACGATCTATGATCTGCTACGCGACTTGAACAAACGCCTAGGACTCACGATGGTGATCGTTTCACACGATCCCGGCATTGCCAAACACGTCGACCGGGTGGTTGCCGTGCGAGACGGAAAACTGGCAAGTGAAACCGTCCGCGTGCAAAAAGCAGATAGCGATGAACATCATCTCGTGGAGATGGCCGTGCTGGACTCAGCCGGTCGCTTGCAAATTCCGCGTGAATATCTTGAAGAATTCGACATCAAACGCCGTGTCATCATCGAAACAACTGCCGAGGGTATTCTCATCCGCAAACCGGAGGGCGATGCTCAAAGTGTTGATCACAGCTCAATGGTCAGCGAACAGGCAGAAATAGAGAGTGAAGCGGTGCAAGGTCCATCGAAGTTGAATCAGGCATGGAGCCGCATCCGCGCTGAGATCAGAAAGAGGCTGGGGCGATGAGTTCCGTCATTGAAACGAAAGATCTGTGGCGTGTGTATCCTTCGAAGAATCACGCCGAGGGCATTCCTGCTTTGCGCGGAATTAATTTGCAAGTGGAGACCGGCACGTTCGTGACTCTGAAAGGACGTTCGGGCAGCGGCAAGACGACGCTGTTAAATTGCCTGGCTGGGTTGGATAAACCCACCTCAGGCACGGTAAATGTCTTGGGGCACGACCTGATGGATATGAGTGACGATGCGCTGACGGCGTGGCGGCGCGATGATATCGGGTTGGTCTTTCAGTCATTTGGATTGCTGCCAACTCTTTCGGCATACGAAAACATAGAACTGCTTTTGCGCATCAAAGGGGATGAGTATGAAGCGCGGCATAAACGCGCCTTGGAATGTTTGGAGATCGTCGGCTTGGGTAAATGGAAAGACCATCGCCCTTATGAAATGTCTGGCGGGCAGCAACAGCGTGTGGCAATTGCACGCGCACTGGCAAACCATGCCAAATTGATCCTTGCCGATGAACCCACCGGCGAACTGGACAGCAAGACCACACACGAATTATTGAAGTTCTTCCGTGAGTTGGTGGAAGAACATAAGATCACCATGCTCATGGTCTCGCACGACCCGCTGGTGGATGAGTATGTGCATGAAGTGTTGGAATTGCGGGATGGGATGATATTGGTTGATGGTCAAAAGTCAAAGGTCTGATTGATGTGTAAATTCTTTTCTTTCTTCCCTTCGACCCTGCTCAGGGCAGGCTTTCTTTTTTCTTTGATTCTCGCCGCATGCAGCGGGTCTACAGCCACGCCTATCGTTGAGGATATTGCACCGATTGCTACTGAAGATACTTCTCCCGTCCTATACACGGATCCAGGTCAGCCTATTGACGTGCGGGTGGAAGACCTGCTAAAACGCATGATCCTCGAAGAGAAGATCGGGCAGATGACGCAGGTAGAAAAGGGCAGCATCAAAGCCGGTGATATTACCACCTATGCAATCGGCTCCATCTTAAGTGGAGGCGGCGGCTCGCCTGCCAAGAACACTCCGCAAGAATGGTATGCCATGGTGGAAGGCTATCAAGAAGAAGCCCTGGCAACTCGGCTGGAGATACCCCTCATTTACGGTGTAGATGCGATACATGGGCATGGCAACCTGCAAAACGCAACCATCTTCCCGCATAATATTGGGCTGGGCGCAGCGAACAACCCAGAATTGGTAGACGCCATTGGACGCGCTACTGCCGAAGAAATGCTTGCAAGCGGTATTCCGTGGAATTTCTCGCCGGTGATCGCGGTGGTGCAAGATGTGCGTTGGGGGCGCACATATGAAGGTTTTGGTGAAGAGACGGCTTTGGTCACATCTTTGGGGACGGCTTATCTCGAAGGCATGCAAACCATTCAAGAGGGCGACCTTGTTTCTGAAGGTCAGACCATTTTTGCACTTGCAACACCCAAGCATTACATCGGCGACGGTGCTACTATCTGGGACTCTTCAAGCACCGGAGATTACAAACTCGATCAGGGCAATATACAAGTGCCCGAGAATATTCTACGTGAAAGATATCTTCCACCCTATATCAGCGCGGTCGATGCCGGCGCGCTTAACGTAATGGCATCGTTCAGCAGTTGGAAAGGTTTGAAGATGCACGCGCAGGAATATCTGCTCAACGACGTGCTCAAAGTGGAACTCGGCTTCAACGGTTTCATTGTCTCCGATTGGCAGGCAATGGATCAAATCTACCCAGACGATTACTACGCCTCCATTGTCACTTCCGTCAACGCGGGTGTAGACATGAACATGGTCCCATATGATTACGTCACTTTTATTGAGACCATGAAAAAAGCGGTGGATAACGGCGACATTTCAGAGGAACGCATCGACGAAGCCGTGCGCCGGATTTTACGCGTCAAATTCAGCTTGGGCTTGTTCGAACGCCCCATGCCTGATCCTTCGCTGCAAGCGACGATCCGCTCACAGGAGCATTTGGAATTGGCGCGTCAAGCGGTGCGTGAGTCTCTGGTATTGCTCAAGAATGAAAAGGATGTATTGCCGCTCAGCAAAGAAACGCCGGTCATCTTCGTGGCAGGTCAGGGAGCAAATGACCTCGGCTTACAATCAGGCGGCTGGACGCTCGAATGGCAGGGCAAAGTTGGTAATCACAATGAAGGCACCACCATTATCAGCGCCATCCGCGCAGCGGTCAGCGAATCAGCCCGGGTGGAATATAACAGTGACGGCAATTTCAGCGAATTCACCGACGATGCCGGCAATCCACTGGTGGCAGACGTGACCGTGGTTGTCCTTGCGGAAAATCCCTATGCCGAAGGCGTGGGT
>Ga0116204_1000606_pt1 | contig 20492 bp, 20 predicted proteins | sample LakKivwa52mmetaG_FD_94481 | JGI IMG/M metagenome (GOLD analysis project Ga0116204, IMG submission 94481) | Anoxic lake water microbial communities from Lake Kivu, Rwanda to study Microbial Dark Matter (Phase II) - Lake Kivu water 52m metaG | ecosystem: Environmental > Aquatic > Freshwater > Lake... | reverse complement strand
GATCGTGGTCGATTTTCCTGCGCCGTTTGGACCAATGAATCCGAAAATCTCCCCTTCTTTGACTTGAAGGTTGACATGGATGATTCCACGGTTGTTGCCATACATTTTTGTCAGATTGCTGATTTCAATCACGTTGCTCATCTCATCACCTTCCTTACTACTATTATTATACTTGTTTTAAATGAAAATTGAAACAGATTTTTGCAAAAATGAAAAGAAGCCCGTGAAAACGAATCTCACGGGCTCAAAATCATCCTTTTTTTGCAATGAGCAAATAAGAAAGTGGCAGTCCTTGATGGTTCAAGTGATCAAACAACCCTGCGTTGTCCTCATCAAATTCCATAAATCGAACAATCGACAGACCATTGCTCACCAAACTGTCAAACAATTCCTCCATCGTGTGTGAAAAACTAATGAATGGTTTGGATTCATACTCTCCCGCGACATACCCCATGCCGTCGGTTTCAATCCACGGTTCTTTTCTAAAGTAGGAGTTGACGAGATTCTTTGGGGCATCCTCCCTGAAATTACTCTCCGTTTTTACTGCGAGCATATTGCCGAGGGGATGCATTTCGTTCACGAGGATCCTTCCTCCTTCTTTTAAGCAACGCGATGCTTTCTCAAAGAAAGGGTGAAGGTCCTCAAACCAACACAGCGCTCCCACAGTGACAATCAAAAAGTCGAACGTTTGATCATACTCCGAAGGAATGTCAAGAATGTTTTTCGCAACAAACGAGCAATTGATTCCCAAGTTTTTTGCCACTTCGTTTGCGTATTCAACCATGTTTTCAGCGATGTCAAACCCAATCCCCTCGCATTCGAAGTGCTTTGAAATGCCAAGCAATTCCCTTCCATTGTTCGAACAAAATTGTCCAACGCACTTTTGCTTGAAAGACATTTTAAGAAGTTCTTGACGGAATGGTTTGTCCAAAAAACGAAGAGGATCGTTTGTAAGTTGTTCGCTTATGTCTTTACCGTAATCTCCGCATCGTTTGTCGAAAGCCTCTTCCCAGGCGGCTTTGTTGGTGTCATTGATTTCTTTCATTCTTAATCTCCCATTAAAAATCGATTTTTGACAACGGTATATGTGTCGTTCAGATAAGCAACATGTGTGGTTCCCTTGATGTTGTGTCCTGGATGAAAATCGGTTGTCAGAATCTGAGCACCGCTTGCCACTCCTTTTGCATATCGCAATGAGACGGATTTGAGATTGACATCAATTCGTGTTCGGACGATGAAATTGCGTGAAACGAGATCATTGATGGATTCGACATTGGGATCGTTATGAACGACGAACGATGTATAGTCGTGGTAAATATCTCGATTCGATGCGGCTGGAAACATGGCCATCGTTTGAAACGTCGGATCCATTCCTACATACATATCGGTATGGCTTCCGGGATGCAAGACGACCAGGATTTTTCCAAGTGTGTTTTTCAAAAGAGGCCATCCGTCTTCAACAATCTTGTCGCGCAAAGACAGATGGGTTCCAATTACATTTTTTGGTGTAATCAGTCTCGTCTTGAATGAATCTTTGATCAGCACATCCAAAGCTTCAAGCTCTGTTTCGGTGAAATCGTCCATTAATGGGTCAAGCATCATCCAATCGTTTTTTAATTCCAGCAATAAAATGATGGGTATGTGATTGGGGTTGTTTCTTGACCATAGGAAAACCTCCTCAAACGCCAATTGCAAATTAAGTGCATTTGTGGAATTGTCAACCAATGGGACATGGGTAACTTCAAAGATGCCATTCCGATTGCGTATGTCCAGTTCAAAACTTCGGATTCCAAGATTGAGTTGGTCGGTCAATGGGTCATTGTGGTATTCCATCGCCCTTGCTTCTTCGAAACTATCTCCAAGTCCAACAAAGAATTTTCCGAGTTTTGTTCCAAGTTTTTTATAGCTGTTGTGACTCGCAATCATTTGAATCTCATTCAAACGTATGTCTTGATCGCCCAAGTTGAAGTTGACAAATATGCTTTCATCGATTGGAACATATTCATCTTCGTATTGTTCTTTGATTCGTATCAATTCTCTTCGCTGCGTAGACATATCACTCACACGAATCAAACTGAGGTAAGTGACCATCCCGAAAAAGATAAGCACAATGCTCGCTATGACAAGACCGGTCGAAAACGCTATTTTCTTAATCATTCTCATCATTGTTTCCTCCTCATTGGATGGCGAGACAGCATTCCATCGCAAGCTCGACTAGTTTTTCGCGGGTTGTTGTTTTTGATTTCCACGACCGTGAATCCCATTCGTCGGAACTGATGTCATCCCCGGCGTACAAGATTTGACCAAATTGGACATTTCGCATTTTTGCCACCGCTGCGAAGCTTGCACATTCCATTTCCACCGCAATGCATCCTTCTTTTTTCCGATGATGGATCATCGCTTTGGTTTCCCGATAAAACGCATCCGTCGTCCATGTTCTTCCCTTTAAGTACAAGACGTTATGGCGATCCAAAGTGGTTGTGATCGCTGCTGTCACGATGTCATCGAGCTCAATCGTGCGCGATGGGGGAAGATAGTGGTAGGATGTCCCTTCACATCGAAGAGCACTTGTTGGAACAATCAAATGTCCGACTGCAATTTTTTTGTCGAGAACACCGCATCCACCGCATGCGATAAAGATACGTCCACCAAGGGCGATGACTTCTTCAAGCATTCCCGCAGCAAAAGGTCCTCCGATCATCGGATGAAACAATGCGATTCTTTTTTCTTTATACGTGGTCTCATAAATGGGAAGATTTCCTACTTCCGAATGAAGATCCGCGATCTTGACCAATCGTCCTTCGGATAACATTTTCGCAATCACATCGTGGAAAAAAACCATCACTGCGTGTTTCGGCATTTCAATCGGACGTAGTAGGTTCGGAGCGTGAATGATTCCAATCGGATTGTCATCGAACTCCAAAATGGGAATCTTGTTCTTCTTGACCATGACAACACCTCCCTCACGTTGGATTTGATTATATTGTAACCGTTTCGAGGGAAAAAAGCAATGTTTTGAGGAAGATCTCCCTATATAAAAATCATGCGCAAATCGCGCATGATTTTTACCGGATGGCACACTTCGCTTTTTTTATCTCGTGTGAGAACCAAAAGAAAGCAAGAATCAACATGAGGAGGGATAGGAGTTTGTACGGCAATCCAGCAAAAGGAAGCACCGCGACCGAAAATGTGATTCCTATGACGGCGAACGCACCGACCAAACACGGCGTGCACCCATAGGTGAAAATTCCGAACAAGACACTGAAATAACTGACATATCCGCTTTTTGATTCCTTTTTCGTCTGTTTTAATATAATGGATCCGCTGGTGAGGAGTACAGCGCTCATACCCGACATGACAACGTTGAGAATGATATTGAAAACAACGAGATAAATTCCATAGTCTTCCATCAAAGGTTGGTATCCGCCGTTTAGGTAATCAATCGTGAAATACAAAATGAGGAAGAGAATGCTTGTAACACCCAATTCGACGGCATACCGTTTTTCTTTTAACTGACGGACGATGCTTATCATCACGAATCCTCACTTTTTCTTTTTTCAAACAAATACAAATATTCATTGTATCCGAGCTTCTCCATATCTTGAAGCGGTATGAATCGCAAGGAAGCGGAATTGATGCAAAACCGCAATCCCGTCTCGGGCGGACCATCATCAAAGACATGTCCAAGGTGCGAGTCCGCAAGAGCACTTCGGACTTCGGTTCGAACCATGCCATGGGTCTTGTCGAGGACACCGATGAGCCGGTTGTTCTCGATTGGTTTGGAAAAACTTGGCCACCCACATCCCGCATCAAACTTATCGGTTGAGGAAAAAAGCGCTTCTCCCGACACGATATCCACATAGATTCCGTCCTCTTCTTTCGCGTGGTATTCGTTTCGAAAGGGCGGTTCCGTTTTGGAGAGTTGGGTCACTTCGTATTGAAGCGGTGTTAGTCGTTTGAGCGCTTCTTCCTTCGAAAATTTCCTTCCCCATGTTCGAAGAAGAAAATCTTCTCGTCCGGATCCCTTCTTATACATTTTATAGTGAAACGGGTTTTTTTTATAGTAGTCTTGGTGTTTGCTCTCCGCTTTGAAAAAAGAAGATGCTTCCCGTATCAAGGTTGCAATCGGTTTGTCGAACGTTTTGGAATCTTCCAAATCGAGTTTTGAGCGGATGGCGAGTCGTTTTTGATTGTCGTTGTGATAGAAAATGATGGTTTTATAAGATAATCCTCGATCCGAAAATTGCCCATTATCATCGGTTGGATCGATGGAACGCCAAAACATCGATAAAAGCGTTTCATACTTTAAATATTCGGGGTCGTACGTAATTTGAACAGCCTCGACATGGCCCGTTGTATTGTTACAAACCTCTTCATAGGTCGGGTTTTCCACGAAGCCACCGGTATAACCGCTTTCAATTCGAATAACGCCTTTCAGCTTGTCGAACGGTTCGACCATGCACCAAAAACACCCTCCCGCAAATGTCGCTTTTTCATAACGTTTTTCCATTTGAAGCGCCTCCTTTTTCATCATTATACCATGAAAGGAAGAACCACAAACACTGATTTGCTTTTCAAGAAACACCGATGAATTGATATTGGTAGATTCGCCAAAACGAAGCGATGCGATATTGATGAAGAAGTGCGTTCGGGACGTGAATCTCAATGTTGGATGGCAAGTGTTTCAAACTGTTGACATTGATTACAGGGACAATGTCCCCTTCAAAAAATATTTTTTCCAATCTTATGGCGTGGGCAAAGGCAAATTCGCCTATCAAAACAACATCTCCTGTAAACCGAATTGATTTCAGATGTATTGCTTTGTATAATGCGTGTGGTGCGATGTCAATTGTTTGTGAAGATACAACCAGTGTTTCCGATTCATTTCCGGCAGGATAAAACAACAAGCGATGCGTTGCTTTTTCAAACAATACTCCATCTACGGATATGAAAGTATCAGACTCTTCTGCTACTGACCATTCTTTGATGCTGTTGCATTCCAAAAAAGCTTGTAATGCGATGGTTTGAATCGAAGAAGGAAGAAATACTTCTTCCAAAGAAGAACAAGCATAAAATGCTCGATAATCGATTTGTTCAATGTTCGATGGTAAAAGAACCTTTTCCAAGGAAAAACACTCTGAAAACACCCCTTCTTCCATCTTATTGAGACCGTTTGGAAGGATCACCTCATTCAAACTAATGCTTCTTGCGAATGCATATTTTCCTATTTTTGAGACTTGATTTCCAAACAAGACGCTCTCAAGGGACACGGTTTCATAGAAACCGTATTCGCCAATTTCGACTAAAGAAGCGGGTAATTCCAGTTGTTTCAATGAACTCGCTTTTGAAAACGCATGATGTCCAATCCTTTTCAACGATTCAGGAAATGTCAATGTTTCCAAATGAAACCAACAGTTGGAAAACGCATAATCATCGATTTCCTCCAATTGATTCGAAAACACCACTTCACGCAAGTGAGTGTTGTTTTCAAATGCGCGTTTTCCAATGGTTCGGATGGAATCGGGCATCTGAATGCTTTCCAAATATAAAGCGTCTGCAAAAGCTCCTTCTCCAATCCGCGTGACCGGCAGTCCTTGAACCATGGCTGGAATTTCAAGTTTGATGAGAAGACCCGAGTAACCCGAAACTTCCATTTCGGTTTCATCCTGTATCGGGGTATACTCCAACCGAACCCAGTTGGCAATCAAAAGGAGATCGCTTATCACCTTTGTCCCTTCCGTGAACGCATCTCCATGGTCCAATGAATAAAACCATCCTTCGAAGAGATATCCTTCCTTGATTGGTTCTTCCAAATCAATTGTTTCAAGGAATCCTACGGTTTGACTTGGTACGTAAGACCCTCCTTCTGAATCAAACGACACGGTGTATGAATTGCTTTCCCATTTGGCGAATAGGTGTGTATCCTTCTTAATCTTCGAATGTGGATTCCAAGGATTTGTACCTTGTGGATCCGTAAACCATCCTAGAAACGTCTTTCCGTCAATGGAAGGATCTTCAATTGAGATGGAGTGGTTGTTCGGGACTACGATTTGATTTGCATCCGTCTTGGGGTCCTTATGAAGATACACCGTGTGAACCTGATGAGCGCATCCAAAGAGCAATACCAGAAACAACGATAAAGCAATGCAAATCCTAATTGGTTTTTTCACGAACCCACCTCCTCTTCGGGGATGGGAAGCACCTTGAACTCCAAAGAATGATGCCATTTGTATCGATAAGTCGATTTAAGCGGAACATATATGGTCAAGTCGGGGGATGAATCACTAAACATTGACGAATCCAAATACCCATACCATTGTGCTTCCGGTGGAAATTCGCTGGTGAATACGATTCTTTGCAAACTCGGTGTTGAGGCAAAGGCGTAATATCCGATTCGTTTGATGTTTTTCCCAACTGTGATTTCCCGAAGGGAATTCATTCCGCTAAACGCAGCGAGACCGATTTCTTCAACCGAGTCGGGAAGATTCATTGTTTCGACGCGGAACGTTCCCGAAAACGCATACTCTCCAATGATCATCAACTCGTTTCCGAATGTGATGTCCGTGAGATGGATGCAACTCAAAAACGCGGAAGCTCCGATCGATTGAACCGAATGTGGAAGGATGATGTTCTCAAGCGATGCACATCCAGCAAATGTTTCTTCGGCGATTTCAACGATTGTTGGAGGTATGTTGATCTCCTTCAATCGCGTACAATCAGAGAATGCGCCTTTGCCGATCGAAGTGATTGAATCCGGCAAAACAACTGATTCAAGCATCGATTGGTTTGCGAAGGCGTATTCTCCAATAATCCGAATTCCTTCCTCGACGACGACTTTCTTCAATTTTGGTGTTCGGGAGGAGCCGATTTGAAAAACCCCCGATTTGATCTCGATGACGGGGAAACCTTTGTAATATGCCGGAACGAAGATTTCCTCCTCATCATCTAAATAAGCGATGATTCGAGCAACACCGGTTCCATCAATTTCAAATACATAAGAACTTTTTTGAATCTCACACCCTGCTATAAGACCGAACAAGACAATCAACATGCAAAGAATGATGACTTGTTTCATTCGTTTCAAAACCACCACTCCCTTCGATAAAATTATAGCACTTTTTTTCCCTTATGAACATAAAAAATGTGAAAACGACCGTTTTCACGGTCGTTCTTTCTTTCGCTTCGTATGAATAACAAGTGGAATCATCATTTCGTCTGTTGTCAATCCAGCATGATGACCTTGAAAAGGGATGCCTTTTGTCGAGCGGAGTGTATATTTATCAATCGCCACACCGATAAAATCACCAAGGAATCGGTCGATCATCGCATGTTCTTTGCCCTCACCCAACAAATGCTTGAAACGGCGTTTTGAAAACAAAATAAACTTCCCCTTGAAGTGAACGTTAAAACGTTTCTTGAATTCCCTCTTTTTTCCTGATTTCACAAAAAAATTCACTGCTCTTGGTTCTATAGACGGCAAGCGAATCAAACAATCGGTCAAATCCGAATAGTCCGGAAAGTAGATTTCCTCGACATCGACCAATCCGTGGTCCGCAAACACAACAACAATCGTATCCTCGATCATCTCTTGAATCAACGTTTCAAAGGTTCGATTCAAAGATTCCACCATTTCTTTCGTCTTATCGCTCGAAATACCATACATATGTTCGGTGAGATCCGGTTCGATCCAATAACAATACGTTAAACTTTCTTTGGACTCTCTTACTATTGACTTGATTTTTTCTACTTGTGCCTCGAAAGAAGCAAATCCATCCAATCGAAATGATGGATACAGTTCGAAAACATCAAGACTTGGATTACGGCTTTTAATCTTTTGAAAGATTGATTCGTATGAAATGTATTTCTCGCTCAATCCTGCGGGAATGCTTCGGTCTTCGTTGTAGTAATCTTGATTGAGAAAGACAACATTGTTCACATCCTCATTCGGGAAATACTGAACCCATCCAATCCATCCGTTGGAAATGGGTGGCATCCCCGATAAAAACGCATTGGTTGCAGCAACAGTCGTAGGGGGAAATACCGAGGTGATTTCTTTTCGGGTGTAAACTCTGAAAGCATCCATGGGGGTCAAATGTTGTTTCAAGACATTCGATCCGAGCCCGTCAAGCAGGATGACCACGACGTGTTTATACGAATACTTGAATTCTTCGTCCAACTCTTTAATGCCTGAAAGATCCGAATCGACTCCATATCGGTGCATCAAACTGCCCGCGATGTTCAGTATCGACTGTTTATAATTCGGTTTTTTTCTCTTCATCGCGCTTTATTTTCTACATTCGAAGATTCGGATGCCTCCCGATCTTCCGACTTTGACGAAGGTCGCTATCGTATCAACGACAAATCCTAAAATGCTGAAGAAGATTACAAATCGAATGGCTTGTTGTAAAAAGTTCAACCAATCGAAATCGGTAGCGTGCCCGACTGCGAGAAGTTCGCTGTTGATGTTTTGATTAAGAAATCCAGGGTGACGAAGCACATAAAGCGTAATCAACAACACAACAACCGACAAAATGGTACGAACAACGGATAATTGCCAAGTGTGTCTTCCAATCAATATCGTCACCAGTTCTTTCACGATTCCAAGAACAATGGATACATTGACAAAGAAAAGCAAGGATGCAAACATCTCCAAATTGATGATTGGTACCGAAGCAAAACCTCCGTCAATGATGAAGATTGCAATGAGTTGCGGAGCTGTGTTCACAAGCACCAAAAACAACGAGGAAAGCACGATGGCGGCAATAGGTTCTGCAAGTTTTACGGTCGTCATCGGCTTCTCAATTTCAGGAAGCATTTCAGGCTTCCACACATCGCGTAAATCCTTACCCTTTGAAAAATGTTCCGCAAGTCCAAATCCGATCGTCACGAAGGCGAAGGCTTGGAAGGAAGCTCCCCACCAGGAACCAAGAAGATTCCCGAAAAATTGCCAAATGGTTTGATCTGGAGTCGCCAAATATCCAACGATGAGTGAAACCGTGATTCCAAGTAAAACCGCAGGGATTACGATCTTTAAAATCGTCAAGTACGTTTCAAACAACATTGGTCCTATCAAATGACGTTTGTTGCCCATGTATTTTTCTGCCAGGTCCATTGGGTTGCCGTATTCCAACAACACTTCTTCAATAGAAGAGCCTTCTCTTTGAAGAAGATCGTCTTCGATCAAACCTTTCAATTCAATCTCAATGTCCTCCCGTGAGTTTCTTGGGACCCGTTTGGTCACTGCGTGGACATACCGTTCAATCATGTTTTGTGCATGGTTCGTTTCATTTTTCATTGTTTCTTTCTTCATCATTTTCAATTCCCTTCTTTCATTAAGTTTCTCATTTTTTCGGACATCTTTTCCCATTCTTTTGACAACTCCTCGAGCACCTCAAGCCCCAGCGTGCTGATGACATAGTATTTTCGTGGTTTGCTTCCTGAGGTTTCCCATTCACTTTGTAACAAATTCTGAACTTCAAGCCGGCGCATCAACGGATATAGCGTGCTTGCATCGATGGAGACATCTTTCGCCTCCAAACTTTGTACAAGCGAATATCCATATTGAGGGTTTCTCAATTGACTGAGCACACTTAAAACAATGGTTCCTCGTCGTAGTTCCAAGATCAGGTTGTCCATGATTTCTTGTTTTTTATTCATTTTCTCACCTCGCCACCATTATACTGTATATCATACACTATTGTCAATAAAAAAATAATATTTTTTTCAAAAAAATAAAAGACCGATTGAACGGTCTTTGGATCATCCATAGGAACGAAGAATAGGAACATACGGTTCGAACCCGGGATCGGATGCATAGGCGGAAAAAGCGGCGGCCAAAACGTCGATGTTGATTTTTGTCAAGTAATCGCCGTTGAATAAAACTCCAATCGCTGGCGGAATCAAACTAGTGAACTTGATTGAGGTTAGGTACCGGCAGTCGAAAAAAGCACCTTCTTCAATGATTACGACAGAGGCGGGCAACGTCACGCTTCCTTTGACGTAGTTGTTGAAAAATGCGTTTTCTCCGATGTAGGAAAGGTGGCTTCCTTCTTCAAAAACAATGGAGTCAAGATGCGTCCCCGCAAATGCCTGCTCTTCAATTCGTTCGACTTGTCTCGTGATAACAACATGTTTGATGAAGTTGTAAGCGACGGCTTTCGGACCAATGACGGTCACCTTCTCCGGTATCGTAACGTTTGTTACATGGAGTTTGCATCGAACCAAGATTGTCCCAATAATTACAAAATCATCCGGATGTTCGGTCAGCCACGGCGTTTGAGAAAATGCATTGATGCCAATCGATGTGACGCTTTCGGGAAAATTCGCAGTCTCCAGCCCGCTTTTTTCAAACGCCCGGATTCCAATCGAATTCAATTGGTTGTTTTCACTAAAAATGAGATGCTTCAGATAAATTTCATTCATGAATGCTTCATCTTCGATAGATTTCAGTCCATCCGGCATATGAATTGTTTCAATTCGAGATTGGGCAAATGTACCATTTGTTACAACCGACACAAGACTTCCCGGTTCGAAAACAACCGTTTTGACGGATGTGTTGCCAGAAAATGCGAAATCATTAATCCGTTGGATATGACTTGGAACAAAAATTTCAAGTTCCGTTCCTTTGTAGATCCATAACGTATCATTTGTTACAACAAGTTGGTTTCGAAGGCGTTGATGCCATAATGTGTTTCTGTATGCGCTCGCATCCATGATTTCCAACCCTGTCGATAAGATAAGTTCAGAAAGCATTGTGCAATTCATGAATGCTTCTTTTTTTATTTCAATGACTGTGTTTGGTAAACGAATCGATGTAATTCCAGAATCCTTGAACGCACGTTCCCCGATTACAACAATCGTTGCGTTTTCTTCGAACAAGACGGTTTCAAGATCCGCCCTTCCCACAAACGCATCGTTCTTAATTCCAAAAATGGGATTGCCTTCGTGGATTGATGGAACAATCAAAACGCCATAAGGTTCGACCATTCCCGCAATCCACCATCCTTCGTTCGTTTCCTCCCAAATCAAATTCGCCCGATACCCATCGGAGAGTTTCCACACAGCTGTCAAGACCGTACTATGATTTAGTTCTGAAATGTTCTCGATCATTTTCCCATCGGTTTCGTTCTTCCATCCCAAGAATTCATAAAACGTCTTTGTTGGCGTTTGAAGTGGGTAATCTTCGCTAAAAGCATAAGTTCTTTCTTCATCGAGCATTCCATTTCCAAATTCGAACGTGATGGTGATTTGATAGGTAGCAATCAAGGTTGAATGGCCTTGTATCTTTGAGGTGTTGCTTATGACTTCCCCCTCTTTCATCCAACCGGTAAAAACAAGCCCTTGTCTTTCATGGGGAGGAATTTCAAACGGATTGCTTTCTTCGACCGTTTCCGTCTTGATCACCGTATGATCAACATCCAAATAGATGACATCAAACGTCCAAATCGCCACCAGCACCTGATCGCTTTCGAGTTTCAATGTTTCTTTATATACCACTTCTTGGGACTCATCAAGCCATCCGGCAAAATCGTATCCCATTCGGTTTACTACGGGAAGTTCGATAATCGTTTTGCTTTCTGCAAGGATGTCTTCGGGCTCGATGCATTCTTGGCAAGCAAAAGAAATCCGAAAAAAATCTTTTCTTTCGGAGCGCAACCGCCCAACACTAATAATAACATCATCGCTAGTCCGATCTTGATTCTCACCGGCATTCCTCCGTTTTTAGCAAATCCTATTATACTACACTTTCCTCATGGATCCAATAGAAAAAGCCCGAATGTTCGGGCTTCTTGCTTTAGCGTTTGAGGAGTTTGACGGGTCTTGCTTCGATGTATCCTCGATACCCTTGTGGTTCGAGTTGAAACCGTGGTGCTTCCTCATCGGCCCAACAAAATCCATAGATCGTCGGATCGTATTTGTCGACTACGTCCATCACCGAACCGACCTCTTCTTCAAAACGTTCATCATCGTAAGGTTCGCCTTGAAAAACCATCATTTTGCATGGTTCCAAATCGATGAGTTCAAAACCTTCCGGAACTTCCCCCGCATAATCAAACGGTACTTCCACGCCTTGAACGTACTCGGACGTATCTTCGAAAATTAATTTCGGTGGCAACCACATTCCGATTGGCTCATAAAGCGCTTCCTTGACGCTTGTTAACACTCCCCAAACGTCGCATCCGACCTCCTCGCAGTACTCGAAATAATGTGTGGCCTCTTTTCCGCGCTTCAAAATCAACTTTCGCGCAGGACGATCGACCACTTGAACAAAAACGGTTTTGTTTTGGGTCATTTGATTCTCCTCCTTTTTTGATGTGAGGGTGCGTTCCGCTACGCGATGTGGAAGAAACAAGCGAATCGGCGGTGTCGTTTTTGCATATGCTTTTGGATTGATTCCGAAATACTTGGTGAACGCCCGTGTGAACCCTTCGTGCGAACCAAAAACAAAATCAAAGGCGACATCGATGATCTTTGGTTTTTTATCCCGCAAAAGAATCGCTGCTTTCGACAGGCGAAACGCCCGAATGTACTCGAACGGACTTTTCCCAATCACATCCTTGAACATTTTGGCGCTGTGATAAGGCGAATAATTCGCCGATTTCGCCAAATCAAGGAGCGTGATTTCTTGATCCAAATGATTTTGGATGAAGATTTGCATTCTCGACACGGCACGGACTTTTTCGTTTTTTTCCACTAAATCACCCTGAACGTTATTCTACCACAATCACGGAGAAATTTTCTTGACTTTCCTTGCGAATCAGCGCGATCGAAACGATGAAAATCCAATCGGATCTCCGCTGATGAAGAAAATCAAATCCTCCGGTTGCATGCTTCGATCGACATCAAGCACGCGGATGATTGTCAAAAGACTACGGGAACAAATCTTTGTCAATAGATAGAATGCAAGATTTCCAAAAAGAAAGAACAAATAGGGAATGAACATCGGAAGCAACAACAACACGGATTTTGTTTTGACGAGAAACCGTTTCATCGTGCCAGAGAAAAGGGTGTACAGGATGTTGAACCCCCAATAAATGAAGAAAAACACCAATCCGATCAAAAAGACTGGCACAACAACCACACCCCCAAGAACCATCAATAACGAAGGCAAAACCCGTCGATTTCTGAATTGATATGGCTTAAGAAGACTTTTGAACGTCATCACTAGATTGTGTTTGAATAAATCCATACTACTACTCCTCCGTTGGAATGATTTCATTATATCATGATTTTTCTTGTTTTCAAACATAAGAAAAAGGGGTGAACAGTTCCCCTCGTCCCAACAACATTCATCGTTGTGGCATTTTCGAGATTTTCATCACTTCAACGGTTGAAAATTGGCCGGTTGCATCCAGCTTTTTCTTTAGTTTCCGAGCATCCTTCAACCACATAAACACCGAAGGATGCGTGGACACCTGCCAATCCTTGAACTTCGGATCATCCGATTTGATGAATCGAATCTCGGACATTCCCTCTTTTTCCACTTTCACCAAATACATAAAGGCTCCTTTCGTGTTCAGACCTTGTAAAAAGGCACATTGGGAAAAAAAAGTTTCCTCCATGCGCCTTCTTGATGTGTTTCCCATCGCCCTTCATTATATCACAATTTGATGATTTGTCCACCCTTTTCTCGAAATCAAGAGCCATTCTTTGAAAAAAACACGGCCGAAGCCGTGTGTTTGATCAATTGACAAATTCATATCCACGAAAACTTGGATATGTGATTCTTACCGCAGAGACAAAATCGACGATGATTTTGGTTTCAAAGTTGACTCCTTCCGCAGCGGAAAGCACACCCCATATCCGAATATCGAACGATTTCATTTGTTTGTCGTCAAATTCAATCGCCACTTTGGAGTTCATTTCATCCACGGTGTCTTGATATCCGAGGATGGAAGCTTTGAACTCCCCTGTCACACGATAGTTTTTCCCACTTTTTTCCACGGTAATGTTATCCAAAGCATCGAAAATGTGCCCTTCGTATTGTGAAATCAGAAACGGTAAAACGATCGGCAATGTTCGGTAAATGCCTTCGTATTCTTCTTCCAAATCTCTCGCAACATAGACATACTTGTCTTTTCGATTGTCATTGACTTGCTTGTCGTCTGTTCCCAATTGTTCGGCATCATAATACCGTTCGTACTGGATATTGTCCTTGACAAAAACATTGTCTTCCAACCATGCTCGTTTTGTTGTTGTCCCACTGAAATTTGCAAGTGTCATCTGCACATTTGAGGATATTTGAATCTTGTGCTTGTCGGGATCGGTTAGATTGACTTTGATGACAATGTCGCCTTTGATTCCGTCCGTCTTAACATTTCCCGTCGTATGGTCGACGGTGTAGGTGAAATTGATCGGTTCGTCGAATGTCGCAGTCAAGGCTTTCAAATCGGTCAAGTTGAGTTGCACAGTCTTGTAACATCCGGCGAGTGTGAACATGGCAATGAGTAAAACTGTGACCATCATCCATTTTTTCATGATTTCCTCCTAAAAAACGGTATTCCGCTCTTGGTTTAATTATATACCTTTCCTTTTTTGATGTAAAATTGTTTTTAAAAAGATTTCAGAAAAAGCACGTCGGACTAGTAATCCGGCGTGCTTTTTGCGATGAAAAGGAGGATTGTTAGAAAAAATCCATCAAGTCGTTTGTCAGTTGATCCGGACAATCGACAAGCGGAGAGTGACCGCTGTTTTCATAGATGGCGACTTTTGAAAGGTTTTTCAATGCTTCGTAGTTTTCAACAAGCATATAATTCGGCACAACGGCATCCTTCTTCGACCAAATGTGGAGAACTGGTGCTTTTACATTCAAAATCGTGTTGTCCCCGTTGACGTAGAAGTTCGGTCCTTGTCCCATGTTAATTGTCGCAAGCGCCCAATCGATGTCGACTAAGTTTCGTTGTTTTAGTGTTTCTTGGATGTAGAGATCGCTTTCTTCTTTGGTGGGTTTACCGACTGTATAGATGGCAACATCCCACAACCATGTCATGAAATTGACGTTTTTGTCCTCCATTGCTTTCACTGCGGGAGCGACTTGAATCGGATCAAGCGCCATTTCCTCTCTGGAGGCATATGGAACTCCAAGCAAGGGAGCACCTTTGTCATCCTTCTTGAAAATCGGATACCCTTTATGTGAGGTGGACTCGATCAAAGCAATTTTTTCAACAAGTTCGGGATATTTGGCAGCAAGTTCCAAAACGATTCCCCCGCCGGTCGACCATCCCGCAAACAAGGCGGACTTCATGTCCAGTGCATCCATGAATAGTTTGAGATCCTCGGCAAGATCTTTCAGCGATGAGATTCGTTTGTGATAGCTCGAATCGCCAAACCCCCTCAAATCGGGCGCGTAGACCTTGTAGTGGTCCGGTAGTCGGTTTATTAGTGGAAGATAGTGGATTGATGAGGACATGTTTCCATGAATCAAAAGAATGGTTTTCGAACCCGTTCCTTTTTCCAAATAATGGTACGTTTCTCCATTGGCAAGCAAAACGGACTTTTTCAAAAATTCCATGGCACGGCACCCTCCTTCAAGGATTATCAAATTTTATAATCTGTTTCCAAGGCATTCATGAAACCAAGCACCAAGGAAACGAACAATAACGGTTTTTCATACATCGAGGCATGCCCACAATTTGGGATGTGAATCAGTTGAGACGACTTGATTCGTTTGTGAAGGACCTCCTGATCTTGCTTGGGGGTGAGTGAATCGTCCTCGGCGGCGACAATCAAGGTCGGTACGGTGATCGATGAAACGGCTTCAAACTCATCGTATCCTTCAGCGCTCAATGTGAGTCGTTCCATTGCATCCAAAAAGACGGGATTGCTGAAGAGGGGTATGAGTTTTTGTTCTCTCGCCCTCATCCATTCAATTTTTTCTTGGTAAAACCCTGCGGAATAAATGATTGGAATCGTCGTCTTGTAATACGCGCTTCCATCTCTTGTCCTTGCAACCGCCATCCATGATTTACCAATGTCTCGAAGCCAGTCAGATGTCTTTGCTGTGGTGTTGAAAAGCATCAAGCGGTCGACATATTCTTGATGACGAACGGTGAACCCTATCGCGATTTCCCCCCCATAGGAGATGCCGACGATGCCGATTTTAAAAATTTCGATGTGGTCGAGGAGGGCTTTGATAAGTCCTATTTGGATATCTTGTTCGTAGTTGGTTTCCATCTTGTCGCTTTGTCCTTGGTCAAGAAAATCCACACGGATTAATGTGTTGCTTGAGGACAAGCTTTTCGCAAACGGTTCCCAACTAAGCGTACTCATCATGATTCCGTTTAGAATCAAAATGGGTTTCCCTTTTCCTATTATATCATAAAACACATTTTTTTCAAAATACTTGAATGTCGGCATGGTTTACCTCGCAATGATGCCGAGTTCGATTGCTTCCCGTTTCAATTGTTCCCGGAACTTCGGATGAGCGATTGCGATCAATCGTTCAACGCGTTCTTTCACATTTGTCCCTCTTAAGCAAGCGATACCGTACTCGGTGACGACATGATCGACATCGTTTCGGGATAAGGTTACCGCAGCCCCCGACTTCAACATCGGTACAATTTTGGAAATTTCCTCACGTTCACCCGTCTTTTCGTTTTTAACCATCGCCGTCGAATACAACGCGATGAAGGAACGTCCGTTTTTGGCGTTTTGTGCGCCGATGGCGGTATCCGCTTGGCCCCCCGTTCCAGAAAACTGACGAGGACCGATGGATTCAGAACAGCATTGACCAGTCAGGTCGATTTCAATCGTCGTGTTGATTGAAACCTGATTGTCGTTTTTTCCAATAATGTACGGATCGTTGACATAATTTCCGTCCAAAATCGCAACGCTTGGATTATCATCAATAAAATCATATAATTCTTGTGTCCCAAGTGCGAAGCATGCGACATGCTTGCCCTTGTGAAGGGTTTTCCGACTTCCGTTGATCACACCTTTTTTAACGAGCTTCATCAATCCCGTCGTAAACATCTCCGTATGAATCCCAAGATCCTTCTTTCCAACAAGTGCGGAAGCGACAGCGTTTGGGATACCTCCGATTCCGAGTTGCAAGGAATCTCCATCGTTGATTTTCGATGCGATGAAGTTGCCAATGATTTTGTCCTTTTCGTTTGATTCCGCCTCTGGCAAAACCGGTGGGTTGTAATCCGCCTCGATGAAAAAGTCCACTTCGGACTCGTGAATTTCCAAATCACCGTAGGTTTTTGGAAATTTGTGGTTGATTTCGAGAATAACAACATCGGCCGCTTCGATCATCCGTTTTTCATACACGTTCGAAAGCGACAAGGACAAATATCCGTGCTTGTTTGGGTAGGTGGCGGTTCCGACGAAAATGTTCGGCTTTTGATGCGATAATCTTCGAAGTCCGGCCAAATGGAGATGATTTGGAATGAACGAAATGTTGCCGTTGGTGTGTGATTTCCGAAGGGCTGCGGAATAAAACCAGCAATCCACTTGAAAGGTCTCGGCCAAGGACGCATTCGTAAAAAACTCAGCATCCAAAAACGGCAAACAGTTTGTGACGGAAACGTTGTCAACCCGATCGGCAACCGTATGAAGACTACTCAAAAATAGTTTTGCTTCTGCTCCGGCCATCGCGGACACGACTATATCGTTGGATTTTACTAATGATAACGCCTGTTCTACTGTGATTATCTTATCTTGATACCCCATGTTCAATCCTCTCTTTTCATGGATATTAAGGGAGATTGCTCTCCCTTAATATGCCATAATGATTTGCTCGTATTATCCTGTGATACCGGAAAGAGGAATCACTTCAACCCAACCCAACGCTTGTGTGGGATCGGCTTTCAACAAAGACATTTCCTGAGTTCCGAAACGTTTTCCACCGGAGAAATCGATGACTCCACCCAAAGGATTCGTAAACGGTTCCGATTCCATCGCATCGATGAATTTTTCCCACGTGAGGGCCCCTTCGACACGGCTTAATCCTTCGACGAAGAAGTATCCTGCAATCCATCCGGCCATTGCAAATGCGTTCGCTGCAAGTTCGGGTTTTCCAAACGCAGTCACATCAGCAACGAACTGTTCATAGTTTGCTGCATTGTCTCCTGTGATATCAACCCATGCTCCTGCGAAAATGTCGAATTTGGTTCCAACCGTTCCGGTTGCACCTTTCAACAATGTCGTAACGGTGACGTTTGAACTGACATAGGATGTGAAGAGCGGTTTGTTGACATCTTGTGCGGCAAGTTCTCCTGCCAATGTGATGAACGGAGCTTGGTTCATTGCTGCGACGATGATGTCAACATTCGAACCTTTCATCGCTGTTACTTGTGCTGCTGGTGTGATCGCTCCACTTGAAAGAGCGGTTTGTTGAGAGACGACGGTGAGACCCATTTTGAGAGCTTGCGTCAAAACACCCCACAACAAGTTTTGTCCTGCTTCATCATCTGTGTAGAAGACACCGATCTTTGTCGCAGTCGGGAATTGCTGTTTCGCTTTCGCAACCAACCATTGTCCTTCGGATTGGTAAATCGGTTGGACCGGGAAGACGCCTCTTTCATCGTCAACGGCTTGTTGACGGAACAAGTCAGCGATTCCGGTTGCAGCATACACCATTGGAATTCCCTTTTCACGAATCATACCGAGTGTGCTTCCAACGGTCGGTGTTCCAAAGTGTCCAACGAGTGCGAACACCTTGTCGTCTTCAATGAGTTGTTCGGTCATGGCGACACCTTGCGCCGCGACGAATCCATCATTGCGGTTGATAAACTCGATGGTGCGTCCGTTGACTCCACCCGCATCGTTGACGCGTTTGAAGTAAGCTTTGAGACCATCGTTGAAAGGCACGCCCACGAATGCGAGAGCCCCTTCAGTGACTGCGGTATTACCGACCAACACAGTGGTTTCGGTAACGCCTTGCGCATTTTCTTCTTCGACTGCCGGAGTACAAGCCGTCACGACGAGAGCGAATGCGAAAAGCATGACGATAAGTAGTTTTTTCATCTTTTTCTCCTCCTAAGACGTATTTATAACTATTTTTAGTTATAACCAAAATTAATGATGTTTGCCGAGGTAGGCCTCAATCAGTTGCTTGTCTTCAATCAAGACGGAGGCCTCATCCTCCTTGGTGATTTTACCGACTTCAAACACATAAGCATAATCGGCAATTTTCAGTGTTTGAAGGGCATTTTGTTCAACAATCAGAATCGTAGTCCCTTCTTTCTTGATTTCGTTGATGATTCCAAAAATCTGTTTGACGATGATGGGGGCAAGTCCTAAGGACGGTTCATCGAGAACGAGCAACTTCGGACTTCCCATCAAAGCTCGGGCAATTGCGAGCATTTGTTGTTCTCCTCCGGACAATGTTGCGGATACTTGTTTCTTACGTTCACGAAGAATCGGAAAATATCCATACACACGTTCAAGGTTTTTAGAAATTTCGGTTTTGCTTTTGACGGTGAACGCACCGATTTTGAGGTTTTCCTCCACCGTCAATCCACCGAACAATTGTCTTCCTTCTGGAGACTGGATGATTCCGATGTTCGCGATTTCCTCAGCCTCTTTCCCAACAATGGAATCTCCTCGAAAACGAATATCCCCTTCGACATCGACAAGACCCGATATCGCCTTCAAGGTGGATGTCTTCCCCGCGCCGTTTGCACCGAGCAATACGACGACTTCTCCTTCCCTCACCTCAAGGTGAATTCCTTTCACAGCAGCAATCGGACCATACTTGATTACGACATTTTCAAGTTCCAGGATTTTTTTTGTTTGAATCCGTGCCATCTCAATCACCGGCCTTTCCAAGGTATGCCTCTTGAACCACCGGATTGGTTTGAATTTCCTTTGGCGAACCGATTGCAAGTAGTTTTCCAAAGGATATTGCGCATATTTCATCACAAACATCCATAACAAGGCCCATGTCGTGTTCAACGAGCAAGATTGAACATTGGTATTTCTGCTTGATTTCTTTGATCAAACCAGCGAGTTGTGCACTTTCTGCGTCGTTCAAACCGGCTGCCGGTTCATCAAGGATAATCATTTTCGGATTGGTCATCAATGTTCGAGCCAGTTCGACTTTTTTTGAAATTCCATACGGAAGTCCAAACGCATACACGTCTTTCATAGGAGCGATGCCAAGGAATTCCAAGATTTCGATTGCTTTCAATCGTTTTTCAACTTCCTCCTTGCGGACACGACCGATTCGAAACACTTCTTCGGCGAGGCTTAGATTGAAGTCGATGTGACCACCGACCAACACGTTTTCAAGGATGGTCAAATCTTTAATCAATTCGACGTTTTGAAAGGTTCGGACAAGTCCTTGGTTGATAACCTTGTCAACCGGATAGTCATTTAAATTGATGATTTCACCGTTTTTGTTTTCAAAGATGACTTCCCCGGTGCTGTTTTTATAAAACTGAGTGATGCAGTTGAAGACCGTTGTTTTTCCAGCACCATTCGGACCGATCAATCCGAAAATCTGATCCCGCTTGATTTGGAAAGACAACCCATCGACAGCCTTCAAT
>Ga0116204_1000605_pt1 | contig 20493 bp, 16 predicted proteins | sample LakKivwa52mmetaG_FD_94481 | JGI IMG/M metagenome (GOLD analysis project Ga0116204, IMG submission 94481) | Anoxic lake water microbial communities from Lake Kivu, Rwanda to study Microbial Dark Matter (Phase II) - Lake Kivu water 52m metaG | ecosystem: Environmental > Aquatic > Freshwater > Lake... | reverse complement strand
GGCGATGGGCGTTGGCCTGCCGCGCAATCCCGGCGATACCACCTGGATGAAAATCACAACCAGCCGCCCAATTGTGAAAGAACTGGTGAAAGAGGGGAGCTTGGTCGAAATCCAGGGCGAGACGGTGAACGGGCCGCAGACGCTCATCCTGCACCGCGACAACCTACCCCTGCTGGAGCGGGCAGCGGCAGGCGAACTGCGCGCCGAACGGACGACCTTTCTCAACCCCTGGGATAATTTTTGGTGGGCGCAAGACCGCGATGAAGTCTTGTGGGGTTTCAAGCACCTGATTGAATTGTATGTGCCGGCTCCCAAGCGCGTCTATGGCTATTACCTGATGCCCATCCTGCACAAAGACCGCCTGGTGGGACGGCTTGACCCGAAACTGGAGCGCAAGACCGGTCTATTACGGCTGCGAATGCTGCGTCTTGAACCGGGCATCGCGCCTGGTGAAAAGCTGGTGGCCGATATGGCTGCCGCCCTGCGCGACTTTATGAAATTCCACCACGCGACAGATTTGGTCATCGAAACCAGCACCCCACACGAATTCGGGGAGAAATTGATGCGCGCGGTGGCGACGGGATTTTAAAAACCAAAAACACGCCAACCAAATAAAATCCCCGGGAAACAATCTCCCGAGGACTTTGCACTCAAACTGCAAACTGATTACCGACCACTGATTACTGATTACTGGTCACTGGTCACTGGTCACTGGTCACTGGTTACTGGTCACTGGATACTGAATCACTTCGCCTTGCCCTGGTTGGCAACCGCGGCGGCGGCTTTGGCGACCGCTTCGGCATCGCCCAGGTAGTAGCTTTTAACCGGTTTCAGGTCGGCATCCAGTTCATAGACCAGCGGGATGCCAGTCGGGATGTTGAGTTCGGTGATTTCAGCTTCAGAGATATTGTCGAGATACTTGACCATGGCGCGCAGCGAGTTGCCATGCGCCGCAACCAGCACGCGCTGACCCGATTTAATCATTGGGGCCAGGGTGCTGTGCCAGAACGGCAGCACGCGCTCCAGCGTAATTTTGAGCGATTCGGTGGCGGGCAATTCTTCGGGCTTGAGATCGGCATAGCGGCGGTCGAAGCGCGGGTGGCGGTCATCGTCCAATTCCAACGCGGGAGGCGGGACATCGTAACTGCGCCGCCAGATTTTGACCTGCGCTTCGCCAAACTTTTCGGCCATCTCGGCTTTGTTCAAGCCTTGCAACGAGCCATAATGCCGCTCATTGAGTTGCCAGGCGCGGATAACGGGAATCCATTCCAACCCCATCTCTTCCTGGATGATGTTAAGGGTTTTGATGGCTCGTTTCAGCACCGAGGTATAGGCGATATCGAACTCGTAGCCGCCTTCCTTTAGCAGTTGGCCGCCAGCCTTCGCTTCAGCCATGCCCTGCTCGGTCAGGTCCACATCGGTCCAGCCGGTAAAGCGGTTTTCCAGGTTCCAAACGCTTTGCCCATGCCGGACAAGGACAAGTTTGTATTTCGTTTCCATAGCAATTCTCCAATAGACAAGATAAACCGCCAGGTGCTTGGGCGCCTGGCGGTCTGTATTTCATGAGTGGTTAGCGAACCGCCATCTCGGTATCGGGGTCGAAGATGTGGAAATTGTCCATGTTGAAGGCAATCTGAACATCCTCGCTTACTTTGAAGGTAGTGCGTGGGTCAACGCGGGCTACGAAGTTGTTCTGGCCGCTGACCATGTAGAGGAAGATTTCGTTCCCCATCAATTCGATGACGTCCACTTTGCAGCCAAAGGTTTCGGCGTGAATGTTGGGCGGCAGGAATTTGGGATTGTGAATGTCTTCGGGGCGGATGCCAAAGACAACCTTCTTGCCATCCATCTCCTGGTACGGCTTGGCGCGGTGTTCAGGAATGGGCAGGGCGAAGTTGGCGGTATCCACAAACAATTTGCCGCCGTCCCGCTTGATTTTGGCCGGGAAGAAGTTCATCGCCGGTGAACCGATAAAGCCCGCCACGAACATATTCGCAGGCTGGTCATAGAGGGACTGCGGGGTATCAAGCTGCTGGAGTTTACCCTTATTGATGACCGCGATACGGGAGGCCATCGTCATCGCCTCGACCTGGTCGTGGGTCACGTAGATAAACGTGGTCTGCAGTCGCTGGTGCAGTTTGCTGATGTTGGCGCGCGTTTCGACGCGCAGTTTGGCATCCAGGTTCGAGAGCGGTTCGTCGAACAGGAAGACCTTCGGGTGGCGGACGATGGCGCGGCCTACGGCAACGCGCTGGCGCTGGCCACCGGAGAGCTGGCGGGGCTTGCGGTCGAGCAGTTCGTTGATGCCCAGGATTTCCGCCGCTTCGCCCACGCGCTGCTTGATTTCGGCCTTCGGCGTGCCGCGCAGTTTAAGGCTAAAAGCCATGTTGTCGTAGACCGAAAGGTGCGGGTAGAGCGCGTAAGACTGGAACACCATGGCAATATCGCGGTCCTTTGGGGCCACGTCATTGACCACACGGTCACCAATCAAAATCCGTCCGCGCGAAATTTCTTCCAACCCGGCCAGCAGGCGCAGGGCGGTCGTTTTACCGCAGCCAGAAGGGCCGACGAAAACCAGGAATTCCTTGTCCTGGATGTCCATGTTCAGGTCATTGACGGCCAGAACATTCCCAAACTCTTTTGTTACGTGATCATAAGTTACACTTGCCATTTCAGCCTCCGTTTCATGAAAATATAGTGATTTGATTATACGGCATTTTTCGTTTCATGTAACATGATTAATGTCATGTAACAAAATGTAACAGCAAATAAAACACACCAAAAACCCCAATTGTTTTGCATTTTTCCCTTTACGTTGTAGAATCAACCCATGAGCACCGAAGAAGTCACCCCCGTCCGCCAGCAATATCTCGACACCAAACGCCAGTACCCGGATTGCATCCTGCTCTTTCGCCTGGGCGATTTTTACGAAACCTTCGACGAAGACGCCGAAACCGTCTCGCGCGAACTCGACATCGTCCTGACCTCGCGCCCGGTCGGCGGTGGGGTGCGCGTCCCATTGGCTGGCATCCCCTACCATGCGCTCGATAACTATCTCATCAAACTGGTCGAAAAAGGTTACCACATCGCCATTGCCGAGCAGGTCGGTGAGCAGCCCACCAAAGGCATCTTCCCGCGCAAAGTAGTGCGCGTCGTCACCCCTGGCACGCTCATCGAACCCAGCCTGCTGCCCGGCGACGCCAACAATTACCTCGCGGCTGTCGTTATGGAATCCAGCGGCCCTGCCGCTGGAAACACCCGCGCCGCCATCGCCTACGCCGACATCACCACCGGCGAATTTGCCGTCACCGAACTCGAAAGCGCCGACGGCAACCCGCTGCGCGCCGAACTGACCCGCCTGCGCCCCGCCGAAATCATCCATCCCGATACGCTTGCCCTCCCTCTCCCTGCGGGAGAGGGCCGGGGTGATGGAAAAAACCATACAACCCCCCTGCCCGCCTGGCGCTTCGAGCCGGGACGTTGCACTGAAAGCCTGCTGCGCCACTTCAACACCTCCACGCTCGAAGGCTTTGGTCTCAAAAACGCCTCGCTCGCCATCCGCGCCGCCGGAGCCATCCTGGGTTATCTCAAAGAAACCGAACCCGCCTCGCTCGCCCTGCTCACCAGCCTGCGCCACTACAGCCTGGACGAATTCATGACCCTCGACGCCGCCACGCGCCGTAACCTGGAACTGACCGAAACGCTGCGGGGCGAAACCAAAGGCTCGCTGCTCGGTGTGTTGGATGACACGGTTACACCCATGGGCAAACGCCTGTTGCGTCAGTGGGTCAGCCAACCCTTGCTCGACCTGGCAAAAATCGATAACCGCCAAAACGGCGTGGAATTTTTCTTCTCTGGTGGCTTGACTCGCGCCGAATTGCGCGCCGCCCTCAAACCGCTGGCCGATTTGGAACGCCTGTCCAATCGCATTTTAAGTGGACATGCGCAGCCGCGCGACTTAGTGGCTTTGCGTGAAACCCTGCGGCGGATTCCTGCCATTTTGAATCTCCTGCCATCCGGGGCTGCGCCGATTCAGGCCACCCTGAATCGCTTGTCGCCGTGCTCCGAAGCATTATCCCTGCTAGAATCATCCGTCGCTGACGACCCGCCAGCCACCACCCAAAACACCGGCATCATCCGTCCCGGGTACTCCGCCGAGTTGGACGGCGTCATCTCCGCTTCGGCCCACGCCCGCGACTGGATTAACAACCTCGAAGCCATCGAGCGCGAGCGCACCGGCATCAAGACCCTCAAAGTCGGCTACAACAAAGTCTTCGGCTACTACATCGAAATTTCCGCCGGGCAGGCCGCCAACGCCCCGAAGGAATACATCCGCAAACAGACCCTGGTCAACGCCGAGCGCTACATCACGCCAGAGATGAAAGAATACGAAACCCTGGTGCTGAACGCCGAGGAGCGCATCCGCGAAATCGAACTGCGCCTGTTCAAAGAAACCTGCGCGGCTTTGTCCGGTCACGCTGCCCGCCTGCTCAACACCGCCCGCTCCCTGGCCGAACTGGACTGCCTGGCCGCCCTGGCCGAAACCGCCGCGCTTAATGGCTACACGCGCCCGGAAGTAAGCGATAATTCGATATTCGATATCCGGGACGGTCGGCATCCGGTCGTGGAATCAAGTCTCAAAGGCGAGAGATATATCCCCAACGACATCACCTTCGAGCCGGGAGAAATCGTGCGGGTCATCACTGGCCCGAATATGTCGGGCAAAAGCACCTACCTGCGGCAGGCCGCCATCATCGCGCTCATGGCGCAGATGGGCGGTTTCGTCCCCGCCGCCTCGGCCCAAATCGGGCTGGTCGACCGCATCTTCACCCGCATCGGCGCTCAGGATGAGATTCACGCCGGGCAGTCAACCTTCATGGTCGAGATGATTGAGGCGGCTAACATCCTCCATCATGCTACCAACCGTTCCTTGCTGATTCTGGATGAAGTTGGGCGCGGAACCAGCACCTATGACGGCGTTTCTATTGCCTGGGCGGTGGTCGAACACATCCACAACCATCCCCACCTGCGCGCCAAGACCCTGTTCGCCACCCATTACCACGAACTAACCCAACTGGCCGACCTGCTCCCCGGCGTGCGCAACTACAACGTAGCGGTCACCGAGGCCGAGGGGAAGGTCGTCTTCCTGCACAAAATCATCCCCGGCGGGGCGGACCGCAGTTACGGCATCCACGTCGCCCAGTTGGCCGGCCTGCCGCGCCCGGTCATCCAGCGCGCCGGAGAGATTATGTCCGAGTTGGAAAAAACCTCCGGGCGGGCCGTCAAAATCAACCCGGTCGCCGCCCAGCAAATCGCCCTCTTCCCCGAAACCAACCCCCTGCTGGAAGAAATCAAGGCGCTCGATACCAATTCGCTCTCGCCTATCGAGGCGCTGAATAAGTTGTTCGAGTGGCAGAGGAAGTATGGGAAATAACGATAAACTACTGGAACTCAGTGTGGTGATGCCGTGCCTGAACGAGGAACTTACCCTTGCGACTTGCATCCAAAAAGCCCAGTCATCCATGAATAAGCATGGCATTACCGGGGAAATTATCATCGCCGATAACGGCAGCACAGACAAATCTGTCGAAATCGCCCAGTCATGCGGCGCAAGAGTCGTCCATGTCGCGGAAAAAGGCTATGGAAACGCGCTCAAAGGCGGGTTTGCGGCAGCGCAGGGCAAATACATCCTCATGGCCGACGCCGATGATAGTTACGAACTGGATAACCTGATGCCTTTCGTGGAGAAATTGCGCGAAGGCTACGACCTGGTGATGGGCAACCGCTTCAAGGGCGGCATTCAACCCGGCGCCATGCCCTGGCACCACCGCTACATCGGCAATCCAGTCTTGTCATTTATCGGCAAGTTATTCTTCCGCTCCCCCGCCAACGACTTCCACTGCGGCATTCGCGGCTTTACAAAAACTGCCATCGAAAAAATCAACCCGCAAACATCAGGCATGGAGTTTGCCAGCGAAATTGTCATCAAAGCATCCATTCTGGGCTTGAAGGTCTGCGAAGTCCCGACCCGCCTGTTCCCCGACGGGCGCGACCGCCCCCCGCACCTGCGCAGTTTCCGGGATGGCTGGCGTCACCTGCGCTTTCTCTTGCTTTACAGCCCGGCCTGGTTGTTTCTTTACCCCGGCCTGTTCCTACTTGCAACGAGCGGGTTGCTCTCGCTTCTCTTGTTTTTTGGCCCGGTGAACATTGGCTTTCGCTACATCGACTTCCACACCTTCATCGCTGCCGGTTCGTTCTCGTACCTGGGTTTGAACATGGTTTCGTTTGCGGTTATCACGCGCGTCTATGCCCACCAAAGCGGTCTGCTGCCCAACATACCCCGATTCTTTACACTCTTTCGCTATATCAATCTTGAAAAAGGACTGATAGCAGGGGGATTGCTCTTTGCGCTCGGCGTGGTACTGCTTATACGGGCACTCCTTCTATCAGACAATTTTGCCCAAATTGGCTACGACAACAGCGTCCGTCTGGTCTTTGGCGGCGTCCTGGCCCTGGTCAGCGGGGTACAGGTCATCTTTACCAGTTTTGTGATGAGCATGCTTGGCATGAAGGCATCTCATTCTTCCTAAACCTTCTACTCCGAAAGGAAAATTTTATGAGCGCAACAACGAAACACTGTATTTTATGTAATGGCGAGTTGGGTGAAATCGTATTTTCGAACCTCATTGACCGGCTTGGTATGCTTCCCGGAACTTGGGATTTCGTGCGCTGCAAAAACTGTGAAAGCCTGGTATTAGATCCCATGCCTTCCGATGAAGAATTGCTCTCAGCCTATCCGGCTGTCTATTCGGCAGACCAAGCCCCGCAGACTCACCCACTGCATCGCTGGCTCCATCAATTAGAAACAAAAATGTTCTACGAGCCAATGTATCGCGCTTCTACACGCCAAGTGCTACAAATGACAGGGCTTAAGAGCGGAAAAATGTTGGATGTTGGCGGCGGAACTGGCAAACGCACTGTCTATTTCAAGAAAGCCGGGTTCGATGCCTGGGTACTCGAACCAGAAGAACAACCTTTGCAAATTGCCCGCGAAATGTTTGGATTGAACACGATATGTAATACCCTGGATGCAGCGGAACTTCCCAAAGAGAGCTTCGACCTGATTACTTTCTTTGCGGTCATCGAGCATTTACCCAATCCGGCAGCAACCCTGGAGATTACAAAATCGTTGTTGCGGCCAGGAGGCTGGCTTGTTTTATTGGCGCCGATTTCAAACAGCCTGCAAAGAAGAATTTTTGGCCTGCGCTGGCACGAAGCACGGGAGGCCCCCCGTCACGTCACGCTGCCCACATCAACGGGAATGCAATCTCTCCTGGCGCGAAACGGTTTCAACTTGAAAGCATCGGAAAGCGATATCGTTATCAATCGCGCCGGGGTGATGGCGCTTTCCCTGGTGTATGATGCTAAATCTGATATTGCCTGCGCCACAACGAAAGTGTCGAGCCGTGTTTTCAACAGGGTGCTGGGCGGAATTGCAATGATAAGTTGCATTCCCTTGGCATTCGTGGAGAGCCTTCTCAAATCGCCCAGTATTGGAGTGTTTGCCGCCCAGAAGCCCTTTCATACCAGCGCATGAAGATTCTTACACTGAGTAACTATTACCCGGAACATCCGGGTGGCGTAGAATTCGTAGCGCTCAATCTAGTGCGTGAATGGCGACAGCGCCATGCTGTGCGTTGGATGGCTTGTGATGTTTCGACACATCCTCACCAGCCAGAAAAAGATGACATTCCACTACCGGGTTTAAATTTTACCGAAGAGAAACTCGGATTCCCGTATCCACTTCCTTGGCCCAAGGGCTTAACACGCATCCTCGAGCAAGTACAATGGTCTGAAGTAGTTCACCTACACGACTGTCTGTATGCCGCGAATGTTCTGGCTTTCCTGGCGGCCTTATATTACCGGAAACCAACTGTCATTACCCAGCATGTAGGGCCCATACCATACATACAAAAATATAAGATAATCCTGCAAAGTATTGCCTATAACACGATTGGGCGTTATCTCATCGGCCATGCAGACCATGTCGTTTTCATCAGCCAACAGGTAAAAGGCTGGTTCGATGCACGGTTTCGGTACAAGGAACAAACGCACTTCATTCCCAACGGAATCGATCGCTCTCTATTTTACCCTGCCCAACCAGAGGAACGAATCCAAATACGCAATCAATTAGGAATTGCGCCAGGGCAATTCGTTTTGCTATTCGTAGGTCGCTATACCGAAAAAAAAGGACTGAGGATTCTTAGAAACCTGGCCACTGCAAGACCCGATCTACTTTGGGTATTTATAGGGCAAGGTGAACTTGACCCAAATGACTGGTCCTTGCAAAATGTGCGTGTCACAGCGACACAGTCTCAAGTCTCTCTACGGTCATTTTATGTTGCGGCAGATGCATTCGTTCTGCCATCGGTTGGCGAAGGGTTTCCACTCTCGGTGCAGGAAGCGATGGCATGCGGCCTGCCCGTTTGCGTTTCACGGGCAACGGCGAATATCCTGCCTGATGCACCATTAATTCCCTTAGAAATTAGAAACCTGCCAGCCATGTTGGAGGCTCTGGATACATTGCAAAACGATGTTCAGCGAAGAAAAATCCTGAGCCAATTGTCTGTAGAATATGCCAGACGATGGGATTGGGAACAGGCCGCTACCAAGTATGAATTCCTGTTCAGCGCGCTCACCGAAAAAGTAACGAAAAGATAAAATGAGAACTCGTTATCAGTTTTTCGCTACTTCCATGCTGTTCGGTTGGTTAGTATTAACCCTTATTCTTTTTCTGTCTGCCAACCGTCTTTCGTATCTACACCTGTTCTTTCCAGAGCAAATTGGTGCCGGGCGATTGACCCTTATAGACAGTTTCACCTTTATTAGCCAAACGGTAAAAGCAACGATAGGGATTATTCTCTTCTCGATCGCGGCTTTTTTTTGCGGGTCGCTCATTTTTAAATGGCCTGAATTTTCTGTTGTCAAGTCTGTTACAGCCGTTGCCATCGGACAAATCTCCTGCTCAGTAATTTTGCTAACGACCCTGAGTCTGTGGTCGCTGGAGAAGTGGGTAACATTAGCAATTCTTCTTATTGGAACGGTTAGCGGGGGATTATGGATTGGGTACTGGATTCGATACCGATTGTCTTTAGGTATTACATTCACAAAAAGAACGTTTCTAACAATCAAAAATTCTGCGATAGCGATTCTACTTGTCGCTATTTTTCTTGCTTGCCTGGCTTATTCTTCTTCAAGGTTGGGCTATGACGCGGTTGCTTATTATTTCTCACATGCCAGGATTCTGGCAATCACAGGCGAACTCATTTTGTTCTACCCCAAAACTGCTTTTGCCGTGAGCGACTTGCATTCCTCCATCCTGTTCAGCGCCATCACCCAACTCTTCGGCGACCAGGCCGCGCGGATGCTTTCCTGGGTCAATGGCGGGGTCATCCTGCTTGCGGGGTGGGAGATTGGGAAAAAAGCCTGGCTTTCCTGGCGGGCGCGACTCTATTCGCTTACGCTCCTGCTCACATCCACCGCCTTCGTGGACTTGCTCGGCGATGGCAAGGTGGAACTCATCAGCACCGCGCCCATCGTCCTCGCCCTATGTTGGATGATGGATAGCTTACAAAACCCATCGCGCGGGCAGTTCCTGCTCATTGGCGCGCTACTTGGCTTTGCAATCATTGCCCGGCCCTATAACATTTTCATCGTCCCGGTTTTTACTGTATTATTTTACCTGATTCAGGTTTTCCCGTTTTTCCGAAAAGAAGGGCTAATGGCCGCCTGGCACTTCGCCCGCCCAGCCCTCTGGATGCTACCCACACTGCTGACCATCGGCGGATTCCACCTGTGGCAAAATGCGTTCTGGCTTGGCTCACCATTTGCACCCTTCAATCATGCTCAAAGTCTGGATGTTGATGACTGGCACTGGCAATTTGACCCAACTACCCTAAATATGCTTCGCCTGCTCTATCCGCTCACAGTCACATTTCTGAATACCCCGCAAAGCCTGGGGAATATCTCGCCGCTTTTTATCGGGATATTGCCATTCTTGCTGCTTGGGAAAGTACGCAATCAGTTTCACCTGCCTGAAACATTGCGCTCTTTGCTCCTGCCGGCCCTGGCTACGCTAATTCTCTGGATAACCCTGTTCTTTACCGTAGTCGAAATTCGATATATCTTTTTTCTCTGGATTTTGTTTTTCCTGTTCGGCGCGCAAGTCATCGAAGCGGCATTGGATACCCTTGAAAAAGGCTACCAGACGATTCTTCGCGCCGCACTCGCTTTGTTGCTGGTCTTTATCATAATTCGCACCCTGGTCATTTCCCTGGCAACCTATTCCCCTGTGGACTACAACGGACAGGCGCATTGTTATGACATCTCGTTTTGTACCTTCCTTGAGCCGCTGAACCAGACTGCCGCCCAGGGCGAGAGAGTGTTCGTCTTGAACGCCTACCGTTACTACCTGCGCCCTGATTTATTTGCCTGTTCTTCCCAGGCGCATGAATATGCTCCCATGCAGTTCTGGGCAAAAGAGAACGATGGTGCGTTCTGGGCTGAACTTTACCGACAGGGATTTACCTATCTGTCTTACGAAAAGAACTTTGCCGAATTTCATTCCCATTTTGGCGCTATTCCCCCTCCTGATAGCGCGCCAGAATGGTTAAGAATTACACTCATTTCCTCGACCAGGAACGAATCTGTCTATCAATTGCAGCCTACAAACCCACCGTTTTTGCCGCTTAAGACCTGCATGCAAACGGATAATGGCATGTGGCAAGTCACCGCAAGATAATCCCCACTCAGGAATATTTTTCACCAACCCCTCCCGTTGCAGCCAGACATCAATGTACGCCATCATCTCTAGGGCGCTTTCGCGCAGGCTGGACAGCGCCGGTAGCCTTTGGGACTGCGCTCGACGGGCGGGAGCAGGCCCCAGGCTTCGTAGAGTCGCACGGTATTCGGGTGAATCGCGGCGGCCCGGCCAAGGTCGGAGGTGCGGAGATGTTTCATCGCTGAATCAAGTTATGGGGTGTCTGGCTGCGGAATCGGCCTGGGAGCCGCCGCCCGCCGCGCGAGCAGGAACAATCCGAAGGCGCTGACCAATCCAATCATCATCCCGCCAACCCAGATGGAGCGCGGCCCAAAGTTATCGTTCAGCAACCCGCCCAATACCGGGCCGACTCCTTGCCCAAAGGCCCAGGTCAACCCAAAGATGCTCATGTAGCGCCCGCGCATATCGGCCGGAGCGATGTTGGCAACGTAGGTGCTGGCAGGCGGCACGATAATCAGTTCGCCGAAGGTCATCACGACCATCGCAAACCAGAATCCCCAAAAATCCCCGCTGAGGGCCACCAGCCCGTTGGCAAGCGCGTACAGGAACATGCCGAGCGCCATCATGGCCAGGGGCCGGTGCCTGCGCGTAAACCCGGTAACGAACATTTGCAGGAAGACCACCATCAGGGCGTTGGTGGTGGGGATGGGGCCATAAACGTTTTCGGTGATGCCAAAATTATCGTAGGCATATTTGGGCATGATAATCCACATCAGGGTGGCGGTCACCCAGCCGAACATCATCAGGCTGATAAAAGGCGTGAAGCGCATATCGCGCAGGACTTTGTCGTAGCCGCCAAAGCGTTCGGGCTGGTGTTTTTCAGTTTTATGCTCACTACGAACAAGGGTTTCCCGGGCAAAAAAGGTCAACAGCAAGGCATAGAGCGCCATGCCGGTCGCGGCAGCGTAAAAGGCCAGGTTGTACGACTGCGCTGCCAGCATTCCGCCCGCTATCGGGCCGATGGCAATCCCGGCGTTGTTAATCATGCGAATCAGCGAGTAGGCTTCGGTGCGCTGTTCCTGTGGAATCAGGTCGGCCAGCATGGCATCCGCGCCAACCCGATAGAGCGGGTTGGCAAAACCGCGCAGGGCCATCAGCAAGGCAAAGGCCAGGTAAGTCTCGGCCCCGGCCAGCAGGATGAACAAGAAAGCGTCAGCGAACAGGCTAATGAGCATGACGCCTTTGCGCCCCAACCGGTCGGCGATGGAACCGGCCAGGAAAGAGGAGATGACACTGCTGACGGCGTTGATGGTCATCAGCGTGGCGACTTGCGCCAGCGGCAGGTCGAGCCGTTTGCTGACGTAAATCATGAGGAAGGGCCAAATCATGCTGGCCCCGGCGGTGCTGAGCAGCAATCCCCAAAACATCAGCCAATACTGGCGGGGATAGGGTGGGATGCGGTTAGATAATTGTCGAAACATGGGGGATATTGTATCAAAGGGCAAAAAAATCCCCTGGTAAAGTGAGCACAGCAAGTCGAAATCAAGAATCGCTCGGTGCGGCTCTTGGCCCGCCAAATCCGCGAAAAACTGCACGCTATGCTGGCCGGGGATTACATGTCACCAGCCTTTATGCCAACCACAATTGGCCAGGCATTCCAAGATATATTTTGTCAAAAATCACGATTCGTCAATTACAAGTTAGGGTTTCTTTCCCATGAGTTTTTTAACGCCTTCTGGGACCGGTCACCAGGAGATTTTTGAAGATGGTCAGGTCTCTTTGCGCCAGCATCCTGGCTGACTCAGTTTTGGCGGCGTTAAAGGTATTCTCAGCCGTGGAAATCAGAACATGTTGTTGGCTGCGATCCAGCTATTTGGCATAAACACGGATTGCAGCCAGTTGATAGTCGCGGGTTTGGCTTGGCGTTCCTGCCATTTAACGAACTGGCCGCCTGGTTTGAAAGTCGGTTGCCGAACTTTATCCTCGGTGAAGTCCAAATCGCCGAGCCAATTCCGGCTGACATGCACGCCTGTGTCAGACGCATCATCAAAGCTGGTAAGGGTTATCCGAGGTAAGGGTTATCCGATCACGCTACGCGCCTCGCCGGATTAGGTTACCTCAAGCACTTTCTTCGCGACAATACTGTCAGTCACCAGGACATTGATAAAGCCTCCGCGCAAGGCGCCTAAGACGGGCATCGCCTTGCCAGCCCCCCCTGCAACCGCAACCCGAATAGGGATTTTGAATAAATCATCCTTGTTAATGGCAACCAGTCTTTCGTTAAATTCTGGATAGGTGAGATTGCCACTCGCGTTGAAATGAATACCACACACATCGCCTACTGCGCCTTTCTCACGAATACGGTCTATTTCTTCAATAGGCACATAACCAGCCAGGTAAAAGCTGGAATACTTCGGCAGGGTGCTGCCAATCCCCAATAAAGCGACCTGTGTTTTCTTCCCCATGTCGATGGCTTCCTTAACACTGGGGGTCGCCATCATCGTTTGGGCAATTTCGGGAGTCTGGCAAAAATATGGCGCATTCAAAAAATAGCTTTCCCCGCCCAGTTCTCGCGCCAGGCGCAAAACCAGATCATGTCCATCATAATCTGAATTACGCGCGCCGAGCGCGCCCACCAATTGCACTATCTTAACAGGAATCTTTTCATCAGCTTCAAAAGCATCCACTGTCGCGCTAATCGATGTGCCCCAAGATAAACCGAGGATTATTCCCGGCTCTAAATACTGCCTGAGTACGCGCACGCCGGCGCTGCCTAAATAGCCCAGCAGGTTTTCGTCGTAATTTTTTTCAATGGAGATGACCGAAGCAGCCAGCAATCCAAAGCGTTCGACCAGGGCGGTTTCCAGGTTAGGCTCCATCCACAAGGGCCGATGTACCCGAACTTCCACAATTCCCTTTTCGCGGGCTTCCTTGAGCATGCGCGATATCATGGACCGGGTAACGCCAACTTTTCGGGCAATTTCCGCCTGGTCTTTATCCCTAAGGTAATACATTTCCGCTACATCAGCCAACAAACTCGCCCGACTTTGCGTTGCGCGTTGTTCTGACATTGGTTTTCCATCCTTTGTATAAAAATACATAAGTATGTTGCAGCGCGGAATTTTATCGCAAAAGGCAGGATGTGAACACAGAAAGATGGCAGGGATTTTACCTATAACATGGCGCGCCGGTAGACATCTTGAATCGCCTGCAAAAAAGCATCCAGGTCAGCCTGCGTCGTCGGATATCCGAATGATATGCGCAGCGTGCTCTCAATTTGTTCGCGCGGCAAGCCCATGGCGGTGAGAACATGGGAAGGCTCAATAGAGTGTGAAGTGCAAGCCGAACCCATCGAGACGGCAAACCCGTTTCCGCTCAGGCGAATCAGCATCATCTCACCATCTGCGCCGGGAAAACTGACCGATAATATGTGCGGCGAAACGGAATCGGAAGGGCCATTAACGATAACACCTGGAATGTTTTCTTGCAGGCCGGCAATTAGCGCACGCCGGAGCTGCGACAGACGCTGTTTTTCCAGGATTTTATGTTGTCTCGTCACCCGAACCGCCTCGCCTAACCCAACAATACCAGGGATATTTTCAGTTCCCGGTCGCAAAGCTCTCTCCTGGGTGCCGCCATACAGCAGCGGCTCGATTTGTACCCCGTTCCGAACGTAGAGCGCCCCGACTCCTTTAGGGCCGTAAATCTTGTGCGCCGATAGGGATAACAGGTCAATATTTAATTCGTCCACATTGACATCGAGCAATCCCATACCCTGTACCGCATCTGTGTGCAACAAAACACCCTGGCTGCGAGTGATTGCGCCGATTTCAGACAGGGGCTGGATCGAACCGACCTCGTTATTGACCAGCATGACTGAGACCAATACTGTCTCAGGGCGAATGGCATCTTGAACAGCCTCGGCGCTGACCAATCCCTTTGAATCGACTGGCAGATACGTCACCGAATATCCCTCGCGCTCGAGCTGCTGCGCCGCGTGTAAAATGGCATGATGTTCGATGGAGGTTGTGATTAAGTGCGCATCCCCGGGGAGATAACGCCGCATCATTCCCAGCAAAGCCAGGTTGTCGGATTCTGTTGCCCCGCTGGTGAAATAAATCTCTTCTGGAAGACATCCCAGGCTTCTCGCAACTTGTGCGCGGGCTTCGGCAACCAGACCAGATGCGGCGCGGCCTGCCCAGTGCATGCTCGATGGGTTGCCAAAATCCACTTCCAGCGCCCTGCGCATGGCCGCGCAAACATCAGGATGAACGGGCGTCGTAGCGCAATAATCCAGGTAGATGGGGCGTTCAATTCGTTTCATCAGGTACTCTGGTGACCTTGCAGCAAGGAATCAGCAGGCGCGCGCAATTATGCCGGGTTGTGTTGCTTGATAGCAAAATCCGCCTGGACTTGCGCGAAAATTTTTTCGATTGTAGGGGGATGATCAAGGTCGAGTAATAATGGCTTGATGTTGATGACCGGGCAGCCAGTTTCAGCGGCAGTAAAGGCTGGTAACAACTGTAAAACCAAGTTGGAAACCGGTGGCTGGCTATAATTTTCCCATACGCTGTGAGTTGTGACTCGGCATGGAAACCCCGCCTTGCCAAACACATCTTCCAGATGTTCGGCCACCATGACCATTCGATTTCCGCACCAACCGCCAACCACACAAACCTTGTAATTCGTCATTAATTTGTCTCAACTGTTTTGCTGTACCAAAGCGAGGCGGCTTCCGCATGTAAGTGGAAGCCACCTCGGTATTCAGTTGCAGGGTTTAGCTAAACAACCCAAAGAAAATGCGGATAAAGAAGCCAAGGATATCACCACCCATATCCCAGCTCCCTAATTTCAGGCCCTGGCCAATCTGCTCAGTAAACTGACCCATCATCTTGTAGGCCTCAGTTTGAGAATCCACCAGCATCGTTGAGAAGTACATGAAGGGGATTGCATAGAGCAGGAGTACGATTACGGTCTTGATTACGTTGCCTTTGGTGTATGGCACCACCGCCCCAGCCCAAAAAGGAACTACAGCCAGGGAAGCAATCGGCAGCATTTGCACACCAGGCAGTACCGCTGCGAGCAGTACCAGCAGCGGGAACAGGATAATCGTCGAAGCCATCACCGCCGGGTGGCCCAAAAGCACGGCGCAGTCAACGGCCACATAAATCTCGCGATCCTTGAAACGTTCGCGCATGTACTGGACGATTGACATCGTAATCGGTACGATGCCTTCAGCAATGATTGAGACCATGCGGGGCAGGATCATCATCATGACCGCCACGTTCATGCCCAGTCCAAGGATCTTGGCAATGCCCAAGTCACCTGTGCCGGTACCATAGGCAAAGATGCCGATGATGATACCCAGAATAAAACCCAGGACGCCTGGTTCACCCACCAAGCCGAAGCGTTTTTTGATGCCTTCGGGGGAAGCATCCCAATCTTTAAGTCCGGGAATACGATCCAACACCCAAACAACCGGCATCGCAAACAGACTGGCTTGCACCGTTGTACCGCAGGGGACGCCGATGCCCGGCATGTCATTGAATTCCTGGTATTTCTTGGCCGTCAGGTCACTCATCAGGCTGCCCGCCACTAGATATAAGAGACCAGCCAGGATACCAAGAAAGACGTTACCGCCCGTCGCCGCCCAGACAAAGCCGGCGAGAGCAGAACCGTGCCAGTAAGACCAGACATCGGTCCAGAGGGTTTTGGTCAGCTTTAACACAACCATCAGGACATTTACCACCAGGAGTGACACAATCAGGCCGGCCACCCCAGGCCAACCCCAGGCAATGCCCGCATCGGCCCAGTTGACATCAACGATTGTCTTGGCCAAGCCAAAACGAGTGGCCATTTCGGCTACAGCCGGTTGTAAGGCGCTGATAATCACATTGACCACGAGGAACAAGCCGGCCAAACCGACGCCAGTGGTGATACCACCGCGGACAGCTTTCTGCCAGCCTACCCGGAAGATCAGGCCGAGGATGATCAGAACGATCATCACGATCACTGACGAGCCGAGGCTAAGGAACCAACCAACAGAAGTAGATAGGAAACCCATTTTACATTCTCCTCTTAATGAATATGAGCCTGGGTCGTCTGACCCAGTTTAGGCTTTCTTCACAATATCGACGATCTTATCCAGGAGCGTATCCTTTTCGGCTTGTGAACCAATTAAGAAAGGCATACCCTGGATAATGGGTACATCGAATGTGCGGAAAATCTTCATCATCGAGACCACCAGAATCAGGTCCGACCGGCTGAGATAGCCTTCGATATCAGCCATCAGAATCCGCTTGACCTCGACATCGGTAAACCCATCCTTCGCCATACGTTCTTTGATTGAATCCTCGGCGATGGTGGATGTGTTGATACCTGCGCCACACGCAACGACTATTAATTTACTCATGTATTAACTCAGTCTCCTTTCAGTGCATCGTGACAGTCGACTATCAAAATGGCGTTGCAATTTGTTACTTTCCTACATCGTCCTCCTTCCCAGGTCTCAACCAGTGGCCGCCGCGTCAACCCAAGCGGAGCTCTCGCTTGAGCCATGCGGATACTTCCTGCGGGTTGGATTGATCCCGTAATTCTGAGAGTTTTTCGGATTCGCCAAACAACATGGCTAAATTCCTAAGGGTCTGGATTTGTTCTTCGGGACTTTTATTGGCTAACATTAAGACGATATGAACTTCGAGTTCTTCATCGGGGTCGGCCATATTCTTGAACAGAACGGGGGTCTTTAGCAACGCCACTGCCAGGGCAGACTGGTTGACGCCTGTGGCATCTGCATGGGGGAAGGCGATGCAAAACGGTTTTGTGGGCAGCCCGGTCGGGTGCTCACACTCCCTTTCGTAGGTCAAACGCCCATAGTCAGTAGATACCAGTCCCTGCTCGGCGAGTCTCCCGGCCAGGTGGTTGATGACCGTCAAAGAGTCGGGAGCTTCGAAATTGCATGTGACAAGCCCTGCGTTGAATACCAACATTGCTACTCCTTACCGCGTTGACCATAACGATTGTGGTAATAGTCGAAAGATGCTTTTGCCTGCGCTGCTGTCAGGTGCTGCGGTGTGCCAATGGAACGGGCTGCCACATACGTTCGGGCGGCCTCCTCCAGGGTAACAGCCCTTTCCAGGGCATGTTCCAGCGTTTTCCCAAATGTGATGGGGCCATGATTGCCCAACAGGATGGCGAACCCGTCACCTAAAATTTCAACTGGTTTGCTGGCAAAAGCCGGGTCTTCGACGTGCATGTAAGGAGAAACCGGGATCGGCGCGCCAAACCAATCAGCCTGCGTCTCCGTAATAATGGGCATAGGCTCATTAATCACTGAAAACGCAGTTGCGTATGGTGAGTGGGTGTGGATGACGGCGTGAATATCGGGACGGGCAGATAAAAAACCGGTCCACAGGTTGAGCGCAACCGAGGGCCGGAATTTTCCTTCAACCAGATTCATGTCCATATCTGTGACAATCATATCCGCGGGGGTCAAGTTCTGGTATGACATGCCGCTGGGTGTAACCACCACATATCCCGTTTGCGGGTCGCGGGCGCAGACGGTGCCGCCCGCCATCCAGACCAGTCCATAGACCGGGAGCAGGTTGGCGGTTTCCAATACTTTGCGGCGCAACTCTTCAAGCATCATCATCACCGCCTATAACGGATAAAAACCCAGTTCGTGACCGGCCTCGAAAAAAGCCAGCATGTTTTCGAGCGGGATGTCATTGCCAAAATTATGCGCCGGGGCCAGGATATAGCCTCCGTCTTTGCCCATCTGCTCGATGCGCAGCCGCACTTCGCGGCGGACATCTTCCACCGTGCCGATATTAAGCACCTTCTTGACATCCACTCCGCCCTGGAACACCAGGTCCCGGCCATATTCGCGCTTGAGTTCTTCAGGGTGCATCCCGGCCAGGTGTCCCTCGATGGGATTGAGAATCTCGAAGCCGGTTTCGATTAAGTCGGGGATGAACTTGCGGATAGCGCCGTCATTATGCAGTAAAACCTTCGCCTGGGGCGCTTTCTTCTTGATTAATTCGATGGTCTTTTTGTAGCGAGGCATCAGGAAATTGCGGTAAATTTTGGGGTTGAACATTGGCCCGAAGTTGGTTCCGTAGTCGTCGGCCATTTCCACCACCTGCACATAAGGCCCGACGACAGTCAGGAAGGCGTCGTAAAAGGCATCCTGCACTTCGGCCAGTTTGCCCAAGAGATAATCGAACAGCCTGGTGTCGGTCGCGGTCATCATCAGGGCATTTTCCATGCCCACCAGGGCGCGCGTCATTTCCCACAGGTTGCCATATACCGGACGGTGAGCAACGAGAGCATAATCCGTCTTGAAATAAAGCTGCTCGACTTCCTCTTTCAGCCCTTCCAGACGGGCAGGGTCATACGGGTCGGGCCAGGGATAGTTTTCGATTTTATCGATGCTCAAGTCTTGCGCAAGCGGCGCGCCGGCCAGGTCGTAATAGCCAGAAACCAGCCGGTGAGTCAATCCCCATTCATCCACAAAATCCTGAAATTCACCGGGCTTGACGGGGTTGGGAATGAATTTTTTCGGCGGGCGAATGTGGATGAAACGGAAGTCGGTTCCCAGCCGGTCAAGCACAGGGTTGTAATCGGGCGTGGTATAAAAACCGACCAGTGTGCGGCGCGGCACATCCACAACGCCAAAATGGTCGCGCAGCAGCGCGTAGCGGTCTTCCGTCAGGTGATTGGCGGACCCGCCCAGGGTAATCGGCACACGGTCTGGCTCTTTATGCGCCAGGCAGGCAGCAACTCGTTCGCGGGGTGTCATTGTTTCGGGCATATTTGTCCTTGTTTTTTCACTTTAGTGAATTTACATTCACACATTTGAGTTTAGCAATTTTAGGCACGGTTGTCAACAAGCAATTTTCTGATTTTGCCGCTTTTGCGCAAAATTACACAAACTACGGAATGAGCGCAACTTTGATAGCATCCCCTCTGATCATTTTTCGCAACGCCTGCTCGGCTTGCTCAAGGGGCAACTCTTCCGAAAGCAAGGGCAGGACATTGATTTCGCCGGATGTAATGAACTCGAAAGCCTTTCGGGCATCCTGCGCCGTGCCGCCATGAATCCCGAGCAAACTGATTTCGCCATAATGGACGCGCGCCGCATCGATCTCGACTTTTGTCCCGGCCGGAAGCCCGCCAAACCACAGCACCCGGCCTCCTTTGCGGACTGCGTCGAGGGCTGTTTCCCAGGCCAGTTTTGTCCCGGCGCATTCAATCACCACGTCTGCGCCATAGCCGCCGGTCAGGGCGCGGATTTCCTCTACGGTATCCCGCTCCCTGGCATCGATCACCGCTGTCGCGCCCAACTGACGGGCAATCTCCAGCCGGGAGGCGCTGTGCCCAACCGCAATCACCTGGGAGACGCCTGCCTTTTGGGCCATCTGCAAGTGCATCAGGCTGATTGGCCCGCCCGCTCCGATGATGGCAACGGTTTCCCCAGGACGGATGCCGAGCAGGCCCTGCCCATGCACAACCGTTACCAAAGGCTCCAGGAGCGCCGCCTGGGCATAGGAAATGTGCGCGGGGATTTCAAAGGTATTCAGGCGCGCGATTGATACCGGGATAATGTTGTATTCTGCGAAGGCCCCGAAGTTGTAGACCAGGTTTTCGCACAGGTTGCCCTGCCCGCGCTGGCAGAAAAAACAATGACCGCATTCCGCGAAAACATTGGCCGT
>Ga0116204_1000601_pt1 | contig 20561 bp, 14 predicted proteins | sample LakKivwa52mmetaG_FD_94481 | JGI IMG/M metagenome (GOLD analysis project Ga0116204, IMG submission 94481) | Anoxic lake water microbial communities from Lake Kivu, Rwanda to study Microbial Dark Matter (Phase II) - Lake Kivu water 52m metaG | ecosystem: Environmental > Aquatic > Freshwater > Lake... | reverse complement strand
GCCTGGAGCGAGGAGCGTTTTGTCAGCCGGGGGAATGGCCGAAGCGATGAGCGTCTTTTCGGCGGGGGGAGGCTGTTTGGCGGCGGTCATGCCTCCGAGGAAGGAGAGTCCCTGTTGCGCGGAATCCGTCCACTGCTCGGTGGAACTGCCCGGGGGAACGGGAATCGGCTTAGGGGGCGGAGCGGATTCTGCTCGAGGGGAGAAATCGGGTTCCGAAACGGGAGCAGGTTCCAGCCCGGAAAGCAGTTCTCGCAGGTCAACGGCCATTTTAACGGCGGAACGATAGCGGGCCTCCCGCTCTTTTTCCAGCGCTTTATAAATAATTCGACTCAACCCGGCGGGGGCCTCGGGCCGGGAGTCGCGGATATCCGGCACCGGTTCGCGGATGTGGCGTTCAAGCAGGGCGATGGCGGTGCGCGCGTCGAAGGGCGGTTCGCCGCTCACCATTTCGAACAGGGTCACGCCGAGCGAGTAGAGGTCGGAGCGTTCGTCGAGGGGTTCGCCGCGAATGACCTCCGGCGACATGTAGCGCGCCGTCCCGACCACTGCGCCAGCCGCCGTGTGGGTGGTAGAGCCGACGATTTTGACGATACCAAAATCCATCAGGACGGCGCGACCCTGTGGGTCGAGCATGATGTTGGCGGGTTTGATGTCGCGGTGGATGGTTCCATGCCGGTGAGCGTAGGCCAGCGCATCGCAGATTTCGATGACGGTTTTAAGGGCCTGCCCGATGGGCATTCGGGCGTTCTTTTTGCGTAACTCTTTCAGTCGCTCCTGCGCGCTCTGTCCGGCGATGTATTCCAGCACCATGTAGGGGATGTCGGAGTCGGTGTTGAAGTCGAACACCTGGACGATGTTGGGGTGATGGAAGGCGGCCACCGCTGCCGCTTCTTTTTTGAAGCGCCGGACGAAGTCTTTATTGGAGGATAAATGGGAGTGGATTAGCTTGACGGCGACTGGACGCAGCAGGTTGGGGTCGTAGGCTTTGTAAACCGCCGACATGCCACCCTGGCCCAGCAGGGCTTCGATTTTATACCTGTCATTCAACGAACGACCCAGCCAGTTTTGTGCTTCCATCCGGTTCCTCTTGAACTACCTGCAACGCCGAGTAATACTACCGAAATTATACATTTTTTGAATGCAAACTGCAATCCTTTGTTGCGGTGTACAAAAATAATTGTTGAATTCACAGCAAGAAGACGCTTCGCAACTTTTTTAACGACGAGTTCGCGGAGATTTTTTTGCAATTCTACGCATTTGCTCACCGCCGATTTTGAATATGTTTCTCCCTGCGAACTCCCTGGCCTGACCGCCAGGACAGGCTACGCGCTCTGCATTTAAGGGTTTTGGCACTGATGTTATTGTTGGATGGTCCTTAAAACTTGAACAGGAATGTTAAATCATTGACATTAGTTCCGCTGGGGCCGGGCTGGAGCAGGTCGCCGAGCGGGACGAAAAAGTGATAGGAGTCGTTGCGTTCCAGGAACGCGATTGGGTCGAGATTGAGCGCCCGGGCGCGTCCTGCTGTTTCGCCGGTCACAACGGCTCCGGCTGCGTCGGTTGGGCCGTCTTCGCCGTCGGTGGCGAGGCTGACGAGCATGACGTTGGGCTGACCCTCCAGTTCGCGCGCGGCGGCCAGGGCCAGTTCCTGGTTGCGCCCGCCGTGTCCTTTTCCGCGCAAGGTAACCGTGGTTTCACCGCCCGCGACCAGGCAAAACGGCCTGTGTATTTCATTTTTCAGCCGCTTGCAAAGCGTTTTTGCCACCTGGTGCGCTTCGCCCTGCCAGGAATCGCCCAGGAATTGCGGGTGGAAGCCTTCGGATTCTGCCTGTCGGAGGGCGGCCTGGGCTGCCAGGGCATTGCTGCCGACCAGGACATTTTCCACGCGCGCGAACAACCTGTCACCTGGTTTGGGGGTTTCGGGGGCATATTCCAGCGTATGCCGGATGGCGGCTGGGATTCTTTCCGTTAAGCGAAATTTTTCCAGCACCTGGAGCGCGTCGGCCCGGCTGGAGGGGTCAGGAGCGGTCGGGCCGGAGGCAATCGCTTCGAGCGGGTTGCCGACCACGTCCGAGAGAATCAGGCTGACGACCCGCGCCGGGGAGGCAGCCCGCGCCATCCCGCCGCCTTTGACCCGGTCGAGATGGCGGCGCAGGGTGTTGATTTCGTCGATGCGCGCGCCGCAGGCCAGCAGTTGGCGGGTGAGGGATTGCAAATCGTCGAGGGTCAGGCCGGGGTGGGGAGCCGTCATCAGGGCCGAGCCGCCGCCGGAGATGAGACAGAGCAGCAGGTCGTCCGGCCCCAGCCTGGAGACGAATTGCAGGGCGGTTTCTCCTGCTTGCAGGGAGCGGCTGTCGGGGACGGGGTGTCCACCTGTGATAACGGTGGCAGGTTCCAGCCCGGTATGTTCGGCATGTTTGGTGATGACCAGGGCCGCGGTCATGCTCGTCGTCTCGAAAATGGCGCGGGCCATTGGAACCGCCGCTTTTCCCACTCCCAAGACGAAAATGCGCCGGGCGGTCGGGAGGGGATGTGCGGCCAAGTACGCCTGCACAGCGCGCCCCGGCTCGACGGCCTGGATGGCTGCCGCCAGGATGCGCGTCACGCTCGCGCCGCGCGGGTGCTGGCGCAGGGTGGTACTCAGGAAGGATTCTGGCTGCATCTCTCCTCCAGGGATTCTAAATAAGTGACTTTTGTTACTTGAAGGGCATGACTTAAAAGCGTATACTGTATACAGTATACATCAGCCTTTATCGGGCAAGGTTAATCATATGGCCGACTTCATGTTTACCCAAATTAAGCCGCGCAGCATCGAAGACGAAATCATCAGCCGCTTGCGGAATGCGATTGTCAGAGGGCAGTTCCCGCCGGGGGCACACCTGAACGAATCGGAGATTGCCAAGCAGATGGCTGTCAGCCGCATCCCAATCCGCGAGGCCATCAAGAAACTGGAGCAGGAAGGGCTGGTGGTGCGCCACCCGAACAAGGGCGTGTTTGTGATTTCGTTTTCCGCGCAGGATGTGCGCGAAACCTTCAGCTTGCGCGCCCGGCTGGAAGGCATGGCCTTCGAGTGGGCCATCCCAAACATGACGCCCGCCGACCTGGGCCAACTGCGCGCGCTGGTGCACGAGCAGGATGTTGCAATTAAGGCGCGAAACTATGACGAACTGGCGCGGCTGGATATGCGTTTTCACGAGTTGATTTGCCAGAAGGCTGGTCATTCGCGCCTGCTGAAAATTTGGTATGAGCTTCATGCGCAGGGTCAGATGCTGCTGAACCTGCGTTTTCGTTTAATGCCCGATTACACCCCTGAGACCGTCACGACAGACCACATGGAAATCCTGGATGCAATCGAGCGCGGCGATGTGGCGCGCGCGGTGCAGTTGACCAATAATATCAGCGAGCGGGTAATCGCCGAATGTATCGAGACGTTGGTTGGTTTCACGGCTCCCGAAGAAGCCGTGTTTCAATAATATCCTGTTTCCACTCATTTCATGTATGGAGGAGAAAGATGTCCAACAAAAAATTGTCTCGTCGTGATTTCCTGAAGTTCGCCAGCCTGGCGGGCGCTGGCGGCGCCCTGGCTGCTTGCAGTCCCCAGGCAACTCCCATCGCTGTGCCTCCCACCGCTGTACCGACCGAGGCAGCTGCGGCAACAGCCGCCCCGGTCGTAGAAGCGCCTGCCGTGCCTGCGAAGCCCAGCGTTGCTCCTGGCACCAAGCTTACCATGAAATTGCGTGCCGCGTTTATGCCGCAAGGCAACGAAATCTTGAAAGCCGTCATTCTGGATTGGGGCGCGAAAAACGAAATTCCCGTCGAAGTGGATATCGTTTCGATGAACGACCTGCAAACGATTGCCGCCACTGCCGCAGAAACTGGCGCAGGCCCAGACATTATCGAAATCAACCAGGGTTCGGCGCACCTGTTCGCCGAAAAACTGGCCGATGTGACGGATGTTTGCTCCGACCTTGCCGCCCGTTATGATGGTTTCTACGTCTCAGCCGAAGAAGCCTGCAAAGTGGATGGTAAGTGGCTGTCGGTGCCGCGTTTCTATGCGCCGCACGCTATCGCTTACCGGACCGATTTGTTCGAGCAGGTCGGTTTCTCGAAACCTCCGGCGACCTGGGAAGAACTCTACGAGGCTGGCAAAGCGCTGCAAGATGCCGGGCTGGCCCCAATTGCCTTCCCGGTTAGCCGCGCGGTTGGCGACGGGAACGATTTCATCTACTCTGTTCTCTGGTCTCATGGCGCTTCAGATGTGGCCGCCGATGGCAAGACAGTTGCGATCAACTCCGCCGAGACGCGCGCGGCGTTGGAGTACATGAAGAAACTGTTCTCGGTCATGCCGCCTGATGTTCTTTCCTACGACGACGCTTCCAACAACCGCGCCTTCCTGGCCGGGGCAATTTCTGCCAGCAACAACGCATCTACCATCTGGGGTGCGGCGCGAAACCAGGGCACCAAAGTCAAAATCGGTGATGCCGATAAGAACCTGCATGAGTTGACCAACCACTTCGTCTATCCCGCCGGACCTGCCGGGCGGGTGACTTATGCCGAGTTCATGTCGTCGGCCATTTTCTCTTATTCGCCCAATGTGGCCGCCGCCAAAGCCCTGCTGACCTACATCAACGAGCGTGAGCAGTATACCCCCTGGGCCAACCCGAACCTGGGCTTCGTCTTCCCGCCCCTCATGGGTATGAAAGACGATTTGCTGATGCCTTGGAACACGACCCCGAAACTTGCGCCCTTCCGGGACTACGCCGAAACCTCGCACCTGCCCGGTTATCCCAGCACCAACTTCCGCGCCGGCACCGAAGCCTACGCCAAGTGGATTGTGGTGGATATGTTCGCCAATGTTTGCGCCGGGCTGATGAGCGTCGAAGATGCAATCGCTGACGCTGAAAAGCAGTTGAAGTCGATTTACGGCTAAATTCATACTCATTCCGATATCCGGGAGCATGGCAAACTCATTCCATGCTCCCGGAAAATGCAGGAGAGTCGCATGGCAGTATCGCTGGCGAAAGCGGACCCCAACAAAAATTCCATGAACATCTTGAAGCGTTTGAGCATTTGGCTCGACCGGGAATCGGTCATCGGGCCTGTGATGGTTGCCCCGGCGGCGTTGATGCTGGTGGTGTTGATTGCTTACCCGTTTTGTGTTGCCATCTACCTTTCGATGACCGACCGGCTGATTGCGCGTTCCGATACCGGGGCGTTTATCGGGCTGGCGAACTATGTCAAACTGCTCAGCGACAGCGTTTTCCAGCGGACGGCGCTCAACACCTTCAATTTTGCCCTGACCGCCGTTTTTTTCAAACTGGTGCTGGGCATGTTGATGGCCCTGGTGTTGGATGAAATCAAGGTTTTCAAGAACCTGCTGCGCGGGCTGATGCTGCTGCCCTGGATTGTGCCGACCTCCCTGAGCGCGCTCGGCTGGCTGTGGATGTTCGACTCGCAGTTCAGCATCATCAACCGCGTCCTGCTGGAACTGGGATTCATCGACAAAAAAATCATCTGGCTGGGCATGCCCGCCACTGCAATGTTCTCGGTGCAGTTGGTCAACATCTGGCGCGGCATCCCGTTTTTCGGCATCTCCCTGCTGGCCGGGATGCAGTCCATCCCACAGGATTTGTACGAGGCCGCTGAAATCGACGGCGCAAACGGTTGGCAAAAGTTCTGGAACATCACCACCCCGCTGCTCATGCCAGTTACAGCCGTCGTCACGCTCTTTTCCATTGTCCAGACCTTCGCCGATTTCCAGATTGTCTATGTGTTGACGCGCGGCGGCCCGGTCAACAGCACCCACCTGTTCGCCACCCTCACCCACCAGACCGCCATCGTGGCCGGGAAACTGGGTGAAGGCGCGGCCATCTCACTGTTTATGTTCCCGGTGCTGGTCATCGCCGTCGTGCTGCAACTACGCTACTTGCAACGCCAATAGGAGCCTGCCATGAACCCCAGCCTGAACTGGTCACGCAGCAAGCGCATCAACGCCTTTGTCAAGTCGATTTGGGTTTACGGCGGTCTGCTCTTTTTCCTGGTGACGATGCTGTTCCCGTTTTACTGGATGCTCGTCACTTCCATTACCCCCGACGCTGTCATGTACAACATCGACCGAAACCCGCTGATTGTGCTGGAGCCGACCTTCGAGCATTACGTCAAACTGATTCAGGATTCTCCCTTCCTGGTCTGGCTCAAGAACAGCCTGACGGTTGCGCTGGTTTCCACCTCCATTTCGCTGGTGGTTGGGGCGCTAGCGGCCTATTCGCTGGCGCGCCTGCGCTTTCGGGGCGGGCAGACGATGGGCATGATGATTTTTGTTACCTACCTGGTGCCGACCTCCCTACTGTTCCTGCCGCTGGCCTATGTGGTGCGCAGCCTGGGCATGTTCGACAAACCCATCGCGTTGATGGTGACTTACCCGACCTTCCTGATCCCTTTCTGCACCTGGCTGCTGATGGGCTACTTTAAAGGCATCCCCAAAGAGCTGGAGGAATGCGCAATGGTCGATGGCTGCACCCGTTTCGGGGCCTTTGCCCGCATCGTCTTGCCGATCAGCCTGCCCGGGCTGGTTTCAGCCGGTCTTTTCGCTTTCACCCTCTCGTGGAACGAGTTCATCTATGCCCTGACCCTGGCGCAATCGAACAGCGTCAAGACCTTGCCGATTGGCGTGGTCAGCCAGTTGGTGCTGGGCGATGTCTACTTCTGGGGCCAGTTAATGGCCGCCGCCCTACTCGGTTCAGTGCCAATAGCGATTTTGTACTCCTTCTTCCTGGAGTATTACGTCAAAGGAATGACCGCCGGAGCCGTCAAAGGTTGACCCGCTCACACAAGTCCCCGGCATCGTCAAGGTGCCGGGGATTTGAAAAAATCACCGTGTCACTGCAAAGGTGGTCGAGTAGGCGGCGTGAGTTTCACTCCTGCACTGGTTTACACCGCCGCCGTATCGAGACCACGAAAGCAATCCAATAGCAAAAGGAAATCTCCTATGTCCAACTGGAAATACTCCGTCATCCTGGGTTTCCTGGGAATACTGAATGACCGCTTCAGCACTTATGGCGAAGTCCGCGATATCGCCGGGAAATTTGAAGTTGCTTCCAAAATCGAGGGGTTGCGCGGCCTGGAACTGGTTTACCCCTTCGACTTTGCCGATGTTTCGGTCACCAAAGCCTTGCTCGAACAACACCAGCTGGCCTGCTCCACTGTCAACGTCAACATCAAGGCTGAACCCAAATTTCACCTCGGGGCATTGACCAGCAAAGATGCCGGCATCCGCCAGGAAGCGGTGGCCTATCTCAAAACGGCGATCGACATCTCAGCCGGGTTGGGTACGAACATGGTCACCTGCTGCCCGCTCTCCGATGGCTACGATTACGCCTTCGAGACCGATTACCCCAAAGCCTGGCGCTGGCTGGTGGATGGGGTTGGCGAGGCTGCCGCTTATCGCCCCGATGTCAAAGTCAGCATGGAATATAAACAATCTGAACCGCGCCACAAGGTCGTCATCCCCAACGCCGGGACAACCCTGGCGCTCTGCCTGCAAACCGGCCTGCCCAACGTGGGCGTCACCATGGACATGGGTCACGCGCTCTACGTTGGCGAGGGCACGGCCTGGGCTGCCGGGCTGTTAGCCCAGGCGGGGAAGCTGTTCCTGGTTCACGTCAACGACAACTACCGCAACTGGGACTGGGACATGATTCCCGGCTCGGTCAATACTTGGGACCTGGTCGAGTGCATGTACCAGTTGGGTGAACTTGGCTACAGCGGCTGGCTGACCTCGGATGTGGCCCCTTTCCGACTCGACCCGGTCAAAACCTGTTCGGCCACCTATCGCAGCGTGGTCTGGGCCGAAAAAGTGATCGAGAAAATTGGCCGCGAGAAATTGCGCGCCATCATTGCCCAGGGCGATCCGATCGATGCGCTCGATGCGCTGCAAGCGGCGGTGCTTATCTAAAAGAAAGGAAAAAATATCATGAAACCTTATTTTATTCGTGTCACTGAACAATCTCCCACCATGTTCTGGATTAACAACCCAACCCGCCGCCAGGCCGACCTGGCTCTGGAAAATGGCGCGCTGGGCTGCACCAACAACCCATCCTACACCCAGAAAATGCTTGACCACCCCGAAGAGCATGACTATGCCCTGAAGTTCCTCGACGAAGCCATCGCAGAGACCGACAGCGACTGGGAAGCGGCGGAAATTTTCCAGCGCAAAACGGTCAAACCGATCGCCGAGAAGTTCATGCCGCTCTACGAGAAAAGCGGCGGGCAGCACGGCTATGTCAGCATCCAGGGCGACCCCATTAACGAGGACGACCCGGATGTAGTCATCCGCGATGCAATTGCCAACCGCAAGGTCTCCCCGAACATCTGTTGCAAAATCCCGACCACCACTTCGGGGCTGAAAGCCATCGAAACCATGATCGAGAATGACATCCCGATCAACGCCACCGAGATTTTCGGCGTCAGCCAGTTCATCCACATTTGCGAGACCTATGCGAGGGTCAGCCGAAAAAGCGGCCACAGGCCGATGTTCTACATGTCTCACATCGCCGGGATTTACGATGATCACCTGGGCAATTACGTTCGGGAAAACAATATCGACATCTCACCCGATGTGCTGCACCAGGCCGGGCTGGCGGTGGCCCGCAAAGTCTACAACCTGATGATCGAGCGGGAATATCCCTGCGTCTTTATTGGCGGCGGGGCGCGCGGTTTGCAGCACTTCACCGAGATGGTCGGCGGCAAGGTCTGTATCACCATCAACTGGGATGGGACTGCCGACAAACTGGTTGAGCAGAACCCGCCGGTCGTTTACCGCCTGTTCAACCCCGTTGCCGGCCACGTGATCGACGAGTTGATGGAAAAACTGCCCGATTTCAGGCGCGGTTATCTCGACGACGGCCTGGAGCCGGAGGAGTTCGAGCACTTTGGCCCGGTGCAGTTATTCCGCAGTTCTTTCGTCAAGAGTTGGACGCGCGCCATGGAAATCATCAAAGAACGCCGGGCTGTGCTGGCCTGACCCACCCATACAGGAGAAATTATCATGAGCAACGAAAAACACACTGTCCGCACGATCCAGGAAATGAAAGATCGGGGCGAAATCATCACCATGCTGACCGCCTACGATTACCCGGTCGCCAAACAAATCAACGATGCTGGGATCGATATGATCCTGGTCGGTGATTCGGCGGCGATGGTTGTCCACGGCCACCCGAACACATTGACCGCCACGATGGACATGATGGTGCTGCACTGCGCCGCCGTGGCGCGCGCCTGCACCCGCACCATGGTCATTGCCGATATGCCCTTTGGTTCCTTCCAATACGGCATCGAGGAAACCATGCGCAACGCCGCCCGCTTTGTGACCGAAGCCAAAGTGGACGGAGTCAAGTTCGAGGCCACGCCCAACCACATCGAGAAAACCAAAGCCATCGTCCAGATGGGCATCCCGGTCGTCGGGCATGTCGGCCTGCATCCGCAGGCGGTTGGCGTGCTGGGCGGACTCAAGGCCCAAGGGCGTACCATCGAAACCGCCCGCAAAGTGGTGACCGAAGCCCTGGCTTTGCAGGAAGCAGGCGCCTTTGCCATTATCTTTGAAGCCGTCCCGGCCAAACTGGCGACTTACGTTACCAAAAAACTGCGCATCCCCACCATCAGCATTGGTGGCGGCCCTGGTTGCAGTGGGCAACTGCTCGTCACCTACGATGTGCTCGGCATGTTCGACACCTTTACACCCAAGTTTGCCAAGAAGTTCGCCAACCTGAACAAACTGATGGCCGAAACCTTTGCCCAATACCGCGATGAAGCCCGCAGCGGACAATTCCCAGGCGAGGAGCACGTCTACGGCGTTTCTGACGAGGTGCTGTTCGAGATGGAAAAGGAGTTCGGCAAGGCTGATTGACCATAAACGTTGCATTAATCGTCCCGAAGGTTAAAATACATGAAAACCTTCGGGACGATTTTGATTATGGAGGCCGCCATGCCCAAACCGAAAGTGTTCGTGACCCGCGTCATCCGCGACAAGGGGTTGGATTTGGTCAAAGAGTTTTGCGAGGCCGAAATCTGGCCGGGAGAACTGCCGCCGAGCCGCGCAGTCCTGCTCGAAAAGGCGCGCGGCATGGAGGGTATTTTGTGCCTGCTGACCGACCGAATCGACGCCGAAGTGCTGGATGCCGCCGGGCCGGGGCTGAAGGTGGTCAGCAATCACGCGGTCGGGTTCGATAACATCGTTGTCCCCGACGCCACCGCGCGCGGGATTCCGGTCGGGAATACGCCGGGTATCCTGACCGACGCAACCGCCGATTTCGCCTTCGCCCTGCTGCTGGCCGCCGCCCGGCGCGTGACCGAGGCCGAGCGCTACCTGCGGGCCGGGAAGTGGGTGACGTGGGGGCCATCCACCCTGCTGGGGGTGGATTTGGTGGGTAAAACGTTGGGGTTGGTGGGGTTTGGGCGCATTGGGCAGGCGGTTGCCAAACGCGCCAGCGGTTTTGATATGCGGGTGATTTACCATGACCCTTCGGCTGCCCCGGCCTGGAATGCGTCGCCGGTCAGCGCGCTCGATGACCTGCTGCGCGAATCCGATTTCGTCTCGCTGCATACCCCGCTGACCGACGCAACCCGCCGGATGGTAAACATCGATTTTCTCTCGAAAATGAAACCGAGCGCCATCCTGGTCAACACCTCGCGCGGGGGCGTGCTGGACCAGGACGCGCTCTATGACGCGCTGAAAGACAAACGGATTTTTGCCGCCGCGCTGGATGTGACCGACCCGGAGCCGCTGCCGCTCGATTGTCCGCTGCTGACGCTGGAAAACTGCCTGATTGCCCCGCACATTGCCAGCGCTTCGACCTACTCGCGCGACATGATGGCCTATCTCGCGGCCCAAAACCTGATTGCCGGGCTGATGGGCGAGCGATTGCCGCACTGCGTCAACCCGGAAGTGTACGAGCGATAGTTATTCGGTTTTCTCCACCACAATCGTCGCTTCGGTGACGAGCGCCGCCACCGCGCCCACAGCCGCCAGGGTGGGCGCTAATACCGCGCCGACCACGCCAATCGTCAGCGGAAATTCCACCAGCACCTTGCCGGATTTGTCCTTGATCATCACCCGGCGGATGTTGCCTTCGCGCAGCAGTTCCTTGACTTTGGCAAGCAGTTGCTCGCCGTTGACCGAAAATTCTTCGGTGCGAAATTGGTCAGACATAACGCCTCCATTTTCATTTTACCCGCTCCCGAATGTACCGCACCACTTCCCCGGCCACATCGAAACCGGTGGCGCGCTCGAAGCCCTCGAAATCGGGCTGGCGGTTGACTTCCAGAATCATGGGCTGCCCGCCCTTCATGCGGATATCAACGGCAGTGATTTCACGCCGCAGGGCGCGCGCGGCCTGCTCCGAGAGCGACTGGAAGCCGGGGAATTCATCCAGCGCGTGGGGCGCGAACTTCCCGCCGAGCGAATGGTTGGTGCGGAAATCGCCATTCGGCGGCCGGCGGCTGACCATGACCGGCAGCGCCCGGTAGCCCACTACCAGGACGCGGTAATCTTCCTCAGCGGGCAGGTATTCCTGTAACATCAACTCGCCGTAGGTGTAATGCCATAAGCGGCGGTGGAGTTGCTCGGTGTTTTGAACCAGGTAGGTGTGTTCGCCGCGCGCGCCATGCACGCCCTTCAGGATACAGGGGTAGCACAATTGTTCGGCCAGCGTCTCGACTTGTTTTGGATTGAACAACTGCCAGGTGCGCGGGCAAGGCAGGCCGTGTTCGGCCAGCACCAAATAGTCGTGCATTTTGCTGACGGCGTAGCCTTCGTCCGTCAGGCTCTCGTCGATGACGACTTTGCCCGCGTCATGAAACAGGCGGGCAATCGTCAGGGCTTCGGAGATGTACGGGTAAAAGGTGCGCACCACCAGCCCGTCGCAAGTCTCCAGCAGGTTCATGCCCAACCCAAACAGGCCAGCCTTTTGGCCTTCGATGTCGAAACTGACATCGTGAATATTGCAAACGATTAAGTCCAGTCCTTGCAGCCGGGCGGCTTGCTGTACCCGGCGGGTGGTATACACTTCTTCCCATCCCAGCCAGACAACCCTCATGGGCGGCTCCCAAAAAAACTATATGAGACTTTATCGGAAATAAGATACCCAACACCGTCCCGAAGGTTTTTTACCGCGGCTTTGACCGTTTTTGGCAACCTTCGGGACGTTTTCGTCTATTACCGATAATGTCTATGGAGTACAGGGGCTTGCCCCTGCACTTTTGCTTGTTTATGCAATCAAGCATCAATCAAGTCTTTGACCGTCCCGAAGGCTTTTTGAAAAACAATTCGGACAACAGAATCAAGCCTTCGGGACGTTATTCACTACATTGGGAAACGGCTGATGACAACCGCCGGGGTGGGCAGGTTGACCTTATCGCCGCCTTTCAGGTCGGCGGGGGCTTTACCCGCCTCTTTGGGCGCGGACTGGTAGACGAAAATCGGCATCCCCTCGGCGGCGGATTTTAGTTCGATGTAGGCCTGACCGGTCAGGTAGCCCTCGGCGTCCACCGCGCAGGAGGTGACCCAGCCGATGACTTTGCCGCGCTTATCCAGCACCGGGTCGCCGTTGTGGGCCATGCGCACGCCTTTTTCGCTGAATCGGAAGCGCGCCACCACGCCCTTGCGGGTTGGTTCGCTGGCAAGCAGCGCATCGCGTCCAATAAACCAGGGCTTGTAGAACTTGACGTAGCCGATGAAGCCGCTTTCGCCAATTCCCAGGTCAGGCTGGCCGAATTTACCGGAGCCGTCGCCCATTTCGTGCCCGTAGAGCGGCAGGCCGGCCTCGGTTCGCAGCGAATCGCGCGCGCCCAGGCCGACCGGCTTCAGCCCGAACTTTTCGCCCACTCGAATCAACGCTTGCCAGAACTCGGCAGCCCGTTCGGGGTGGACAAAGAGTTCGTAGGCCACCTTCTCGCCGGTGTAGCCGGTGCGCGAGACAATCAGGTCGAAGGGTTCGTTGATTCCGTTTTCCTTTGTTCCCAACCGGGCATCGCACAGGTGGGTGCGCTTGAGGGCGCGAATGCGGCTGTGGGTTTCGGCATCCGCGCCGAGCGCCAGCAGGATGTCGGTGCTGCGCGGGCCTTGCAGGGCGATGTCGACGCGCATATCCCCCCCGGCTTTGGGGTCGCGCAGGTTGCGGATGAGGGCGTTGTAGCCAAAGGCGCGCGCCCAGGGCCGGGCGGCATCGACCTTCACCTTGCCATCCCGCACCGCTTCGAGCCAGGCGCGGTCTTTGTCGTCGTTCGAGGCGTTCACCACCATCAGGTACTTGTCGCGCGCGCGGCGGTAGACCAGCGTGTCGTCAATCACTTTCGCATCGGGGGTCATGAAGTGAGTATAGACCGACGCGCCCGGGTTCAATTTCCCGATGTCGTTCCCGCACACGCTATCCAGGAACGCAGCGGCATCCTCGCCCTCGACGTGATAGACGCCCATGTGGGCCACATCGAACAGCCCGGCTGCCCGGCGCGTGGCGAGATGTTCCTCCAGCACCGAACTGTACCAGACCGGCATCTCCCAGCCCGCAAAGGGGATGATTTTCGCGCCGGATTGTTTGTGGATTTCGTACAACGGGGTGCGGCGCAGGGCGGATTCCTTCTCTTCCCACTGGAAATCGGGGAGCGCTGCCCCGCTGCCGCCGCTGATGCCGATATGGAATGGTTTGTTCCCGGCGACTGGTTTGCCCTCGGCGCTGACCGCTGCTTCCGTTGAATCGGCCACAACCACCAGCCCGGGGATGTGCAGGGGCGAATAGTCGGGTTTGCCATCCAGGTTCAGGGAGGTATACCCGTCCGAATGTCCGCGCAGCCAGGCGGCAGTCAGCCCGGCCTGTTCGGGCGGGACGCTCAGGCGGAAGCGAGTCAAATCCACGCAGGTCAGGGTCCCGGTCACTTCGCCGCGCGGGGTGAATAGTTTCGTGGGCTGGCTCTCTCCCGGCTGGAGGGCTGAAATGTCGCTGGTCAGGACGTAGTTCAGGAACTGGCGGACACGGAATCCGTACAGGTCGAACACGCCGCTCGATTGGTCGTCAATATAGAAAAAGTGGGGATAACCGTGGTTGGTTGGTTCGAAGTCCACCCCGGCAGAATTGGCCAGGGCGCGCACTTTCAAGCGGGCCTCCTCCAATACATTGAAATCTACTTTGGCGCGGCGTTTGACCCGCTTGGAGTTCGGCGTTTCAATGCGATGCGGCGCGGCAGCCAACAGCACATCGGCGATGATGTCGGCCAGTTGGCGCGTCTTTTCCTCGTCGAAGCCGCGTTGGGTAATCCAGGGCGTACCGAGCCGCACGCCAGAAGGGTCATTGGCAGCCACGTCACCGGGCATGGTGTTTCGGTTGGCAACAATGCCCACCAGGTCGAGAATGCGCACCGCCCGGTCGCCCGAGAGGGTCGTGCCGTCGGGGGCCTGGATGGGGCGGCAGTCGATGTTGAGCAGGTGCGAATTCGTCCCGCCGTAGGCAATCCGCAATCCGCGCTCGGTCAGCCGGTCGGCCATCGCTTTGGCGTTTTTGAGGGTCAGTTCCTGCAAGACCTTGAATTCGGGCGCGCGCGCCAGTTTGAAGGTCAGCGCCAGGGCGGCGAAAATGTGGACGTGCGGTCCGCCCTGCTCGCCGGGGAAGACGGCGCGGTCAATGAGTTTTGCCAGGTCTTTGTCGGTAGTCAGGATGATTGCGCCGCGCGGCCCATGCAGGGTTTTGTGCGTGGTTGAGGTGATGACATCCGCATAGCCAACTGGCGAAGGAACTACTCCCGCTGCCACCAAGCCGCCGATATGGGCAATGTCGGCCAGTAAATATGCGCCCACCGCGTCGGCAATTTCGCGGTACTTTTTCCAGTCGGGAATCCAGGGGTAGGAGGAGTACCCGGCAATCAACATTTGGGGCTTATGTTCCTTCGCCAGCGCCATCATCGCCTCATAATCAATCTGCTCGGTGGCGGGGTCGATGGCATACGAGACGATGTTGAAGTATTTGCCCGAGCGGTTGACCGGTGAGCCGTGCGAAAGATGCCCGCCGTGGAACAGGCTCATGCCCATCACCGTATCGCCAGGCTTGACCAGGGCGTGATAGACCGCGTTGTTGGCCGGGCCGCCCGAAAGTGCCTGCACGTTGACGAAAATCTCATCGGGGCCGATGCCGTTGGCGGCAAAGGCCTCGGCGCAGCGGCGGCGCGCCAGGGCTTCGACCGTATCGGCATATTCGACGCCTTTGTAGTAGCGCGGGTCGGCGTAGCGGCGGTAATGCGCCAGTTGGCTGGCATAATCCAGGATTTCGGCCTCGGTCAGGGTGCGCGTTGACTCGTAGGGGTAACCCTCGGCATAGATATTCTGGAAGGAGGTTGCCATCGCTTCGCGCACCGCCAACGGGGCCTGGCTTTCGGATGGGATGAGAATCAGTTTGCGGGCCTGGCGCTCCGACTCGATCTGGGTCAATTCATATAAATCCGGGTCGAGAGCGGCGAGGGAGCCGCGAAAGAGGAAATCGGCCATTACATTCTCCTGTGATGTTGTTGGATAAAATTGCGAAATTTGTCTTGGATCACAACTTTGGGAAGCGGCTGATGACCGTTGCCCCGCTCGGGAAGACGGTTTTGGTTGCCAGGGTCATTTCGGCGGGCGCCACCCCGGCGCTCTTGGGCGTGCCCTGGTAGATGTAAATTCGCGTCCCTTCGATGGCGTTTTCGGATGTGACATAGGCCTGGCCGGTCAGGAATCCCTCGGTATCGAGCGAGCAGGAGGTTACCCAGCCGATTACCTTGCCGCGCTTGTCCACCACCGGGTCGCCGTTGTGCGCCATGCGCACAGCCTGGTCATTGAAGCGGAAGCGAATCACCACGCCCTTGCGTTCTTTTTCTCGGGCGATAAAGGCATCACGCCCGATGAACCAAGCCTTGTATAACTTGACATAGCCGCCAAAACCGCCTTCGGCCACACCCAGGTCGGGTTCACCAAATTTGCCTGAACCCAGCCCCATTTCATGCCCGTAAAGCGGCAGGCCCGCTTCGGTGCGCAGGCTGTCGCGCGCGCCCAGTCCAACCGGCTTGATGCCGAACGGCTCGCCCGCCTGGAGCAGCGCATTCCAAAAATCGACGGCGCGTTCAGGGTGGACGAACAACTCAAAGGCCATCTTCTCGCCGGTGTAACCGGAGCGGGAGACAATTAGGTCGAAAGGTTCGCCTGAGCCTGTCGAGTCGCCGCCAAGCACGGCATCGCACAACTGCGTCCGACGCAAGCTTACCAGGCGATACTTGGTTTCCGCATCTACCCCCATCGCCAGCAGGATATCCCGACTCTTGGGACCTTGCAGGGCAATATCGACGCGCATATCGTTGCCTGAACGGGGGTCGCGCAGGTTGCGGATTTCCGCTTCGTAGCCAACCACGCGCGTCCAAGGGCAGGCATTGGAGATTTTGACCTTGCCATCGCGCACGCTTTCCAGCCAGGCGCGGTCTTTGTCATCGTTGGATGCGTTCACCACGAGCATGAAATGATCCGCGCTGCGGCGGTATACCAGCAGGTCGTCAATCACATCGGCGTCGGGGGTCAGGAAGTGCGTGTAAATGCTGTGTCCGGGCAGCAGCACACCGCAATTATTCGCGCAAATTGCATCGACAAACGAAATTGCATCGCGCCCTGATATATCGTAAACGCCCATGTGCGAGACATCGAACAGCCCTGCCGCCTGGCGCGTCGCCAGGTGCTCTTCCTTGACGCCGCTGTATTGCACCGGCATTTCCCAGCCCCCAAAGGAAACCATGCGGCCTCCCAGGGATTTGTGGATGTCGTACAGGTTGGTGCGTTTCAGGGCGACCTCGGCGGGTTCAACCCACGAAAACGCCGGCAGCGGGGCTTGCCCGCCTGTATCCTGAATCCCGATAAACCAGGGTTTTTCTACCGAACAGGAAATCATCTCGCCGGTTGCTTTGGTGGTTGCATCGGCCACTACCACCGGCCCGGGCAGCCGCCGCGGGTCGAAATCTTTCTCGCCATCCAGCCGGGTCGAGACATAAGCGTCCGACAGGTCACGCAGCCAGGTGCCAACCACCCCTGCTTCGGCAGGCGGCATAGAGACCTGGTAAAGTCCTTCCTGGATACAAGTCAGCGTAACATCCACCGTCCCTCGGGGCGTAGTGATGGTCGTCGCCGCGCTAAAGCCGGGTTTCAGCGCAGAAAGGTCTGCGCTGGTCGCGTAGTTCAAGAATTGACGAACTCGATAGCCGCGCAAATCGAACAAACCGGTTGTGGAAACATCATTCAGGTAATAAAAATGCGGGTAGCCAGATTTCTCATATTTGAAATCAATGCCGATGTTCTCGGCCACCTGCCTGATTCGCAATTTTGAATTGTTCAGCGTTTCAAAATCGAGTTTGCCGCGGCTGGTGCGGCCTTTGTGGACATTTTCGATGGTATGCGGCGCAATTGCCAGCAGCACATCGGCCATAATATCGGTCAGTTCGCGGGTTTTGGCCTCGTCATAGCCTCGCTGGGTAATCCACGAAGTGCCCAGGCGGATGCCGCTCGGGTTGAAGGCGCTTTTATCGCCCGGAATGGTGTTGCGGTTGACGACGATGCCAACCACGTCCAAAATACGCGCGGCCATATCGCCAGAAAGCGGAACGCCTTCGGGCGATTTGACCGATGTGACATCCACGTTGACCAGGTGGGTATCCGTCCCTCCGTAAGGGATGCGGAATCCGCGCTGCTGGAATTGGTCTGCCATGGCTGCCGAATTTTTCAGGGTTTGGGCTTGCATCTGCTTGAATTTTTCGGTTTGGGCAATCTTGAAGGTGGTTGCCAGGGCAGCAAAGATGTGAACATGCGGCCCACCCTGCTCACCAGGGAAGACGGCCTTGTCAATTTTTCGGGCAATTTCGGCGTTGGTGGTCATTAGCAATGCGCCGCGCGGCCCACCCAGGCTTTTGTGGGTGGTCGTCATCACAACATGGGCATAACCAATCGGCGAGGGGAGGACACCCGCCGCAACCATGCCTCCCAGGTGTGAAATATCGGCCAGGAAATAAGCGCCAACTTCATCGGCAATTTCGCGGAATTCCCGCCAGTCTGGTACCCACGAATAAGATGATGCGCCTGCAATGAGGAGTTTGGGACGGTGTTTTAGCGCCAAGTCGCGCACGTTGTCGTAGTCAATTTTTTCAGTCACGGGGTCAACGGCATAGTGGACGGCTTTGAACCATTTGCCGCTGCGGTTGACCGACGAGCCGTGCGAGAGATGTCCGCCATGCAGCAGGTTCATCCCCATGATGGTGTCGCCCAGGTTGACCAATGCCTGGTAAACGGCATTGTTGGCCGGGCCGCCCGAAAGCGCCTGCACGTTGGTAAAAATTTGCTCTGGCTTGACGCCATTGGCCGCAAAGGCTTCAGCCGCGCGCCGCCCGGCCAGGCTTTCGATTACATCGGCATATTCGACGCCTTTGTAATAGCGCGGATCGCTGTTGCGGCGATAATCTGCCAGGCGCATCTCCAGGTCGAGCAGTTCATCTTCGCCCATTTTGCGCCACATGTCATCGGGATAGCCTTCGGCATAGATATTTTGGAAGGCCGATCCCATGCCTTCCCGCACGGCCAGCGGCGCCTGGCTTTCGGAGGGAATCAGGATAAGTTTACGAGCCTGGCGCTCTGCTTCGATTTGGGTCAATTGGTAAACATCAGGATCAAGCTCGGCGAGCGAGCCGTGAAACAGGAAATCGGTCATGGGGATTCTCCTTAAGTGCGCAAGGCGAGTACGTGAACTACCATTGGTATCTTGTCATTAATTTGGGGACTGCGAAGCGAAGCACCGTCCCGAAGGTTTGAGCGGCTCAACCAGGCTTTTCAAACCAACCTTCGGGACGTTTCCCCATCTTTTTGAGAAGATACTACCATTGAATTGTAGGACGGATTGGGAATCGCGGCAAGTGCTGAACATCACCTTCACGATTGGTGAAGTGGCTTTGAAAGACTTCCTGAAATGAAGATGACACACATCATTGAAAACCGGAAGCCAAAATTTTAAAGTTGACGCGCATTTTCGCCTGTGGTATTATCGCGCCACAATCCAATAGCCCCTAAACGGCACTCTTATCCAGAGAGGCGGAGGGAACGGCCCTGTGAAGCCTCGACAACCGGTCGGCATCTGCCGAATACGGTGCCAATTCCGACAGACGGATGTTCTGGGAGATGAGAGGGCAGCCGCGCTTCTTGCAAATTGCCCTTTCAGTTTATCCGAAGGGGCAATTTTTTATCCAAGGAGATAACCCGCAATGAGCAACACCTTCATGAACTCGCCCAAACTCTTGTTCACGTCCGAATCTGTGACAGAGGGGCATCCCGATAAAATGTGCGACCAGATTTCGGACGCCGTGCTGGATGCCTGCCTGGAACAGGACCCGTACTCGCGCGTGGCCTGCGAAACCGCCACCAAGACCGGCTATGTGATGCTGTTGGGCGAAATCACCACCCACGCCTTCGTCAATTTCGATGAACTGGTGCGCAAAGTTGTCACCGAAATCGGCTATGACCGCGCCAAAAAAGGATTCGATGGCAATACCTGCGGCGTGCTTTCCGCTATCGCCAGCCAAAGTTCCGATATCGCCATGGGCGTTGACCACGCTCTCGAAGACAAAACCGGCGAAATGAAGGACAAGGACATTGAACACGTCGGCGCGGGCGACCAGGGTATGATGTTTGGCTTTGCCTGCAACGAGACGCCAACCCTGATGCCGATGGCCATCTACCTGGCCCATAAACTCAGCCGCCGCCTGAGCGAAGTCCGTAAAGACGGCACGCTCGAATGGCTGCGTCCCGATGGCAAGAGCCAGGTGACGGTGGAATATTCCTACGGGAAACCCAAGCGCATCGATACCGTGCTTATTTCCACCCAGCACGCCCCCGAAATCTCACAGGAAGACATCCGCCAGGCCATCATCGAGCATGTTATCAACCCCGTCTTGCCCGCTGATATGGTGGATGCCGACCTGAAGATTTACGTCAACCCGACCGGGCGATTCGTCATCGGCGGCCCGATGGGCGATGCCGGCCTGACCGGGCGCAAAATCATCGTCGATACATACGGCGGCATGGGGCGACACGGTGGCGGCGCTTTCTCGGGCAAAGACCCCACCAAGGTCGACCGCTCCGCAGCCTATGCCGCGCGCTGGGCTGCCAAGAATGTGGTCGCTGCCGGGTTGGCCGACCGCTGCGAAATCCAGGTGGCATACGCGATTGGCGTGGCGCACCCGCTCTCGGTCAATGTGGAAACTTTCGGAACAGGCAAAATCAGCGACGAAAAGATTGGCGAACTCATCACCCAACATTTCGACCTGCGCCCCGGCGCGATTATCCGCGACTTGAACCTGCGCCGTCCCATCTACCGCCAGACCGCCGCTTACGGACATTTTGGCCGCGATGATGTGCTGTTCCCTTGGGAAGAGACGGACAAGGCCGATGCCCTGCGCAAGGCTGCGGGGCTGTAACTCCCTATCAAAGCAACGTCCCGAAGGGTTTGAACCCTTCGGGACGTTTTGTT
>Ga0116204_1000600_pt1 | contig 20580 bp, 24 predicted proteins | sample LakKivwa52mmetaG_FD_94481 | JGI IMG/M metagenome (GOLD analysis project Ga0116204, IMG submission 94481) | Anoxic lake water microbial communities from Lake Kivu, Rwanda to study Microbial Dark Matter (Phase II) - Lake Kivu water 52m metaG | ecosystem: Environmental > Aquatic > Freshwater > Lake... | reverse complement strand
TTTCGTATCCTACGAATTGCAGGAGGCGATCTGTGTAAGTACCTGGATTATGCTATTACCTCTAATTCTGCATATGTTCCAGTGAAAAATATCAAACCACATTATTTTATATCATAGCCATAAACGTTTATTCAGGATGAAAAAAATCAATTTATTGTTGCTGACTCTGCTGCTTGCCGTAAGTTTCAGGAGCACGGCGGACGAGGGAATGTGGCTGCCACTTTTTGTTGAGCGGCTCAATTATGCCGACATGCAGAAAAAGGGATTGAAATTAACTCCCGAAGAGATTTACAGTGTTAACAACTCGAGTCTAAAGGATGCCATCATCATTTTTGGGCGCGGTTGCACCGGTGAAATCGTTTCACCTAACGGGCTCATTTTTACCAACCACCATTGTGGTTACGGGCAAATCCAGTCGCACAGCACCGTAGAGCACGACTACCTCACCGACGGTTTCTGGGCCATGAAAATGGACGAAGAACTTCCAAATCCCGGCCTTACAGCCACTTTTCTGATCCGGATTGAAGATGTTACCGCCAAAGTAAGGCCTGCCCTCAACGATAAAATGACCGAAGAAGAACGCAACGCCGAAATCAGAAAAATCAGCAAAACGCTGACGGATGAGGCTGTTAAAGATACCCATTACGAAGCCAGCGTGAGAAGCTTTTTTGCCGGAGATGAGTTTTATCTCTTTGTTTACGAAGTCTTTAAGGATGTCAGGCTCGTGGGGGCGCCACCCTCTTCTATCGGAAAATATGGCGCCGACACCGACAACTGGATGTGGCCGCGCCATACCGGCGATTTTGCCATCTTCCGGGTATACTCCGGCCCTGACGGCAAGCCAGCCGATTATTCCAAAGAAAATATCCCGTTCAAACCGCGCCATTTCCTTCCCATTTCTATTGATGGAGTCGAAAATAACGATTTCACCATGATTATGGGTTATCCCGGTAGCACCGACCGGTATCGTTCATCATGGGGAGTTGAACAGGCCGTGGAACAAAGCAACCCTACCGTTGTCTCCATCAGAGAGCAAAAACTCAATATCATGCGCAAATACATGGATGCTTCGGACGCAGTCAGAATTCAGTATGCCTCAAAATATGCCGGCACATCCAATTACTGGAAATACTTTATCGGCCAGACCCGCGGGCTCAAAAGGCTAAAAGTGATTGACAAAAAACGCTCGGAAGAGGCTGCTTTTACGGAATGGGTTAACAGCAATCCCACCAGAAAAGGACTTTACGGTGAAACTCTCAATCTGCGCAGGGAAGCCATAAACAAACAAAGCAGCATCAATCTCGCTCAAATCTATTTGAATGAGGCTATTAACAGGGGAAGTGAGATTCTTGCCTACTCGCGCAGGTTCAGCAAATTAGCCGAATTGCTCGAAGCAAAAATTCCTGACAAGGCTGCTATTAATGCCGAAGTTGCCCGTTTGCGCGAATCAGCAGCAGCCTATTTCAAAAACTACCATGCCCCGCTGGATGAGGAGTTGCTCGGAGCAATGCTTCAAATGTATTATCAAAACGTACCGAAAGAGCAGCAGCCAAAATTGATCAGCGAAATCCACAGCAAATACAAAGGTGATTTTTCGGCTTACGCCAGGATGGTATTTTCCAAATCGAATTTCACCAGCCTCGCCAGCGTGAATAAACTGCTCGACAAGCCTTCAGCTAAAGCCATCAAAGCTGACCCGGCAACACAACTGGCCGGCGCATTTGTTGAAATACAGACCCAGCTCAGACCAATACAGACGGAAATCAGCGAAATGACAGCAAAGGGCGACCGGCTTTACATCAGAGGCCTGCGCGAAATGATGGGAGATCAGAAAAATTTCTATCCTGACGCCAATTTCACTATGAGGCTTACTTATGGAAACATTGGAGATTACTACCCTGCCGACGCCGTGCATTACAACTACATTACCACACTCACCGGCGTGATGGAAAAGGAAGATCCGGCCAACTGGGAATTTGAAGTGCCCGAAAAACTGAAGGAGCTTTACCAGAAAAAGGATTACGGGCCATATGCTCAAAAGGGCGAAATGATTGTTGGGTTTATTTCGAACAACGACATTACCGGCGGAAACAGCGGCAGCCCGGTGATGAACGCACGAGGCGAACTGATCGGGATAGCGTTCGATGGAAACTGGGAAGCAATGAGCGGCGACATCGCTTTTGAACCCGCACTGCAAAGAACCATCTCTGTGGATATCCGCTACGTCCTATTTATCATTGATAAATTTGCCGGCGCAACCAATCTTATCTCCGAACTGAATATTGTATCCAAAGCCAATAGAAGTTCATCAGAGTCCCGGCAGGAAGAGTTTGTGACTCCCCAGGAAATGAGGTAGTGTAATGTGTTTGAGTAACTTACTTCGATAAAACAAAAAACGGGGTGTTTCATTGCGAAGCACCCCGTTACTTTTTACAGGCTCGTGCGATTACTTTTGCTCCTGCTGATTGATCTTCTCAAGATTATCCAAACCCTGAACATTCATGGTCCGGGCAATCTTGCCAATGGATTTCATGTTGATTTTTCCGGTGATGCTGATAAAGCCAGCCTCCTGGGGTTCGTAAACCAGTAAAAGCAGCTCGTTGATATTCTCGCCGTCCTTTTTGGCGTAAAATTTCACCGTTTCTTCTTCATCTTTAACTACCATCAATTCGCTGTAATCCGATAGTTTGATGGTGTTCAACTCCTCCTTGAATTTGTCGAGAAAAGCAGGATCGTCACCTTTGTTGGCATCATACATCAGTATGTTGATGTACTCCAGGTCCTTGATTACCTCCTGCATCTCCTTGGTGCTTTGGTCGTTGGATTCGGCGCTGATTTCAGCCAGCAGGGTAAACAAATCCTTGTTAACGGTTACGACGGTAAACCCTTTGGCCGAGCTGTACTTCTCGTACATTTTTTTGGTGGTTTGCTGCGAAAAACCCATGAACGACAGGCACATAAGTGCGATTACTGCAAAATAAAACTTTGAAGTTTTCATTGTAAATGATTATTGGTTTGTAATTAAATTAAGTTTCGAAAGTTTGTTCAGCTGCCCCAGCCCTTCATCCACACGCGAAAAACCGCTCTGCATTTGTCCCATCCCCTGATCTAACCGGGCGATATTTTCGAGAGCCACGCGGGTGTAGTCAATTTTCTCCAATTGGCTGAGTTCACTGGTTCCTTTATTTAATTTCAGAGAGATGAAGTTCAAAGCTTCAGTAGTCTGTAAAAGAGCCAGTTGAACCTCATCAGGGGAATAATTGTTACTCAGCGGTTTGTTCTCCCTCTCTTTCAGAAAGATAATAGAGAGTACCAGGAGGATAGTGGCAGCTATGGACGAAATCCAATAAAGACGGCGGTTGGAATAAAATGGGTTCTTTTTCACCGGGCTGATTTTTTCGATCAGCAAAATTTCGTGGTCAACCGGCGATTTGATGCCAGATTCGACTTTCATTGTCCTAAAAAGCGGTTGTAATGATTTCAGATGAGCCGGGATATTTTCTCTCTGAAAAAACTCGCGCAAAATTCTCTCCTCCTCCACTGATGTTGAAGCTTCGAAGTACTTTTCCAGTAAAATTTCAATCTCCTTTGTACTCATAATTTTGAATGGCAATCAATTTTTCTCTGATAAATTTGCGTGCCCTCGACAAATTCACCCTTACGGCAACCGGGTTCATTTCAAGAATTTCTGCAATCTCTTCCAATTCCATTCCTTCGATATCTCTCAAATGAAGCACGTTTCTCTGCATTTCCGGAAGCTGATTCAGCAATTGGTTCACCATCGCCAGTTCATCTTTCTGCTCGGCAATCCTGTAAGGCGATTGCTGATCCACAGGATGTTGAACTGTTTCCAGTTTAGCGTGCTGAAAACCTTTTGCTTTTAACCTGTCGAGGCAATGATTTCTGGTGATTACCAGCGCAAAAGCTTCAACACTACGAAACGAATCCAGCTTCTCTTTTTGCAGCCACAATTTGTAAAAGACCTCCTGAACGGCATCAACGGAATCTTCAGTGTTATTGAAGTAGCGCAGGGCCAGCCGGTGAAGCTTATCCTGCAATGGCAAAACCCGGTTACAAAACTCATTTGCCGTCATGTAGCATCAAAGACGATTAAGTGTGGGTTGTGTTACATCGAAAAGCGGAAAGGAAGATGAAATCGTAATGGAGGCATTTTTTTCATTTTTTGCGGAGAAGGACTGATGCTTCCAGGCAAATTATAGTTTGAAAACATTCACATCCTCATCGGGCAGGTCGAAATTGATTTCCTGGAGAAACTTTACCGAAAGATTGATATCACCGTACATGATTTTGTCATTTTCGATGAAATCCACCTTTTCGCGGTATTTTGAAACAAAATTCTCGAGATAAGGCGAGGTTTTGGCCGGGCGACGGAATTCGAGCGCCTGGGCAGCATTAAAAAGCTCGATGGCAAGGATCCGCTCAAGATTTTCAAGTACACGATACGCTTTGGTAGCGGCATTGGCGCCCATGCTCACATGATCTTCCTGACCCTGAGACGATTCGATGGTATCCACCGAAGCCGGGGTACAGAGTTGCTTGTTCTGGTTTACTATGGATGCGGCTGTGTATTGTGGGATCATAAATCCTGAATTAAGCCCCGGATTGGCAACCAGGAAATGGGGAAGACCGCGCTTTCCTTCCAGGAGCTGATAGGTTCTGCGCTCCGAAATATTTCCCAACTCGGCCATCGCGATACAAAGATTGTCGAGCGCCAGGGCAAGCGGCTGCCCATGAAAATTACCCGCAGAGATAATCAGGTCTTCGTCCGGAAAGATTGTCGGGTTGTCGGTCACAGCGTTGATTTCCATCCTGAAAACATAAGAAACATAATCAATCGAATCTTTTGACGCGCCATGAACCTGCGGAATGCAGCGGAAGGAATACGGGTCCTGAACATGCTCTTTGTGCCTCGAAATCAATTCGCTGCCTTTCAAAAGATTTCTGATGCGCTGCGCAGTTTTGATCTGCCCTTTGTGATGACGAATTGCCTGGATCAGTTCGTGGAAAGGCTCAATCCGGCCATCAAAAGCCTCCAGCGACAATGCCCCGATGATATCGGCCAGCCGCGAAAGCTTAAACACCCGCAAACAGAGGTAAATTCCGTAGGCGCTCATAAACTGTGTGCCGTTAAGCAGCGCCAGCCCCTCCTTGGATTGAAGCTGGATTGGCTGCCATTTCATGATCCGGTTAACTTCTGCAGCGGGCATCTTCGCACCTTTATAATACACCTCTCCCATTCCGATCAGCGGAAGGCTGAGGTGAGCCAGCGGCGCCAGGTCTCCTGATGCACCCAGCGACCCCTGCTGATAAACCACTGGCAGAATGTCGTGATTAAAAAAATCAATCAACCGCTGAACAGTTGCCACCTGAACGCCAGAATGACCGTAAGACAAGCCGTGTGCCTTGAGCAGCAACATCAATTTAACGATTTCCGGTGGTACCTCGTCGCCTGTTCCGCAGGCATGCGACATCACCAGATTTTCCTGAAGTTTACCCAGGTCTTCCCTCGAAATCCTCACATTATGTAAGGCGCCAAATCCAGTGTTGATGCCGTAGATTGGCTCATCATTGCCAGCCATTTTGTGGTCGAGATAGCTGCGGCATTTCTGAATTTTCGCTGTTGCCTCCTCCGACAGTTCAAGCAGGTAACCTTCACGCATGATCCGGTGGATGTCCTCAAAATTCAATAATGCAGAGCTGATTTGATGTATGGCCATGTTTTTTGTTGAATTTAATTTTGTCGCAAAAATAGGGAATAAAGCTGTGAGGACTTCCCTCGAATACACTTACTTCATCAAAAACTAAATCCGGAATTTTGAACTATTTTTGCCATAAAAAAATTATCCATGATTATGAATACTGCTTCAATCCGACAAAAGTTGCACCAATACATTAATGTGGCAGATGAAAGTAAACTCCAGGCTATTTTCAATATGATCGAGAATGATTTTACCCAAACAACTGAATGGTGGGAGGACAGAGAGTTTATTAAAAAGCTTGACAGCATTTCCCAAGAACTAAGAAGTGGAGCGGACAAGGGAAGAGCTTGGGATGAAATAAAAAAGGAACTCTTAAAAGACGTAGCCATATAGATTCTGGGCTATGAAGATTATATTTTCGTACATAGCTGAAAAAGAAATCAGGGAATCATTCCAGTATTACGAGGATCAAGCAAAAGGGCTTGGGATAAAGTTTATTGAGGTGATTGATAAAACAATCAGGTTGATTCTTTTCAATCCAAAAGGATTTCCCGAAAAGCACCCACCACACAGAGAAGTTGCAATGACAAAGTTTCCTTACTTGATCATTTATGAGGTTGATGAAATGACTGAAACTATTTTCATTTTACGCGTGTTTCACACAAAACGCAATCCACGATTGAAGTATAAGTAATGAAATCAAAGTAATTTGATAGACTAAAATTTTCACACTTAATTCCAATGCTGTAGTTTTCAATCAACTCTTTTAAACTATCTGGTCAATTACCTCAAATCTAAGTATAATCCCACCCTGCCAAAAGTTAACAATCCATTGAGATTACCGAAAATGTGTACTTTTGTGAACTTGTTAACACAACTATAATTTTTTACTAAATTTTTTAAGATGATGGAAGCTGTGGAAATGAAGCAGATGCACAAACTGCTCAAAGCGTGGAGTTACCAGTGGAAACCTCTCGAAAGGGGGTACACCGATAAAATCCTCTATCTCAACCTGAGCAACAACGAAATCAAAGAAAAAGAGGTACCTCCTTTAATGAAGCAAAAATTCATCGGTGGACGCGGTTATGGCCTGAAGCTGCTGTGGGATGCCACAAAACCTGACACCAAATGGAATGACCCTGAGAATGAGATCAACATTGCATCTGGCCCAATCGGCGGAATCACACAATATTCGGGAACCGGAAAATCAATCTGCGTCTCCATTTCACCCCAAACCGACATTCCGATTGACAGCAATGTTGGTGGATTCTTTGGCCCATTCCTCAAATTTTCAGGCTTCGACGCTATCGAAATCCAGGGAAAAGCCGACCGTGAGGTGATCATTTTTATTGACGGCATAAATCATAAAGTTGAAATCAACGAAGCCCCATACGATCTGGTTGACAGTCACCTGCTTGCTGAGGCGCTTACGGAAATGTACGCCGATGACGAAAAAGACAAGAAGAATATCGGGATTGTTTCCACAGGAGTTGCTGCAGACTATTCGCTGATCGGCATGCTCAACTTCACCTTTTATGATCCAAAACGTAAACTCGTCCGCCTGAAACAGGCCGGTCGCGGCGGTATCGGAACCGTTTTCAGAGATAAAAAAATCAAGGCTATTGTTTGTAAAATCCCCGGCGTGAAAGGAAACCTCAACAATGTAGTTGACCTTGAAGCAATTATGGAACGTGGTCGCCGATTCAACAAGGAGATGCGCGACTTCGACGACAGCCAGGCCGAAATGCGTACCAAAGGCACAGCGCATCTCACCAATATCATGAACGATTACGATTTGCTGCCGACCAACAACTTCAAGTTTGGCAGTCACCCCGATGCCATTAAAATTCACTCCAACATTTACAAAGAACGCTTTACACAAGGCGTTCCCGATGGTTGCTGGATTGGCTGCAACATGTCGTGCGCCAAAGGTGTTGACAATTACATTCTGCGCACAGGCCCCTACAAAGGACAATGCGTTATAGTTGATGGCCCCGAATACGAAACCGCCGCTTCACTCGGCTCGTGTGCCGGCATCTTCGATCCCGATTTCACCATCGAAGCCAATTTCTACTGCGATACTTACGGCATCTGCACCATCACCTGGGGCACAATTCTCGGTTTTGTGATGGAATGCTACGAAAATGGCATTTTAAATGACGAGCGTACAGGTGGTATAAAACTCAATTTTGGCAATGCAGACGGCGCGATGGAATTGCTGCACCAACTGGCACGCGGCGAGGGCTTTGGCGTTGTTGCAGGGCTTGGCGTTCGTAAGATGAAGGAGATGTTTGCCGAAAAAGGCTGGGGCGATCCTCAATTCCTTCAGGACATCGGAATGGAGAACAAAGGACTCGAATATTCGCAGTACGTTTCCAAAGAATCGCTGGCGCAGCAGGGTGGATATGCCATGACCAACAAAGGGCCGCAGCACGACGAAGCCTGGCTGATTTTTATGGATATGGTGAACAACCAGATTCCAACTTTCGAGAAAAAAGCCGAAGCGCTGCATTATTTCCCCATGTTCCGCACCTGGTTTGGGTTGCAGGGATTATGCAAACTTCCGTGGAATGACGTGGAACCCGAAAACAACGCACAGACGGACGAGCCGGCCAAAGTTCCGGAACACGTTGACAACTACGTGACCATTTATCGCGCGGTTACCGGCGATATGAGTTTTGATAAACACGAGATGATTCGCCAAAGCGAGCGCGTCTATAACTTCCAGAGAATCTTCAATATCCGGCGCGGATACGGCCTTCGCAAGCACGATGCCCAGCCCTACCGTGCTGCAGGCCCCGTAACCGTTGAAGAGTATGAATCAAGAGCCGAACGCTACGACAAACAGATGAAAGAGATCATCGGCATTGATCCCGCAGGAAAAACTTCGGAAGAAAAAGTGGCCATTACCCGCAAATACAGGGAAGATCGCTACGAACAGCTTCTCGATGCCGTCTATTTCCGCCGTGGATGGACAAAAAATGGCGTTCCGAAGATTGAGCATTTGAAAGATCTCGGTATGGATTTGCCCGAACTCATCGAAATTATCAAAGATAAACAGGATTAAGAGCTATGTTTAAAACCAACGAATACTTCGACGGCAAGGTAAAATCCATTGCTTTCGAAACTGCCGAAGGACCAGCAACTGTTGGCGTGATGGCAGCCGGCGAATACGAATTCGGAACCTCCACGGTTGAGCATATGACCGTTACATCAGGTACGATGGATGTGATGCTCCCCGGCGACACCGAATGGAAAACCTACAAAGCATTCGAAACTTATATCGTCCCGAAGGACATCAGATTCAAAGTCAGAATGCAGAGCGATACCTCCTATCGCTGCCTATACAAATAAAAAAAAGAGGCTGTCTTTTCCGGGCAGCCTCTTTTTTTTTGTCGGTTGAAAAACTCAGCAAGTCTTCGAAAATCATTTACCATCAAGACGTCTTATTTGCAATACGGCCTGATAGCGCAACCAAAGGTAAAGCGCTGAAAGAAAAATTACCAAACTAAAAAGCACTGGAAAATTCATCCGGTTGCTGCTGATTAAAAACACCACAATGCCATTGATTGTAAGCTGGACAAGGGCATAAATCACCGAAACCTGCACGTGTGGCCATTTCAATTCGTTGGAGAGCTTTTGGTAAAGGTGAGAGCGGTGTGCCTGGAAAATATTTTCTCCGCGGGTAAGGCGGAAAATTATCGTGAAAACGCTGTCAATTCCATAAACAGCGAAGAACAGGATGTATTCAAATCGTCCGGAATGCAAAATCAGCGCCATCATCATCCACCATAGCAAAAAGGCCAGGCTCACACTACCAACGTCTCCGGCAAATGTTCTTGCTCTCTTACGGGCATTGAAAAAGCTGAAAATCAATGTTGAAATGAGAAGAACAACAATAAGCTCCTTGTGAAAAAAATAAATATCCCGGTTTAAATACCAAAAAGTACCCAACGCCGAAAGGCAGTAAAAAGGAGTAATACCATTGATTCCGTCCATAAAATTGAATGCGTTGATCCAGTAAACCGCTACAAGATAGGCTATTACCAGCCAGTACCAGTGAAGGTTGAACATGCCTGCGCCATAAAACAACAGGCTCACCGCAGCAATGTGCACAACCATCCTCACCTTCCCGGAAAGCGGCCTCAGATCATCCAAAAAGCTGATTACTGAGATCACCAGCAACCCTGAAATTGCCCATTTACTATCAAACCCATAAAAAACAAACCACAGCAGTGCAGCCAGCGGGAAAATTATACCGCCACCCCGAATGGTGAGGTAGCTGTGCGAACTGCGTTCGTTGGGTTTGTCAATGATGTTGTAACGATCGGCAATCCTGAAATAGAGCAGAATGGCGGCAATAAGTATCAGCCAAACAGTAATATAAATCAACATAATGTGGTCAGGAAATTAATTCATTGCCCCATAGCTTTTCAAGAAAAATATTCCATGGCAAAACCATCATATCATCTATTTTCCTGGGATATGGGTCATTGGTAACCAGGATTTTGTGTTTCACAGTGTACTCCTCAGCAAAACTCTTCAAGCCCGAAAGATGCCTGGGCTGAGCCATGGTGGTGGCCTTCACCTCCACAGCAACTTCATGATCGCCGAGCACAAAATCAACTTCGATACCTGAAGCGGTTCGCCAGTAATGTACCGGGTACCGGATGTCGCTATAGCTGCTGTGGGCATAAATTTCCTGGTAAATCAGGTGCTCAAAAGCCTTTCCAAACGCTTCACTGCCCACCTCGATTTTCCCTCTTTTGGCGAGGAAATTAGCGATACCCAAATCGAAATAATAAAATTTGGGCGACTGAATTACCCGCCGTTTTGGACGTTTTTGATACGATTGCAAAAAACGACCCGTCAGGGTATCTTCAAGAATTTGAAAGTATGACCTGATTGTGGGCGCACTAACCCCGCAATCAGAAGCAATATTGGCCAGCACGACCATTTCTCCATTCGAAAACGCTGCAACATTCAAAAACCTGGAAAATGAAACGATATCCCTTACCCTTGCTTCGTTGATGATCTCATCTCTCAAATAACTTCCGATGTAAGCTTGATGCAGCTTTCCGGCATTTACTGATAAATAGTGTTTTGGTAATAAACCATTATTGATTGCTTTCATCAGGTCAAAATCAGGAACCTCGCTGAAAACAAGGGGATAGAGTTCATACCTGAGCGCCCTTCCTCCAAGCAGGTTACCCCCCGATTGCAGGATTTTTCGCGGGCTTGAACCACTTAAAATGAATTGGGCGTTCCTGTTAACAATCAACCATTGAACCTCATTCAATAAAACCGGGATCCGCTGGATTTCATCAATAATAACAGGGTTAACAGAAGGTGTTGCTTCAATAATCTCCCTCAACAGCGAAGGATTTCTCTGAAACCTGCTGAACTCTTCATTCAGCAAAAGGTCAAAATAGAGCACATCAGGGTAAAGCATTTTGAGTAAGGTGCTTTTTCCCGTTTGTCTTGCACCCCACAGGAAAGCGCTTTCATTTCCCAATCCCTCAAATATTTGTTTTCGAATAAACATGATGAACGAAAATATTACTTTTAAAATACATGATAGCCAAAAGTACAACTTTTAAATAACATGATAAACGAAAGTATGAAATTCATATTATACACAAAATCAAATAGATAATAAATCTTTAATTCTTTGAGATAAGAATTAAGGATTTTCCAGCTATGAATTCATCGTAGCTATCCGGAAAAGCTTTTTAGGGTTTGTTTTAACCCTTCCACTGAAGAAATGGGCAGCCTGTCAATAGCCAGTGCGTCTTTTATCCGTTTGTTGGATACCACATACGACTCCGTAAGCTTTTTCAGCCTTTCTGAGTTCAGTGGCAGATGGAGCAGATCGCCAATCTCTGCCAGCGAAACGATCAACCCTTTTGGGAGATTCCAGATGGATGGCTTTTTATCGAGTGATTCAGCAATCAGTGTAACCAGTTCGTTCGTTGACAAAGATTCATCATCCCCCAACTGATAAATACCCGAAGGAACATGCTCTTCAACCAACCTCCTCACCACATTGCTCACATTGCCGATGGAGGCAAACGAGCGCCGGTTTTCAAAAGCGCCAAGCGGCCAGGGAATCCCTTTTTTAACCACTTTGTAGAGCAGGTTCAGGTTACCTTTGTTTCCTGGCCCATGAATCATGCAGGGCCTGAGGATGTAAACCGACTTGTGTGCCGGAAGAGATTTGGAAAGAATGTACTGCTCAGCTTCTAATTTCGACCGGCCGTAGGCAGTTTTAGGGTTTGGAACGGTATATTCAGTAAGTATTTCGTCAACACTGTCAGCCACTGCCTTCACCGAACTGAAGAAAATAAATTTCGCAGCAGTCGAATCCAGAAAATGATTGAAGATCTTTTTGGTCAGACCCAGGTTAACATCGAAATACTCCTTCTCATTGGTTGTGTCGGAAGTATCGTGTGCTTTGCCCGCAAGGTGAATAATGGCGTCAAATTCCGGTAACAGGTCGAGCTCATCCCAACCGAAAACTCTTTCTACCGGAATCTTTCCGCTTTTTGTAATGTCCAGCCCATTGATCTCAAAATCCTGATGCAAAGCATCATACAGGTTTGAGCCGACAAAACCGGAGGCGCCGGTGAGGAGGAGTGATTTCACTTTTCAAAATTATGGTTGATGGCGTTAATCATTGTTCTGTTTTCATCCTTTTTGGCGCTCTTTGTTTTACCAGAAGCCCTGCATCCTGCAGTTTTTGCCCCAGCACGTCATCTTTGGCCACCTCGCCTAAATCTTTTTCCAACCCCAATACATGTAAAACCTGGGCATAAATTCCCAGCGATACTCCGGGTTGCCCTTTTTCCACCGCATAAAGTGTTGAGCGGGATATGCCGGCGCGCTCGCTCACCTGAATAGTTGACAGTCTGCGCCTCAACCGGGCAAGTTTGATGTTCTCGCCAAGCAATGCAAGAATTCGTTCAGTTTTTGGTAATAATGCCATCTGATAAAAATAATAATGTCTGCTATTCCGGACAAAAATATATTAATTGTACGAAATAACAGACATTATGATTCTCTGAGTGAAATAAATTATCCACCTGAGTTCAAGCCCGCCTCTACCTCATCTATTATCTCCCTGGCTTTCTTCAGCGAAAATCCGGTTTTACGAGCTACTTCCAGGCAGTCATTTGTAGTTGGATTTCCCTCGCCGTTAACTGATGTTGTATGCTGGCCGCCAATCCCATCCGATGGTAAAAGGTCATAAGCCGGAGAATGCCTCCAACTGTCATTCTGATAAATGAAAGCAAAATTCTTTGCATGGTCATCCTTATTACCAATCAGTACATTGAAAACCATCAACCGGAACATCCTGGCAACTTCATTAACGTCATGCGTTAATGTTAATGTGGCTTTCATCAAGTCCACATAATCAAGCGAAGGCAAGCGGTGACTGGCATAAAGCAAACCAGAGGCAGAATGTACATGAAAACGATTTGCCCCGACCACATCAAACCGACGAACACCAAACCATTTATCTTTAAACAACCTGGTTTCGGGCATTTCGATACCACATTTTTTAGCCAGCAATGAATGCTCAAACTCCACTTTACCAACATTGGATGGATCAGCAACTGATTTGAATTTGACCAACCATTCTTCTTCATCAATTTTTATCAAAACTTTAGGTCGCGCTCCAATGGATGATCCTGCCGTTTGCATCAGTTGATCCAACGAATCTACATCTTCATCCTGAAGGATTTTTTCCGCTTCTTTTGTATAAAAATCAAGTGATAGCTGCTCAAAGCCAGTAAAAACATTATTATCAGGTTTGTAGGTCAATGCGCCCATGCCTGTGCTACCTACCAGAGCCAAACGATCTAAAACGGTTATTGAATTAAGTTGGACGCCATGTTTGCGCAACCATCTGTCGGTAAGTAGCTTACCCCACCCATCAGGCAGACTGTCGTTGAAAACGCCAAACAGCCCATCAAAAGGATGAAGCCTGGCTTTATGTATGCCAGGTCTCAGCGGCAGGTAAAAGGGCGAAATGGAGAAACCTGACCGTATCCATTCATTGTCATACTCAAAAACACAACAATAGTCGGGCGCTAAAGCAATCCTCCCAACATGATTTTGAGAGTAAAAGACCTCAATATGCTCAGCAGTTTTAAACACCTCTCCTCCCCCTCTTCCTCTTTTTTGCAGCCTTTGCTTTTAATACCTCCTCGATACTGTTGAAATGCCGGCCGGCAAATAATTCAGCAAATTCGGCAGCAGAGTCGAGCGTTACAGCAAGCAGCAGCAGGTTTCTCAGCGAAATCTCATAATGCTGCTCAAAGCGCTTCAAACTTCCCAGGCTTACACCTGATCTATCGGCCAATGCAACTTGCGTAAGGTTGTGCTCGAGCCGTCGTTGCTTGAATCGCGTAGCAATACCCTCTGCAATTGCATAAGGGTTAAAAGCATCCAGTTGATAATCGTTATCTGATAAAATATTAGTCATTAAGTAGAAAACAGAAGATAATGGATAATATTTTAGCCTTTGTAATTTTTGATTATCTGATAAGTAATTGACTCAATCTTCGATGTGACTTCCCGCCATTTAAGATCAGGTTCTGAAAGTAAAACCGGCCAATCAGAAAGATCTACATCGCCAAACCAGATCAAACTTTTTAGCACATGAACAACATTTGACTGCTTGTATTTTCTTTTGTAAAAGTCAAGCATATCTTCAAGATCAAACTCATTGAGCGCGAAATAGATATCAATGAAATCTTTGGATCTCTGACCACTTGTAGCAATTGCATTTAACTTCATTGCCAGTATGTCCTGAATAGAAAGCAGGGAGATATTGTCAATTCGTAAGGGGCGGTTAATATTCGGATACCGATGTGCTATGAGATCAATTTTTACCTGATTAATACTCCCTTTCAAAATATTAATAGCTGTGCCAAAAATTTCGAAATCAAAATCTTGTTGAAGATTTTCGATCAATTGGGAGGTATCAAAACCAAAATTTGAAAAAAGGTCAATATCAATAGATTTCCTATGTCCGAGATATAGAGATAAAGCAGTACCTCCGACTAGGTAAAATCCTTCAAGGTATGGCTTCTCCTGTAATGATATCAGGAGTTCCAATGTGGCCGGGTCAACTGTGCCTTTGTGTAGCATTTGAATTTTTCCAGAGGGGTATTGAATATTTTTGAGACGAAATTCAATGTTTTCGGGTCAAGGTAATTCACCTTACAGAGCGTGTCAACAATTTCTTTCTCGCCATAAAACTCAAGCAGCATCCTGATCTCTTCAAGATTCCCCAGACTGAACACCCGTTCGATGATGAGCCGTTTTGATTTTTGTGCGTCCAGCTTGCCTGCATCCACATCCCAGAAATAGGAGGGATTGAGGGCTTTTAATATGTCAGGTTGGATTTTCATTTAGTTTTGGATTGGAGCAATTAGCTTATCTCATAAAGGAAAGCTTTGTTGTTTAATTTGGCGAAGAAAATATTCCTGAGCTGGATTGCTTGTATCGAAAACCAGGTCAATTTTTTGACCCCCAATTTCGAGTTTTAAATCAACCAGGAACATGAGCCTGGCCTTGTAGGTCATTAACTCGTTATCTGCATTGATCAGTAAATCAATATCTCCGCCCTTTTTCCGATCATCGGTTCTGGATCCAAACAGCGACACCTTAACATTATCGCCGTAGTGCTTTTTTGCTATACGCAAAACTGATTTATGTTCGGTGGCAGTGATGCGCATATTGATAAATGAACTTGATTATCTGATTTTAATCACAAAGATAAGGCTTTAAATTGAACTTTTTATGACTTGTTTCTAAGCAAGTTCAATCTTATCCAGAGGATACCAATATGCTTTTTTGATCACATCAGCCTCATCCTCAAAGTAGAGGTTCATGAAGTCAATGATCCTGTCTTCTTTCGGAAAAAGTGAGTGGCAATATCGGGGAGTGACATACTCAGGGACGATGCCGATATAATCGGCGCCGGTGACCATTCGGTAAAGCGCCTCAGCATCCCTGAGATTAAATGGGATGTTGTTCTGGTGAAGCGCCAGCGCCATTTTGATGATTTCAACAGCCCGTGCTCTGCTGCTTCCGGCCAGAATGAGCATCCATTCGTTTTCATCGTGATGAACATACAGCGATATATGTGTGGAGTTTCCTCCCCTGCAAATTTCCCAGGGATGGCCGCCGCAATGGCTTTCGTTTTTATACCACCGCAAAAACTCCTCATCAGAATCCAAAATGACCTCCCTCAAACCACAATCACGCCCGTCGGCCATCGCCAGGTACATTCCGCGCGCATCAGGCTGCTTTTTCGATTGGGAAAAATATCCGTTGGCCTCATAGCATATCCGGCAATAATCGAAAAAATCGCCGGCATTTATCCGGCTAATCTTGTTTTTAGCTGTTTTCGAATCGCATGTTTCGCTGATGAATTTGAAACGTCTGATGTCCTCATCGAAAAACCCAGAATGGAAACAATGTTCTTCATCTTTGTTGATAGTCCAGTAATCGCTTCTGAGAATTCTGCCAAAACGTTTTCTTTTCGACAAGTTCTTTTCGATATAACTATGATACGCCTCATCGTCTACAGTTAATTTTTCCACTGTCTGGCGCACTTTGCCATACAACCAATCGCAAAGCGGGTCATTATTATGGCTTTCTGAAAAAACAGTTGCATCCGCCTGAATGGTCATCTTCCCATCAACGGCAATGTAGTAAACCTTTTGGTACTCGCTGAAAGTTAGCCTGTACCACTTTTTTTCATCAGGATACTCTCCTTCCCACATCTCAACAAAGTCCTCGAAATTTTCAACGAGCCCTTCTTCCATAAACTCATCGAAGTTGCAATAATCCTCAATGGCGCCTCTGTCGGCTTCGATAAACAAACTCCGAAAATCATCATCGCCCTGCACTTTTAGCTTTTTTAGCTCACCTGCGAGGCGTTCCACACTTTCTGTTGATGGCTGGCTATCGCGATGATGGAGGTGCTGAGCATTCCCAATTAAAATATCAGCCTGTGGGGCAAGAAAATGACCAATCTCTTTCATAGATCAGTTTTCCGTTTTCAACAATGGTTTGTTTGTGCAACTCATGAATAAACTCAATTTGCACGATAATAAGAGGCAAATCAGATATGCTCTTAGCTTTCGAAAGAAGATTAAATAGTGTCTGGGGGTCGCGTAAACGCTCACTAAAAAACAAGCCTTTCTTTAAAATCATTCCAAATTTTCTGGTGTTTGTCTGGGTTTTGAGATTTGAGGATTTGTATGTTTAACAATTTCCATTGTACAGCAGGAAAAATGCTGAAATCATAAAAGCTCCAGTCGGGGGTTCCTTGCTCAAACATTAATAAGAAATGTTTGTCTTCAGATGTGAGCGACGCATGTATTTTTTCAATCAAAAGGAGTCTGGTGCTTTCGTAGTCTTCATAAGTAAAAGATTGCCGGGTCATGCCTGAAAAATGATTCGTAAAGGCCTGTTTCTGATTTGTCAGGTTTGGGAACAGCATTTCGGCAAGTGGCCTTCCTGAGCTTACCAGATAAAAAATGAACCCCTTTTTTAAGGCGCTGTCAAGAGATAGTTTTTTGAACATTTGCCGGATATCGAACAAATCTCTTGGATGCTGCCTGTCGAGTGCAGCACACATCTTGCCACCATACAAGTGGGGTTTGTCAACTACCTGTATTTCACAAAAGGCATCAAATTCTTTTTGCGCTTTATCGCATAATACCTTAATCTCAGGCGGACTATAACATCCCCGCTTTATGGTATTCACCTCAACTTTAATGCTGTCTTCCCTGTTTGAAATGATGAGCCTGGCATCCGCTTGCCTGTATTCAACAAACGTTTCGGGCAAAGTAGCCTCAACTTGATAAGCAATTCGCTGCAAAGCATCTTTAATGCCGGCTAATTAATTAACCCTGGTGTCAACCGGAATATACGTAAGGTCAATATCAACCGAAAGGCGGGGCATGTTGCTGTGGAACATGTTGATGGCAGTGCCACCGTGCAGGGCAAAGTTACTTTCCCTGGCTACCAGGGGCAGCACTGAAAGCAAAAGGTTCGCCTGCTTGTTATAATCCCGGGTTTTCATCAGCTTCCAACTCTTTTGGGACTGTAATGTTGTAACCTGCAATGTAAACACCATTGGAAACCACACTACGGTTGCCTTTTCCCAGGTCTATCCTACTTTTGATAAGATGGTTAAACCACGCATGCCCCGCTTTTTCTGCCATGTAAAGAAACAGCCTTTTTACCTTAACCGAAGTACAATGCTCTAATAACTCCTGTAGGTTTGCCGGGTTCAGGTTGTTTAGCCCCTGCATTATTTCGAAGCACTCCGTTAGTTCTTGTTTTTGAGGCGCCAGGTACAAACATTCCATCATAGCCCTTGCAGGCGATGAAATTTTTACCGCGAAGTTTTTATGCTCTATTTCAACAAGACCCATACCGGCAGGCAGGATACCAGATGTAAAATATTGTATTTCAACGCCCCAATGATGGTTTTTAAACCATGATGGCAGACGCTCCCCAGTGCTGCCAAACAAATAAACCACATTGCTACCCATGCCCAGATAATGGCTTTTGCCCAAAAGGGCCAATGCTGTTTTGGCAGCAGGATGCACGCTCAGATTCAATTGCTGTTGCAAGGCATATATAGCCCCTGCAGAATCAACCGAATCGCCAGTTCTTACCATAGCCCCGTTGCCAATTGCCTCCAACCAATGGCTGTTACGGTAGGTTCGCAAAAGCCCGGGACTATAGCCCTGCCTGCTCAACCAGTTGCTTGTCAATACAACACCAGGTGGCTGAATATGCATCAACTTGTTTATTTTAGAACCGTTTTCTGTACCCATAATACATTTATTGGTGCAAAAATAAACAAAAACTTCTTTTTAGTTTAAAATGACCATGAAAAATGTAGGGTAACAACATTTTTTCGAACAAAAATAAACCTGGCGGTAGAAGGTGTTCGGGGTTCGGCGTCTGAGGTTCAGGCTTGCTTGCTATGGGCTGTTATCCAACACTGCCTCCAAAAAATCCGCTGCCAGCTTCTTGTAATCCCTGTTTTTGATGATCCACTCCCGGCCTTTAGCGCCGATTGATGCTCTTTGTATTGGAGGCAGGGATTTCATTTTCCTGATTACACCGGCTAATTCTTCGAATGATTCGACAGCACAACTGATGCCGGCGCCGCTCTCTTCGTCAATACTGTATTATTTACCTAACGAAGCCAATGAAATCACATTGATTCCGTCCGTCCGGCGATGGCTCATTCCTGTTCCGGAAATAATATTTAATGATTTCGGTAAATCCATTTTGGCAGCATCTATATTTCTCACAAATTTTTTAAGATTTTCAGCGGCTTCGTCTATATAACCAACACCGAGTTTTATTTCAAAAGCGGCATAATCGCCGTTACGTTTCTGAACAATGGCATCAACTTCCAAACCATAGGAATCATTGTAATGAAACACGCTTGCGTCGTTTGCTTTGGCATACACATTTAGCTCGTGCGTTGCCAGCGACTCAAATAAAAACCCTGCATATTTCATGTCTTTTATCAACGATTCTTCATCTAAGCCCAATGCTGCTGCAGCCAGCGATGGGTCGCATAAATGCCTTTTGGGCGATTTTCGTAAGGATGCCGATGAGCGAATATGCGGATTGAAAGCCGGCTGTTCATACAAAATCATTAAGCGCGACAATGCATCAAGATATTCTGATATTGTATTTCGCGACAATTCATTTCTATCAGAGGTTTTCACATCCATCTCCAATGTTTTATTATCAACAAGTGTTGCCGTGTTCCTGGCTAATGAGCGCAATAAACTTCGAACTTTTAAAGGATCGCGTTTAACTCCCGAAACCCTGCTCATGTCCACTTCACAGAGTAAGTCAACATAGCCGCTGTTCATTTTGATGGCATTCTTAGTGTTTTCATTCAGTAAAGTGGGCCACCCTCCTATCAGCATTTTCTCTATGATGAAATCGAGTGAAACCCCGGCATCGTAAAAGTTAGGAAAAGATCCTTGCAGCAAATCTGAAATCCTGACTATTCCGGTGGAAAAACCTAACTCCTGCCAGGACATTGAGTCCATCTGCACAACAGTAAAACGACCGGCGCCGCTATGCAGTTTGACGTCGTCGGCAGGGTTAGCCGAACCTGTAAGAATAAATTGTCCTTTTGCTTTACGATCATCAACTTCGTGCCTGACATAATTCCAAATTTCGGGGTGTACCTGCCATTCATCAATCAATCTGGGTGTATTCCCTACCAATAAAAGTTGAGGATTTGTTGCCATGATGACAGGAACCTGTTTGTCCCTGTCCATCTCTACAATGCTTTTAGCAAATTGCCTGGCTGTTTCGGTTTTACCACACGATTTTGGTCCTTTTATAAGCACTGCACCCGAAGCAGACAGCTTTTCCAGCAAATCTTCTTCAATTATTCTGTTTATGTAACTCATAATTAGTTATATAATTCCGGTGCAAATATAGAAACAAGCTCTTATTGTGCAAATTTCAGGAATATCATTGTGCATTATTTAGCTTTTTTGCTGTGCAAAAATTAAGCTGTTTCAGGTTGTTTGTTTTGGGTTCTGGGTTCTTTGTTTGTTGTTCTTTGTTTGTTGTTTGACCTATGACCTATCATGATTTCGGTTGACAAAAAGTACCCAACTTTTATTTTAACTGTTGATAAATCAATTTGTTGTTTTAGTTTAGTGGCTTAGCCCCCTATTAATCGGACAATTTTATTTTAGGATGCGAAAGTAAACATTTCTCATCATATCTTTGCATCAGCAAGGGACGACCGACGGTGACCTTTGAACCGATGGTTGTTGAA
>Ga0116204_1000597_pt1 | contig 20624 bp, 15 predicted proteins | sample LakKivwa52mmetaG_FD_94481 | JGI IMG/M metagenome (GOLD analysis project Ga0116204, IMG submission 94481) | Anoxic lake water microbial communities from Lake Kivu, Rwanda to study Microbial Dark Matter (Phase II) - Lake Kivu water 52m metaG | ecosystem: Environmental > Aquatic > Freshwater > Lake... | reverse complement strand
TAACGAGAAAAAAGAAGATGAGAAAAAAGAAGAAAAGAAACCAGTTAAGGAAGAGGTTCGCAAAAAAACTGGGGGTGGGGGACCTGCTCGCGGAGGCCAACCAGATCAAATTAACGGAGTCGGTGTTCTAAAAATCATCACTTCCCGTACTAAAAATTCTGCTAACGCAGCATACGATCTGATGGACTCAAAATTTGCAGACCTCGACAAAGCTCTCGAAAAAATTGCTAGCTTAAAAACAACCGGAGAAACTAAACTCACCGGCCGTAAAGGTAAAGGCTCTGACGGTTTTAATGAAGGTTTTGCTTCAGGCGGCGAAGGCGGTATTGACGATCTCTTGGGTGGTCTCATGGGTGGTTCCGCAGGACCCGTGGGTGCTGGTGCGAAGGGGAAACTTACCGCACCCAATCCTTCAGAGATAGATTTGGGTAAAGGTGGCTCGCGTCGTTCTACAGCCTCAATTTTACGAGTTATTCGCCAGCATTCTCCCGGACTGCGTCATACTTATAACAAATATTTAAAACTTAATCCTGGTTTTAGTGGAAAAGTCCATATTCGCTTCGAAATTGCACCAAGCGGATCAGTAGTCTCTACTGATATTGTCGCAACTACCACCGGTATTTCCGACTTTGATATCGAAATCAAAGATAAGGTTCGTAGGTGGGTTTTTGAAGCAATTCAAGGTACCGGAAACGATATTGTAACGGTTCCCTTTACCTTCTCTGAATAGCCAGTTCCATAGAATTATTTGTTATAACTCAACTCTTTTTTAAAAGCAGCACAAAAGTTGTGCTGCTTTTTCTTTTAGTCCCTCTGAAATCTTTATATTTGCTTCCTTATGGGTTTACTTTTTTGACTGCCCTCTCCTGCCATAAAAGTAAGGTAGGGTTAATCAATTTTAAATAACCTTCCCTAAATCCGTTTACTCGGTTTATGATTTTTCTTGAAAGACTAATGGGTTTTTGTATTTTCAACTTGTTATAATTGTCTATCCATCTTAAAAAGGTACGGCACATGAAAATTACTTTCAAGGTTGCAGCTCATTTGGTTTTTTTGGCAAACTTCTTGTGGGCCTCAAATGCCCGAATTGAATCAATGGGTAAGCATGCTACATTTTTTATGGATGATATTTCAATTTTTGATAATCCCGCAAATATAAATGTCTTTCCCAATTTCCTTATCGGTGAATTAGGCTCGTTTTTGCCTAATTCTTATGATACATTAGCACAAAAATCTGGTTCAGCTTCAGGGGTCAGTCTAAATAACCCCAGGTACAACCGCGATCCTGCTCAACCTTGGTTTGGTGGTTTATTTTCCTACAGTCTATCAGACAAAACAGATGGAAATATGTATCCACAGGTCTCCATAGGTGGAGCTCTGAATCGTCAAGATCTTACTCTACTCGGTATTGTCCCTGCTTTTGTAGTGGTTGATAATGATACCTCTGTGGTGCCTAAACCTGCGACCAATTTTGATGGGTTTTTAGGCTTTACCAGCCGTGATGGAATTATGGTGGGTGCACATATGTATCTTGCCATACAAGATGGTGCAAACATTGAAAATGGTGAAATTCCCACAGCAGAACAAATTAACCCTTCCAAAATTAACTTGTATGTAACGCGTTGGGACTTAGGTGTAAACATGCCCTTAACTCGCAGTGTAGATGGTGAAGTTTCGGTTGGTTTTGCTACTATACAATACGGGCCAAGTAGTTTAGATCCCGAAGCATCATTCTTTGTAAAAATGAGATCTTTTATTTCTCTAGATTTAATACATGGAGAGTTAGTACCTATTTTACAAATGCAAACTCTCAATAGCCCCGCTTATAACGAATTGTCAGGTAAGTTTGGTTGCGGTGTGAACGCCTCTCTAGACCGTGGTTTTTTCTGGTTGGGTATTGAAGGTATTTTTGCCACTCGTACAAAGAATGACTTATCAGACAGCGCTGGTTGGATCTATTTTGCTAATAATTCGGGAGGAAAAAGCTCCGAGCAAGATCTTTACGGTACAACTATTTCATTTGGTATTGAAAGAAATATTTGGTGGGACTGGTTGGTTATGCGTGTAGGTGGAAAAAAGGATATACACTTTATTGAAGAAGGATCTGAGTCCTATATTTATACTAATCCAATTGCCAATGGTACACCCCAAGATCATGTGGGTATAGGCTTAGGAATAAATATTGAAGAAAAATTAAAGGTTGATGCTGTTATAGCTGAAGATGTGCTTTTCACAGGTGGAAATTTACTTTCGGGTCCACACCATCATATCTTATCTCGTATCAGCGCAACTTATGCATTTTAGCTCTTGATTTCTCTTTTTAGGGGTGTAGGCTTAAATTTATGCCCCTATTTAACCTCTCGGTTATCTATTCTGCCTGTTTTGATTTGGTAAGAGTATTTTTCAACCATAGACTTCTATATATAGAGATTGTTTAATAAATTTTTCTATCCGACATTTATTAATTGTTCAAAGTATTGGCTTCTGCTCCTTGATTTTTTATGTATATGTCGTTTGTAAACCTGAGGCTAAAGTTCCTTTTTTGTAAATAGGTCTTTTGGCAAACAGGAGTAAAGAGGGTCAATTGAAAAGGCGAAGTAGGGCGAAATGTATACTTCTTTCATTTTAAGCTATTCTTATACAGCGTATACATTAGGAGTAGGTGTGAAGGCATTTCTTAGAATTGGGTATTTAGGTCTTGTTTTTTTTGGGCTAGGTTTGCTGGGGGGCTGTCTTAAAACTCCGCATCCAAAAGAAGCCCTGCATCAATTAGCCTTATCTGATCTGAAATTTATTTGTAATGAAGCCCCGGAAATTTATCCACAAGCAAAATTATTGAAAAATCCCTTTTATATAGTGCATGCCTATCGAGATGTCCCCAAACAAAACTCAAAACAAGTTTTGGCTTATGCAGAACTCCGCTTTTACTATCTAGAATCCCCAAAGTTTTACCAGCGTCGCTATTTTCGGCTTAGAACTCATTCAAAATCCTGGGAACGCTACGAAATAGAATTAAAGCACATTCTCGATCCCCCCCCAGAAAATGGCAAATTTTATCGAAATGGGGGCAAGGATGATTAAAATTTCCCTTCCCAAACAGAAAAAAAACTCTTATGTAAAGCTTTCCTTGGGTTATACTTATCAGGATTGTATTTTTAATTAAAACTTTAGCTTCAGGATGGCTGCGTGTTTAATCCATTTGGCTTTTTGGTTAACGATATTGGAATAGATCTGGGTACAGCAAATACCCTTGTTCATGTAAGTGGTAAAGGGATTTTGGTTAATGAACCCTCGGTAGTGGCTACAGACAGGCGTACAAATAAAACCATTGCTACAGGAGCAGAGGCCAAACAAATGTTGGGCCGTACTCCTGGGGATATTCTGGCTATCAGACCCATGAAAGATGGTGTTATTGCCGATTTTAGATCGGTTGAAATTCTTTTATACAAGGTGATAAATAGTGTTAAGAAAGCCCCCTTATATTTCGGAAGGCCAAGGGTAGTCATTGGCGTACCTTCTGGTATTACCGAAGTCGAAAAACGAGCTGTAATCGATGCTGGGCAGCGTGCAGGTGCCCGGGAAGTCTATCTAGTGGCTGAACCTATGGCTGCAGCCATTGGTATGGGCATTCCTGTTGAAGACGCCAGCGGCAATATGATTATTGATATTGGTGGGGGCACTTCCGAGATAGCTGTGATAGCGCTTTATGGAATTGTCTGTGATGCCTCCATTCGCGTGGGTGGTGACGAAATGGATGCTGCCATTGCGAGCTATCTCAAAAAAAATCACAATTTACTCGTGGGTGAAAGCACCGCTGAACAAATAAAAATTAAGATTGGATCAGCCTTTCCTCTTGAAGAAGAACTTGAAATGGATGTAAAGGGACGAGATATGATGGCCGGAATTCCACGCATCCTCCGAGTATCCAGTCAAGAAATCCGTGAAGCTTTAACGGAAACTGTAGATTCCATAGTTGAGGCAGTTAAAAAAGCCCTAGAAAATACTCCTCCGGAACTTTCTTCCGATATTGTTGATAAAGGAATTGTCATGACAGGTGGAGGTTCTCAATTAAGGGGTCTTGATACTAAATTGCGGCATGAAACAGGTTTACCTGTAAATGTTATTGATGATCCGATGGTTTGTGTCTGTAAGGGAACCGCCCGAATTCTTGAAGATCTAGAAAGATTTCGTAAAGTCCTAATGCCTGGAAGTGGTTATTAATAGATTGTTTAGGTCTACTTAAGAATTGGACAGGAAGTGAACTTCCTCGATAAAATCATAAAACTTTTCTTTGTTGGCAGGGGCATTCTATCCCTGGTTTTGTGTAGTTTTATTTCTTTTTACCTCTTATCGCTCCCCTCTACAGGGCAGTCTCTCTTTAGAGAGGTTATGCTGAGTACATTATTTTCTCCTCTCGAGGCTGTTTTCACTATTAGACGGGATTTTTATCGCGTCTACCATTCCAACACGCAATTGCGTATTCAGCTGGCCACACTTCAGTTGCAAAATGACCACTTGAGGCAATACAAGGCACAAAATAATAGGCTAAGGGAGCTTCTCAATCTTAAGCAAACACGATCAGAGTCGCTTATACTTGGAGAGGTTTTATCCCGTGGTACGGGTTACTATCAAAATAGCTGGAGAATTAATTTAGGCCTTAAAGATTCTTTATCAACCAATATGCCAGTTCTTACCAATAATGGTTTAGTGGGTAAAATTGCTAAAGTTTACCCAACCAGCAGTTTGTTGCAAATTCTCACCGATCCCAATAGCCGGGTTTCTGTTCTCAATCAAAGAAGCAGGGAAGTGGGTGTTCTAGGTTCACAAGGGTTAAATTACCTGGTCGCGCTCTTTCCACCACAGTCCAATATTAAAACGGGAGATGTGCTTGTAACCTCAGGTCTGGGGGGCGTTTTTCCCAAGGGTCTGCACATAGGGGTCATCAAAAAGAAACTTAAAGGTGAAAGTGATGTATTGACAAGTTGGTATATACAACCCTTTGAAAATTTTAATCGGGTTGAAGAAGTATTGGTTATGAAACGTATCCCAACCTGGAACATTCAAGATAGCCTGGGCGATGAAGTAGATGTATCTGACAGCCTTTAAAATAATTCTCGCGCTGATGCTCATTCATATTGTGCAGACAGCGTTTATGCCAAGTTTTTTAAGTGTAGAATGGATACCCGATTTGATCTTGATTTTCGTGGCGGCCATTGGGTTTAAATTGGGTTCGATTACCGCTGTATACAGTGGCTTTTTAACAGGAATCATGGTCGATCTGTATGCGAGTGGTCCGCTGGGGATGGCCTCACTGGTTTATTCATTATTAGGCTATTCATTGGGACTTTTTGATGAAAAACATTTCAACATGCACTTTACCATTCGTTTGACACTTCTTGGACTTGCACTTATTTTGCGCGATTTATTTATGAGGGCTCACTTCCGACTGACCTGGTCCATGGCCTTGATGGATTTTTTGACACATACTATCCCCACCCTTATAAGTACCCTTACCGTGGGTTTTCTGATTTTGTATTTCTATCAGCGTAAGCAAACCCAATACTGATGCAAGATTATAATCTCCAGGATGACCAACTTAGGCGTAACCGCCTAGTGAGAAGTTTGGCCCTGGTTCTGGGCTTTGTTTTTCTTGTGCTTATTTTCCGTTTGGGGTATTTACAAATTTCGCTATACGAGTATCACCACCGTCTGTCGGATAACAACCGTTTGCGGCTTAAAATTAAAGAAGCGCCACGGGGTTTGATTTTGGATAGAAAGGGCCGTGTGCTTGCGCAAAGTCGCCCCTCCTTTCATATATGTATAGTTTGGCAAGATCTGGTAAATGCTCAGAGTGTCCGGAATAACCTTTTGCAAATCCGTAATACTGATTCTTCTCGTGTGTTTGATTCAACAATAATTGATGAAACCTTATTGCGTGCACGTTGGCGACCCTTTACTCCCTTGTCCATACTTGACGATGCCAGTACTGGAGTAGTAGCTCTTATTGAAGAGCGTCAACTAGATTTGCCAGGCATAGTGGTCTTGCCCGAATTGCGTCGCGAGTACCCGAACGGTAAGCTGGCAGCCCATGCTTTGGGCTATACATCGGAAATAGCCGAGAACGAGCTCGAAACGATGCAAAAGCAAGGGTACCGCCTTGGAAACCGTATTGGCATCAAGGGCCTTGAGAAAGTTTACGAATCATCTTTGCGAGGACAAGAGGGTAAAGAATTTATTGAAGTTAATGTGCATGGCCGGCAGATTAGAAAGCTTGCAGAAATGCCGAATCAAGAAGCTATTTCAGGTAGCACACTAATTACGACTCTTGATCTGGACTTGCAGAAGGTCGCGCAAGAAGCTTTTTCTGATTCACTATCGGGTGCCCTTGTGGCTCTTGATCCAAGGAATGGGGATGTATACGCTATACTTTCAAGCCCCGGTATAGATTTTAATTTCTTTTCATTATCGCGTGAACAAAGGGCCCGTGCTTGGCAAACGGTTGCTTTTGATAAGCGTAGACCCCTAAATGACCGAAGTTTAATTGGTCTTTATGAGCCCGCATCAACCTTTAAAACAGTAGTCTCTCTTGCCGGTTTTCTCAAAGGAAGAATTGGCCCCAACTACCGGGGTTATCGTGGATGTGGAGGGGGCTACCAATTTGGAAGACGCTATCAAAAATGTTGGGACCCCAAAGGTCATGGCATTCTAGATTTTTTTGGTGCTTACAGACAATCCTGTGATACCTACTATTATCAATTGGGATTAACACTTGATATGGACCCCATAAATTCAATGGCACGACTTTTAGGGTTGGGCGAGCGGACAGGTATAGATCTGGCTCATGAGCGATCAGGCTTACTCATGGATTCGCTAGAATACACCAGAAAGTTTTCACGACGGGGCTGGCGGTGGAGTAGGGGTCAAATACTCAATCTGGCTATTGGGCAGGGGCAACTTGTTACACCTATTCAATTAGCTGTCATGATTGCCTCGGTAGCTGAAGGTAAGCACCGCTATAGGCCACGTTTAGTTTCTGAAATTCGGGATCATATACATAATCAAGTTTATAAACAAAAGCCCATAGTGAATCAAGAACTACACATCCCTGATTCGGTCACCCTATGGATGCGCCAGGCAATGAGACAAGTTGTCGGTCCAGGGGGGACAGGAGGGCGCGCAGGTTTCTTGGGTGTTGATATTGGTGGAAAAACAGGTTCGGCCGAGAATCCACATGGGAAATTAACACATGCTTTATTTGTAGGTGTTGCCCCTCTCGAAAAACCTGAAATTGCCCTTGCAGTTGTTGTTGAAAATGCAGGTCATGGCGGTTCAGTTGCTGCACCTATTGCTGGAAAAATATTTGAAGCTTTTTTTAAAATGAGGCCAAATGGAAACGCAAGATAAGGGTATCGATCGCACCTTACTATTGGCTTTGTTTGCTATGGTTGCTGTGGGTTTGACCCTTGTCTATTCAGCTACTTTTGATGAGGCGGCGGGAATTTACTGGAAAAGGCAAGCGCTCTTTTTTGGCTTGGGCCTTTTGCTGATGCTTGTTACCTGGAAGTTTCCTCTTAGATTTTATTATGTGGCGGCCTATCCCCTGTACTTTTGTGCGCTAATTCTTTTGTTGTATGTTATCGTTTTTAAGAGTGGGCAAGTGGAAAGGTGGATTGCCTTACCTGGAGGTTTCAATTTACAACCTTCAGAATTCGCAAAGTTTACCATGATCCTTGTCGCGGCTCGTTATTTCTCGGCTAATAAGGTTTCACTTTTGCATTATAAGTCTTTGTTTCTTCCAGGCTTTTTATTCTTTATCCCCTTTGTTTTAGTCCTTAAGCAGCCCAACCTGTCTACAGCACTGGTTTTTATCACGCTTCTACTAGTGACCTTATACTGGAATGGAATAAAGGCATGGGAAATTTTTTTACTGATTTCACCCCTGCTTTCTGTGATCTTTACCTTCAGTCAACTGCTCTGGGCCTTCATGTTTTTATTTCTCATTGTGGTTATGGTAACCTATAGGGTTCCATTGAGTATTTTTATTACTGCTTGTTTGATTAATATTGCCGCAGGGTTCAGCTCCTTACTCCTCTGGAATAAAATTCTCAAGGCCCATCAAAGGTCTCGTGTGCTGACTTTTATTAACCCCATGCGCGATCCACGGGGTGAGGGCTATCAGGTTATTCAATCTAAGGTGACGATTGGGTCTGGGGGCTTATGGGGGAAGGGATTTGGAGAAGGTAGTCAAACTAATCTGAGTTTTTTACCTGAGGAACATACAGATTTTATTTTTTCCGTCTTAGGTGAACAATTTGGTTTTGTGGGAGCTGTCGCCGTTTTACTTTTATTTTTCTTTCTCATCTATAGGGTCCTACGCACTTGTAAGGTGGTTCGTAGCCCCTTTCATAATATTATCATTGTTGGGGTTGCCACCGTACTCTCCTTTCATGTGATTGTAAATGTTGCCATGACCATTGGACTGATGCCTGTTACCGGAGTGCCTTTGCCATTTTTATCCTATGGGGGTTCCTTCGTAATGGTGTGTATGATGATGATGGGTCTGGTGTTTAATATCCAGAGAAGTTCAGATGAAATCTAAGTGACTCCTCTGGTAGGTGAACTTTTGCGCTCGCCTCTGTCTATACATAGCAAAGTTTCCTGTGTCAATTCGCCCTCTTTGAACGTCAAAGTTATCTAGTAAAACTGGACTGGGCTGTTTAAAGGCCCCAAATAAACACGCACACTCAGGGTGAGGTTAAACTCAAATGTTTTCCTGTTGGCAAAATCTAAGACATGCTTCCCTTTCTTCCTTTAAATTAAAAATTCAAAAATTTGGATTTTTAGCCTGGAACGGAGGGCCAGGAGCCCAATGTTCAAAACACCTTCCTCTCCATTTATTTCAGGCAGTGTTTGTCAAAACCACTCCTTATGCCTCTATTCCATACCGGTGGGTCTATACTGGTTTTTCAGCCTGGGTAAACTGGGCGCTTCCTTCCTTTTGCCTTACTCCTGATTGTCCCCATACTGTGGGCTGTAAGCCGCTCTGCCCCTCTTGTACGCAGCTTCTCCTGCTGTCTGTCAGTGATGCCTGTGAGAAGTGCGGTCAGGGTGAATGTAAAGAGCAACATCTGGACTGGAGTTTTAGCTTTGACAGTACTCGTTATGCCGGCAGTCTTGAGGGAGTTGTTTGGAGTTTGCTTAGAAATTTTAAATACCGTTACCGGCCCTACTGGGGGGAATGGTTACTTGAACACAGCTTGATTCAAAATCCTTCCCTCACTGCTTATATCTCTACTTTTGACTGTATAGTTCCGGTTCCCGCTTTTTCACCTGCGAAACGGGAGCGGGGCTTTTCTAGCGCTGAATTTCTGGCCTCTTACCTAGCCAGGGGACATAGAAAACCCCTGGTTTTAGATTGTTTGAAACGAGTCAGAGGGGGCTCGCAAGTCGGTAAAAAAAGGCATTCGCGGTTAATGAATTCAGGTCGGTATGATTTAGGGCGGAGGAGTTTACCCCCTCTGGGCAAGGTTTTATTGGTGGATGATGTTTGGACTACGGGTTCAACGGCTGAAGAATGTGCACAATTGCTTAAAAAGCTGGGTGCAGGCCAAGTAGGCGTATTTACTCTTTTTTACGCACCTAAATACGATGCAATCAAGAATTTTAGATTAGAATTATTAACTCTTGAGGCCATCTAAAATTAAAAGGAAGTCTTTAAAAAAAGAATAGGGTGGGGGGGAAGTTCTTACAAAGCCTGCGAAAGATGCAAAAACTCTCTTGTATTGGTTCTGAAAACACCTGAAAACGCCCGTGATTAGGTCTTGCTGAACAAGGGAATCCCCAGTATTCCTAGGGTAAGTTAGGACTTGAGTTCAGCCTAATTAGCGGGGGGAGGTTATTTGGGAGTGAAACGAAATGTGCCTGAAGGTAAGTGAAGGCACTCGTAAACGAGCAAATAGGAGGGGGGACGCAGTACCACCCCTCCTCCTTCATAAATTAAGGCTTGCTGAACAAGGGAATCCCCAGTATTGCTAGGGTAAGTTAGGACTTTCCCTAGTACCCAGTCCAAGGTTTTTCTTTCAAAACAAAAGGATGATTTAAAAAAATGGACTTGTGGTCAGCTAAACTAGCTGGGGAATGTAAACAGAGCAAGTTATAATAAGGAATAAGGCGATTTCCCAGACCTGTTTTATAAACTGCGGAGGGTGAGGGACTCGAACCCCCAAGCCCGAAGGCGGCGGTTTTCAAGACCGCTGACTTACCAATTAGCCTAACCCTCCTGGTTTGTAGTATAATAGCTTCGTAGGCTCAGCTCGTCAAATAAAGTTTTAAAAATCTTAGTCTTGGAGCTGGACTCAAATTTTGACAATTTGTAATTGTTTCAGGGAGGTTACTCATGGGTCATTTAGGTAAACTTATTTCACTTTGGTTTTTGCTCTTGGCTAGTACATTCTTCTTTAATTGCGAGCCTGGTGATGCCCTTAAAATTGATGAGCCCCCCAAACCGGTAGATACAGGAACGGTAATAAAACCAACTCCTGAATTTCAAAATGGTATAAGCCTAGGCTATCCTGACTGGCCTCTGGTTTATATTAAGGATTCTTCCTATACTCTAGAATTACTTGTTTTAGATACAAGTGGTACCCGGGGTTATCCTGATGTAAAAGTGCAAATACAGGTCCTCGACACAGGCTATGCAAAAATCGAGGATACAACAAGTGCACAGTTTTCTTCGTTTACCACAAGTAATAAAGGTCGAGTGACATTTAAACTAAAAGTGAGGGCGAGCACCCAAGCCTCTTTGCGTGTTAAAGTTATAAACTCGGTGGGAACAACGGTTTTTTCAGAAGACCGTACTTTGCGGCTTAGTGCTCCCCAGAGTAGTAATAAGGTCATCCAAAGGCTAAAATTTGAAGTTGTAGAGCCAATTATTCGAGCTGATGGCAATTCGCGAACTGTGCTCAGGGTGACAGTAAAAGATCCAAATAACAATCCTATTGTTGGAGAAAAAGTTCATTTTACTTCTACTGGGGGTGTTGTGGTTGCTTCGGCAACAACAGACTCAGCTGGTATAGCCTTAGGATGGTTGCGTTCTGAACGAGTAAATGACACAGTTTTTGTTCGGGCTTCCCTGGTAGATGGAGCAGGTATACTGTCTGAAACTCAAACTGTAGTTTTCAGTGGAGTTAAAATTCTCATACAAAGCCTAGCTGGAGTTGCTAAGGTGGGTGAGCGTACCGAAGTTATCTTTGAATTACGCGATGGTGCCGATGAATTGCTCACAAACGATTCTATGTATATAGAAGTGAGTGGTACAACAGGATGGGCAGGTACAACTCGAAAAAACCTGGTTGTTGTTTCCGATGCTTTTGGTCAATATAAAACCTGGGTAACTAGTGCGAATTCGGGAGAAGTCATCTTGTTTGCTCGTGCCTTAGGCGCGCAAACACAGAGTAAACTCAGTTATACAAATAATACCATCAGTTTTTTGAACAGTCCCAAGAGGCTAACAGGAAATGGTATAGATTCTGCCCAAATTACTGTAAAAGTCCAGAATGGAGCTAATGAACCCTTCTCTGGTATTACCCTACTCTGGACAACAAGTTTTGGAAATTTTACTTCCAAACCCATTACGAGCACTGGTCCCGATGGACAAAGCAGTATAGTATTTAAGACACCTAATGGAGTGGGCGAAGCGCATATATCTGTAGTGGCAAAGAAGGGCGAAGAATTATTAGCTCGCAGTGTCTACAGTTTTAGTGTAAGTGCAATTCTTCCTAAAAGGTTAGAGCTTACGATTTCACCTGATAACATTCCTGTAGGAGTGGGGTTAGCAGTTTTAACTGCTAAAGCTTATGATGATAACGGTGACATTATAAATGATCTTTTAATTGGTTTTAAGCTGATCAAATCTGCGGGTGCCGGTGATGAAAAAATAGTTTTACCAACGGTAATTACCCAACAAGGACAGGCTAAAACCATTATCAACGCAGGTTCAACTATTTCTGAATACCGCAGTGTCCGGATTACCGCTCAGGCCTTAAGCGTGCAGGGAAAAGATACTGTAATCTTAGCTAGTTCTGACACCCTGGGATTAACGGTGAGTGGCCCACCAGCCAGAATTTCACTGGGGCATAATATTCACAAGGGTCTAAACCCCAACGATGGAACTTTTGAGCTACCTATCGCCGCCATTGTACGAGATGTCAATGGAAATCTCGTTTCCGATGGAACACAGGTAAATTTTAGCCTAGTGCCCAATTATTATATCCCCTATTTGAATGAAGCTAGTGATTGGGTGGGTCCTGTGAATGATTCGGGAATTGCTGTCGAATATTACTTTACACGAACTCGCTTTGCGCCCTATTACGAGGTGGGCAAGCGAAAAAAATATTCCATGCTCCCATGGACCGATTATAACAATAATTTAAAACTCGACGAGGGCGAGGAGCCCAACCGAAAAACTGGTAAACCCTACCGTGGGGAAGATAGGAATGGCGATGGTATTATTAATATTCCCCCTGAACAATATATAGATCTCAATGGAAATGGTCGTTTTGAATCGGGTATTTGTCCACCCAATTTTAAGGATTCCAGCGAATGTGATTTTGCAGAGCCGTTTTTTAGGCCCGATAGCCAAAAATTTTTGGTTTATGTAGACTATAACGGCAATGGGAGGCATGATGCAAGGGAAACTATTCTCGGCGACAATGGTGACGGCCTTTGCCAATGTGTAGGCGGGCGTGATAGTTTAGGAAATGACTATGATTACGAATATAATTTTGATGGAGGAAGGCTATCCGGTGAAGCACCCCATCCCTTTGGTATGGGAGGAGGTGTCAAAGCTACAGCAACAACAAAAGACGGCAAGGCCCTTAATGGAATAAAGTATCCGCAAAATGAAGGTAATAGAGCAGGAGTGCGCATTACAGCTGAGGCTAATGGAATTAGCACCAGTCTCAATGTGATTTTACCTATTGTAAAAGATGAGGAAGAGTAATGAGCTGTCCTAAAGTTTTAACTGGGATTATAATCCTCTTTCTTTATCTGGTTACATGGTCTTTACCTCCTGCCGGGCCTCTGGTAGAGTATGGCCCTGCTAAAATGTCAATGGCTGCATACTTTGAGCAAAGTGGACAAGATATTTTTAAACCAGGTCAAGCTGCCGTTTCCTCCCATTACCAGATAGGGGGGCTTTTAAGTTATTCCCCATTTAAATTTCTGCAATTCTTTTCTTTTTTTGGGGCCTCACAATTTGACCACAATGCCTCTGAACTCTACCCTGGAATTGGATTTAATGGTGAATTCGATTTGAATTATGGCGGGGGCTTAAGACTCAATAGCCCGCGTGTCGCTGCAGAAGTAATCGGAATCAGCCTTTTTGGCGGTGCGGGCCTTTGGCAAGCAGAAGATTCAGACACAAAACATGTCCGTGAGGGAAAAGAATATCAAGCAGGTGGGCAGCTGACTTTTATGGCAGGAAAGCACCTGTTAATTGGATTGGGAGGAGAGTTCTATTTACTCGATGGTTCCCAAAAAAGTCCCAACTCACCCCAAAAAAGTTCATTTGCCAATCAGGACTTGGGTAGGGGTCTAATTACTTTGGAATACTATCCTACTACTACAGAAGGTGCTCTCAAGGGCAGACCTTTTATTAATATACATGCCAAAATTACTCCAAATGTGGGATACGATGAACACCTAGGCTTGAAAAATGCAGCCATTGGTATTTCTGTTGGTCTTATATCAGATTTTCTTTATGGTCCCTATAAGGCGTTGGCAGATGAGTCTGAATAAAAGAAGAGCTATTTGGTTTTTATTATTCCGGCAATTAAAGATGGCGTATACAAAGTAAAAAACTCAATATGCAATTCGAAAAAAGGACTTGTTGTGTGCTCGTTTTAACACAACGCGCCCTTTTTATTTGCTGCAATAATAATTCAGTTTAGACAGGCATTTCAAACCTGTCTTTTGTGTAAAAAATTAAAATTTCACCTAAATGGTTTTTCTAAAAGCCTGTAAAGGGGATTTATACATCGATCTATTTTGATGGTGGCCATAATAGCGTGATTTTTAAACTAAAGCTCCTTGTATAGAGATTCCCTAAATTTTTCGTAGTTGCATATATCAAACGGGAACTAGATGTTTTTCCTGTGTATGTATACATAGCATGCACGGGATTTTAAAAGTGTGTGAGTAGCTCCCCTATTTAGGAGTAGCAACTAGGGTTGGGCACCTGGGACAGTTCCCGCAACCTTAGGATTAATCCAATCCTGAAGTAGACTTCGGTAGAGCTTACCATCGCGCTCCCCTAATTCAATTAATTCTGCACAGTACTCACCATCAAATAAAAGGTAGCTGAGGAGTTCTGGTGAGGTCCAGCCCCCTAAAAGAGTGCGAATACTGCGGGGGAATTTTTTCCGGTATTTGAGGGCGATAGAACCAAAATCGATATCGGGAGATATATTGCACAATTCTATGGAATGTGTTGTTGAATCGGGATGAGGTAGTTGCTCTGTCAAACGGTTAATACGGAGCATCATTTGGGTATCAAATTCGACTGCATCGAGAAAGATGGAGTTGAAAATCGCAGTTACAATGTGGCCCAAGTTGGGAGCACTATTTTTTTTGTTTTGTGCTGCTTGCCCACGCAAGTTAATGGAAATAATCCGCTTAGCGCCTAATTTTACAGCTGGGCTAAGAGGGGCCATATTGCGCAATGAGCCATCCCCAAAGTAGTGTCCTTGTATATGTATAGCCGGGAAAATAAAGGGAACAGCTATACTGGACATGATGTGTTGTAGGTTTAAGTGAGTTTTTATACCTCTTCGAGTTTGCCTTTCCCAGGCTTTAATTTCTTTTTGAGTTTGGAAGAATGTAACATTTTTCATTTCTGTGTAATCAAAGCAGTTTATGGCAACACACAATTCTGCCATTTTTTCAATATGATGATGTACGCGGGACATATCAAAATGGCTTAATAAATAATGATAAAAAGGTTCGGTTGATAAAAAACTCCTAGGTAATTGAGTTGTTTCAATCATTTCCTTACCTGATCTTAGCATATGGTATAAATTACGCAATACGCTGCGAAAGTCAGAGTTATATATATCGGATGTTTGCAGATTTTTCCATAGGGAAGCCATTTCATTCAACCCCAGGTTTGTATCATCAGCATATTCTGCGAGTTTGATTGAGTTAATGGTTCCTGCCGATACTCCTGAAATAATCTGAAAGGGCATCGTTTGCGGTAGAATATCTCTCCAGGCGCACAAGACCCCAGCCTGGTAGGCGCCTCGAGCGCCACCTCCACTGAGAACTAAGCCAAGGTTATTCATAAGTTTTCCAAAACTTTAAATGTCTAAAAGGAGGTGTAGAGGTCTTTGCTTATTGTCCTATAGGTGAAAATACTTTTGCCAATAGATTTATGCATTAAAATGTAAATGATATTGCGAGGGAAGATTCTGACCCTCCCTAGGGTTAGAAATAAAAAAAACTTTTACTAGGCAGTGGATGGGCTTTTTGCTTTAGGGCATGTCGAGTGTGGATGCCACTTTAACTTTACCCCAATCTTTGATCAATAGGGCCGCCATTTCAGCAGATCTTAAATTCATTGATTTATGATGTACTTGTAGAACTGCAAGTGCTAACCCTTCTTGTGGTTGATTTTTTAAACGGGCATAGCCGATATACCAGTCACAACGGCCAGGTGGCGATGTACCATCCAGGGAACCTGTTTTACCTCCAGCTTCAATTTCTGCAAGAAGGGCTTTACCTAGGTTTCTTCTAAAAAACCTTGCGGCAGTTCCGCTATTAACAGTTTCTTGAAATAGGATCTGAAGATTTTTTTGGACTGTGTTGCTTAGGACGGGTTTATCAGAGGATTCAGGATTGACCAAACCTTGCACCCAGGCATCGGAGGCTTGTGGAAAGGATTTTTCTGGAGGTGGGCCTGAAACGGGTTGTATGTCCCGCACCAGACCAGGCATTGACCAGATTCCATCACTTCCGATACATTTAGCCAAGGTTAGGGCATGTAGGGTAGATAAACTGATATTGCGTGTAAAACCGCTCGATAGTTCAGCTATCAGAAAATTGTTTTCTGCATCTTGAGGGTAGTAGGAGGCTTTGGGTAGTAAGGGAAGGGAAGTTTTATTCCAACCTACTTTGTTGGCAGTCGCATACAATTGGGGCATACGCAGGCGGTTTCCCAGAATTCCAAAAGCAGGATTGATAGATTTGGCGAAGGCCATCCTTAAAGAAACAGTAGGAAACTTTGAATTTTGAGGTTCACGAATTTGGTTTTTATAAAGAGTGTGATGAGCACCGAGTTGGGGGATTTTTTGATCGGGTGTATAGGCATTTTCAAGCGCTGATATACTGGTTATAATTTTGGCAAGGCTGGCTGCTGGAAAGCGAGGTTCTGCAGCGAGGGGTAGAAAGGGGCGAAGTCCATTGCTGTCACGGGCAGCGGCCGCTAAAAAATGACCTGTATATAGATCTGAGACAAGGATAACGGCAAGATAGGGTTGATACTGGTCAAGTATGCCTAGAGCTTTTTTTTGTAAAGGTTCAGAAACCTGATAGTGTAGGGCGTTTAACTGATTGTTGACGCTGAGGGTTTCTGGTAAAGGGTAATTAGACAAAATTTCCAAGGGGAGTTCTTCAATCACGGCAGGTGGTGCCGTATCGGCTGAATCTAGTGTAGAGAGGGTAAAAGAAAAGATATTGGCTTGCCAGGCCCATCCTGTTAATAGGCCAATTAACGCTGTAAGGCTTAAAAAGGGAAGGTGTCTTTTATTGCCCTGCATTAGCTCTCGTAAGGATTCTGTGTGAGGTTTTTTGATCGGAAGAGCATTTTTAACTTGCTTTAATTTAATAGCCTGGGGTTTGGGTTTGAGGGCGCGAGTATTTTGCTTGTAGAGTTTAATCTCTGGTTTTTTTTCGGAATAGGATTCCTTTTGGGGGCTTTTGCGGTTCCTGGGTGCATAATCTTGAAACATACTTCCCGAAATTAAGCCTTAACAAAGCTCAGGTCAAATGATTTGTAAATTTTTGTGGCTTTAAAAGAAGTGTCTTTTGAGTTTGGCCCTTATCGTTGTACCTCGCAATTTTTAATAGCGCCTGTTGAACACTGAAGAAAGGGTTGAGGTTGGGGCTATAAGGGCTACAAAGTTTAGGAAAGGTAGGCTTTGAGTCATAAGGCACATGTTGAGGAGCCTTTTATGAATTTGTATTGTGAGGGAAGATTGTTCAAAAGATCCCCTTTTGATGTGTATTTTACTTGTATAGCCGGCTACTCATTAAATAACTTACTTCTGTGAAGCACGAAAAAATTTTAGTCCTCCTCTCCGAGGTAGAAGATTTACCTCCTCAAACCAGTTGGCCTTCGTGGGCGCGTCACCCTAACCCTACCCATTATAAAAGAGAGAAAAGTTTTGCTGGTGGGCGCTTGTGCGCAAGAGCCGCCCTCCAAAGGATGAACTGCCCCTCTTTTTTGATAGAAAACTTGGAAAAACCCTTTCCTGGTTGGCCAGAGGGATATTTGGGGTCTATTAGCCATTGCCAGGCTGGTTTTGGTGTAGCCCTGGCGAAATCTGATCAGGTTTTGCTGGGTTTTGATAGGGAATCAAGATTTTTATCTCCTTTAGATGGCGAACAAGGTAGGAACCAAAAGAACGCAACTTGCAACAAATGGCAGAGGCCTTTAGATGGCGAACAAGGTAGGAACCTTAACTTTAGCCCCGAACATTTAATGAAGCGTATAGCGAGTAGTTCCGAAAAATTAAACCCTTTTCTTTTTCAGAGTATTGCCCCCACTCACTTTACCCCTCAAGATAACAAGCTAACTGAAGTAGCCAATTTACACGAAACACAGAAGGCCCTCTTTTTATTTTCAGCCAAAGAAGCCTTATATAAAGCACAATTTCCACGATGGGAATTAAAACTGGGGTTTAAAGATGTAGAGATTAAATCGCCACCGGAAATTCTTTATCAACTACCCAAAGAGTTTATTGTGGAGGAGTTTGATTTTCGTTTCGAATATAAGGCGGTTAAGGATATTACAGAATTTTGGAAATTTGAAATGGGACTTTCGGAGGAGGGTATTGCAAGGGTTGCAATACATGGGGCCCATTATCTACCAAAATTTTCTTTTACTGGCTGGACTTGGTTTTCAACCCATTCAGTATATTCTCTCGTTGTAGGTAAGGAAGGATAGTGTTTGTTGAAAATACAATTTTTTACCGCAATCCTATTTAAAAAATACACTCTATACATAGAGTGTCTGGATAAATACAGGGATAGACTTAAGTGTCAAGATCCCTTGGCAAAGGGTGGCAGTTGATTTTTCACCTTCTCACGATAGAGAGTTGGTGATCAGACTTATTCTTCTTTGTAATATTCTTCTTTGTAATATTCTTCTTTGTAATATTTTACTTTGTAAAAATATTTTCCTTGTAAAAGCGCAACTCTTCTATGGATTCGCGGATGTCATCTAGGGCCCGGTGGCTGGCCTTTTTAGCTGGTGGCCTTAAATTGGGATACCATTGTTGCGCAACAATTTTAATACTGCTGACATCTAAAATACGGTAATGCAAATAGGCTTCGAGATTGGGCATGTATTGAGCTAAAAATTTTCTGTCTTGATGTATAGAGTTTCCGCAAAGCGGGGCCTGCCGTGGAGGGCATTGTTCGGCAATCCAGTCAAGTAGAGATTTTTCGGCGTGAGCCAAAGAGATCTGACTTTCCTGAACCCTTTGAATGAGACCAGATTGAGTATGGTGTTCAGTACACCAAGTATCCATGCGATCCAATTCCACCTGGGGTTGATGTATGCAGAGTTCCAGCCCCTCTGATAAAATATTGAGTTGTGCATCGGTGGCAAGAACTGCTAGTTCGAGGATAACATTTTCTTGGGGATTGAGACCGGACATTTCCATGTCCATCCAGATCCATACTGGTGCTTTCATTTGGTTGTTTCCTGTGAGGTCAAGAGGGGCGAGGGTGGGGGGTGCAATTGGGTTAATCTATTTGTTTTTTAGAATAGGTAAAAGTAAAAGATGCAAAAAAGGAGGTCAGGAGTTTGATGGTCGTTTACTAAATCAAGCCTGTTTACTTTGGGTAAACGGGTAATCCCGAATAATTTTTTCCTGAAAATAAAAAATTATTACCTTTAGGACTCGTTACTCAAAAGAGAGGCCTATGAAAGAAGTTGTCATTACCGGTCTTGGTGTTGTTTCCCCACTTGGAAATGATCCACAAACCCTTTATGAAAATTTGGTTGCTGGTATATCCGGCATTAAAACTATCCAAAGATTCAATACAGATGCCTTTCCGGTTAAATTTGCCGGAGAGGTAAGCAACTTTGATCCCTTACCTTATTTCGATGCTAAGGAGGTTTCCCGGACCAGTCGAAATATTCAATACATGATGCATGCAGCTGTTACCGCTGTGCAGGCAGCAGGCCTAACAGAAACTAACTTCGATAAAACCCGGGCCGGTATGATTTTAGGCTCAGGCATCGGCGGCATGGAAGTCTTTACTCAAAATGCACAAGCCATGGCTGCGCGTGGCCCAGGCCGTGTGTCACCTTTCTTTATTCCCCAATCTATAGCCAACATGGCTTCAGGTATGGTTGCTATCAACCTAGGCTGGATGGGTCCTAACTTTTCAACACTTTCCGCCTGTGCCACTGCTAATCATGCCTTTATGTGTGCTGCCGATCAAATCAGGCTGGGCAGGGCAGATGTTATGCTGGCTGGAGGAGCCGAAGAATCGGTTTGCGAAGCCGCCCTTGCAGGTTTTGCCAATATGAAGGCCTTATCGCGCCGTAACGATGCCCCTGAAAAGGCTTCACGCCCTTTTGACAAAGATCGTGATGGTTTTGTTTTGGGTGAAGGCGCAGGTGCCTTGGTACTTGAATCTCTCGAGCATGCTCAAGCACGAGGTGCAAAAATTTACGGAAAAATTTTGGGTTATGGGATGAGCTGTGACGCTCACCATATATCCGCACCCCTCGAATCGGGTGAAGGTGTAGCCTTGGCTATCAAAAATGCTCTTAAGGAATCAGGCCTTACCACTGCAGATGTACCCATAGTAAACTGCCATGCCACTTCTACCCCCCTGGGCGATGTAGCAGAAGTAAAAGCAGTTAAAAAAGCCTTTGGTGCCGACGCACATAAAATAAAACTCATGGCTACCAAGTCCATGACTGGCCATCTGTTGGGAGCTGCCTCGGCTCTTGAAGCAGTAGCAACTATTATGTGTCTCTATAACGGACGCTTACATCCCTCTATCAATGTTGAAAATCAAGAGCCCGAAATTGACCTTGATGTTATTCCTAACCTGGCAGTAAACACAAATGCTACCCGGGCCATGTCAAATTCTTTTGGTTTTGGTGGACATAATACTTGCGTAATTTTCGAAAAGCCGTAAATTAATAGTATGGAACAGGAATCAATCTTCAATCTGGTACAGCATATCCAAAAAAGTCAGGGCCTCCCTGCGCTTGAGGACGCAATTCAAGAAGTCGCTAAACTTACCGGTCTCACCGACGATGAGGTTTCAGACTTGTATTACGACGAGTTGTTGTATCAAAATGAAGCCCAGCTCCAGTACATACG